>ERZ1034920.122-NODE-122-length-59822-cov-35.840029_pt1 | contig 59822 bp, 59 predicted proteins | sample MGYA00520688_ERZ1034920 | MGnify/ENA primary metagenome ERZ1034920 (study PRJEB33766, sample SAMN09781785) | gut metagenome | biome: gut microbiome | host: Homo sapiens | place: Madagascar | study: EMG produced TPA metagenomics assembly of the PRJNA485056 data... | reverse complement strand
AGCGGATTTGCATTGTCGCCTGTCTGTGGAAGCTTAGGCTCTGTCGGTACATTGACAAGCTTAAGAGTTGTTACAACAACATCCGGTGCATTGTCATCATATCGAAGAGTTACATCATGAGCTGTTTCATCAAGGATATATCCGTCAGCTGCTTTAGTCTCAACAACTGTATAATGGATATCTTCCTTGAATGATCCATCCTCGTTGTAAGTACAGATAGGAAGCTCCTTGCTCTCTGCATGACCATTCTTGTCAGTAGTGAGTGTATCAAGCACCTTTCCGTCCTTATCCCTTACTTCAAATACAACACCCTCGATAGGCTTTCCGGTTACTTTGTCAGTTTTCTCAATGACAATCTTACCGACTGCCTGCTCATCCTTCATGGATACCTTCTGGATTTCTGCTGTCTCCTTTACTTCAAAGGTTACATCACTTGCCACCTTATATCCATAAGGTGCAGATTCCTCTCTGAGTGTGTACTTTCCGACAGGAAGTCTCTCAATCATATGAGTCTTTCCTGCTTCTGATGTCCAGCTCTCAACAAGCTTTCCATCAGCATCAATCACTGAAAGCTTTGCTCCAGGCAATTCTTTCTCGCCTGTGATATCAGTCTTTGAAATTTCTACCTTGATCGGTGCATTTTCAAATGCTGCATCAAACTCGATAACCTTTACCTTATCTCCCTGATATGAAGCATCCACATCAAAAATCTTATCAGACTTCACATAGCCCTTTGGTGCCTCAATCTCTTTGACATAATACTGTCCAAGCGGAAGGTCAGAGGTAAATACAGCCTTTCCATCCTTGCCTGTTACTGTTCTCTCAATCTGTGTATCAGCTTTTACGATTACCTTGCCATCTTTGTTCACGATATCTTCTTTCGCAAATAAACCGAATACTGCTCCTTCAAGTGCTTCCTTAGTCTCTGAATCAGTCTTGGTTACAGTAATCTGCACTTTCTGACGCTCATTTGTCACATCCATTCCTGAAAATACAACCTTTGTGTTCTGGTCGATATAGGAAAGGTCTGCCTCAATCGGTGTATCATCTAATACAAATCCATCAATGGTCTTTGTCTCAACAAGATAATACCTGCCAAGTGGAAGGTCATCAATTCTTGCGATACCCTTATCATTTGTCACGATGGTTGCCACCTTGTCTCCTGCCTTATGATATACAGTATCAAGTCCGTCGGCACTTACGATATCCTCTTTTGCATATACATCAAAAGTTACTCCTGCAAGGCTGTCCTTGAAGAAATTGAAGATAAAGTCGTACCAGTAACCCTTCATAAGAGTAGTGTCTGTTACAAATTCGCCGTCCTTATTGATAACGATGGAACCTGTAGGAACTTCATCTTTCATCTCTACATGCTGCACTTTGCCTGTATCCTCTACTGTAAACTGGATATCTGTTGCTTTCAGGTATCCGTAAGGAGCAAATTCCTCACGAAGAGTGTAAGTCTCTCCAACTACAAGTCTCTTGATCACATGTGCTTCCTTAGCATCAGATGTCCATGTGTCTACCACATTTCCATCCTTATCAAGTACAGTAAGTGTTGCACCTGTAAGCTCTGCACCGCTTGTGATATCTGTCTTTGTAAACTCAAAGGTTGTAGGAGTGTTCTTATACTCGCTGTTATATACAGCAGTCTTAACATCCTGTCCCTGATATTTTGTATCAAAGTTTACTGCTTCCTCATTTGTCACATATCCGGCAGGCTTTACAAGCTCCCTTGCAACATATTTTGCAAATGGATAATCCTTAACAAAAGCAATCTTTCCATTCTCATCAGATGTTGCCTTCTCAAGAAGTGTGCCTTTCTCGATAATTACCTTGCCATCAACATTCTTGATATCCTCGTTTGCATAAAGACCAAATACTGCACCTGCAATTGGTGTATTATCTTCTGCATCAAGCTTAGTTACCGACATATCAAGCTTCTGTCTGTCATCTGAGAAAGTAAGGCTTTCCTTGATAACAGGTGTCTTATCATCCACATATGTGAATGTCACTTTCTGCTCATTCGGATTTAACACATATCCGTATGGAGCTTCCACTTCCACAACTCTGTACTGTCCAAGAGGAAGATTCTTAGCTGTTGCCTTTCCATCCTTGCCAGTTGTAAGAGTTGTCACAAGGTCTCCCTTGCTGTAATACTTAATGCGGTTTCCGTCTGCATCCTTCTGGTTGTCTGCTGTGTAAATATCCTCGGCAGCATAAACTTTGAATTTTGCTCCGGCAAGTGAGCCTTCCTTATAAACAAACTCTTTCTCATATGAGCTTGCAAGAAGTCCACCCTTGAATCCGTCAAGTACCTCTCCCTTCTTTTCTACAGTCAGCTCTCCGACTGCAGGGGCATCGGAATATTCCACAGTAATGATTGCATCATTTGTATCACCATCTGTCTCAAATGCTGTGTCAGTATCAACAGAGATGTTGACATACTTATCATTTACAACATATCCAAATGGTGCAGACACTTCCTCAATGCGGTAGTTACCGATTTTCAGTGCCTCCGGTAAGATTAAATCTCCGTCCTCATCAGTAAAGAATGAAGTATGCTCTACCTTTGACGGATAAGTTGTGTACTGCTTTACATATTCGTTCTTATCAAGGTTGAAAATCTTAAACTCTGCATTTGGTACAAGTACTGTCTGCTTTGTATCGGAATCCTTCTTGATTACACGAAGCTTTGCAGTAAACTCCCTGTCAAGGAATACTCTCCATGTCTGAGGCTTGTCAGGATGGTTCTCGCTGATTTTCACCTCAAATGGCTTGATTGTCTTCATGTTATGCGGAGTCTTTGACTCAACTACCACATAAGTTCCATAAGGAATTGCAATGGAAACTGCATGTCCCTTGTCATCGGATGTGATTGTTGTTGCTCCATTTTCCCCGATTACCACAGGAGTAGCCTTATCAAAGTCATAACTTCCATCTGCCTTTACGGATAAAGAAGATTTTAAGTATGCTGTGAACTCTGCACCTGCAAGCAGTCCTGCTTCAGTATCATCGCCATTGTCAGATACCTTGATAAGCTGGAATGGCTGCTTGATGACCTGCTCTGCTGAGGTTGCGCTTCTTGACACCTCTGCTACAAGGTCTCCCTCATAGTCACATACTACATCGTGCTCCTCTTCGTCTAAGAGATACCCCTCTGATGGAGTGATTTCTTTCACATAATAGTTTCCAAGGTAAAGGTTATTGACCTCAGCTTCGCCATTCTTATCTGTTGTAAGTGTTGCTACAAGGTCACCTGCTTTGAATACAGCTCCTGTTGCTCCGTCCGGATGCACGATATCGTTTCTTGCATAAAGACCATAAACTGCACCTTCAAGGCTTGCATCTCCCTGGGCAACTGCCTTGCCTGATTCCTTGTCTACCTTGTAGATATGAATCTTTGCTGTAGTTCTATCATTTACAAATGTGTGGCTGAATGATGCCTTTGCCTGTGTTTCAGGTAATACATTGAAATTGAAGCTGTAAACATCTTTACTGTTTCTGATATACGCATATGGAGCCTGTGTCTCTGAGACATAATATCCGTTAGAGATTGGCAGATCCACGCTGTAGCCTGCCTTTCCGTCCTCACCTGTAGTTACTGTCTCAAGAGCTGTACCCTTTGTCACAATAACCTGTCCGGCATAGTTTTTGATGTCATTTCCGGCATAAAGTGTGTACTTGCCGCCATCAAGAGGGTTCTCTGTGTCAGAGTCCTTCTTTACGACAGATACATCCGCTTTCTGTCTTGTATTCTCAATCGTGGTTGATTCATACTGTACTGTCACAGTCTGGTCCTTATACTCAACTGCTACTGTCTGAGGTGTGGTATTGATTGTATATCCGTCAATGCTCTTAATCTCAGTAACCACATAAGTTCCAAGATGAAGGTCAGATAATACCACCTGTCCGTCAGTTCCCGTTGTAAGGCTTTCTGCCACAACATCGCCGGCACTATACACCTTTGTACCATCTGCCTTATAGATATCTGCTCCAGCAGTTACCTTAAATGCTGCTCCGGAAAGCTTCTTTTTCTCATAAGTGAAGTTGCTTCCATTCCATGAGCTAAGCACCTCACCCTCTTTATAGATTGTGATTGCTCCAAGCTGCTCTTTATCTGTTGCAGAGATTCCCGTTGTCTGTCCTGCTTTTACAGTAAGTGTATGAACTTTACCGGAAAGGACATATCCCTTTGGTGCGGTAATCTCTTTTACATAATAAGTGCCTGCGACAAGTGCAGCTGACTTTGCATATCCGTTTCCATCTGTTGTCATGGTCTGTATTCTGTTTGTGCATCCGCTGTCAGAATAGATTCCATAAACTGCACCGGAAAGCTTCACTCCACTTGACTCATCTGTCTTTGTAAGCTCACCATATCCGATGTTTTCTGTCTTGACCTTGATATAGGCTTTGATAGGATCTGCTGTCGGTCTTTCAGAAATAAACTCCTGATATCCGCTCTTTCCTGTAAGCCAGAATACACAGCTTGATGTTGTCTCAACCTTGCCAGCATTGGATGTGAATGTTCCTGTTGTAGCTGTAGTATTCACGCTCGTTGAAGAGATTGTAATACTGTTGCCATTCTTATCAACAGAATATCCGCTGATGCCAAAATCAAAATCCGATAAAACACCATTGCTGTCAGATAATGTTGTTTCAAATCTCTGACTTCCCTCATTCCACTTTAATTCATAAGTTGGTGCCTCACTGGTTCTGCGTGATGCAAAACTTGGAAGTGTTGCATTGTAGGAGCTGCTGATATTGTCCCTGAGTCTCTCGTAATAGCTGTATGAAGAATCAGGACTTGGTGCTGTGTTACAGAGCTTTCTCGCTGCCGAATCACCACTTCCGGTTCCAAAGATATCTGCTACAATAACCCATACCATTGCCTGAGTTGCGATATACTCATCGCACTGACTGTTGCTTGGTGCCGCCTTTTGTGTACTGTTAAACCCATAATAAAGGCAGTAACTTAAAAGCTTTCTCTGCTGTGCTGACATTGATGTGCTCGCATCATCGTAGCTGTTCATAAGCTGACCGCCATCTGCTCTTAATCCGAAATTCATACAATATGCAGAATTTCCGTCAAGAATTGAATACAGAATCTTGCCATGATTATATCCGGGCTTCAGCTCACTTACTTCTCCGGAATTTTTGACTGACGCATTCCAGAACGCAATATTTGCCTGCGGACTGGCTGCAAATGCTGTTGTTCCATTCGTAAAGAGTGTTCCAACCAGTGTGAGCATCGCCATAAATCCTGCCATAAAACGCTTTAGTTTCTGTTTCATGTGCTCTTTCCTCCTTAATTTACGCATAAAAAAAGAAAGACATAAGTTTATGGCTTACATCTTTCTTCCTTCTGCTTCTATTCGTTTTTATTTATCTGTGACATCGAAACTCGTAATAGTCTGTGCCGCCTGTCGTGTAAACTCCATCATAACTGATGTAGAATACCGGATCTGTTTCCAAAAGTAACATACTTGCAATATATTCTGCGATTGCATCCTCAGATGATAACCGCTGTCCATCAATGGTACTTGCTTTGCTGAGGTCTGTCTCTACAAACACACTATAATAAGAGCCTTCCATACCATCGTAAGGATAATACTCATTGTACTCTTCCTGTGTGATACTGCCATCATTCAAATGGTTCTGTAAATTCTGCTGTGTGGTAATCATCCCTCCTGCCTGACACTTTGCTGTTGCAAGTGACACAACATTCTGTGGACTGTATGCCACGGATGCAGGCTGTGGATTGCTCACATTGTCTTTCGGACTGTCTGTAGTCTGACCACCATTACCTGCATTACTCTGATTTCCGCCAGCTTCCTCATTATCATTTTCAGGAGCTTTCTGTTCCGGCTCGTCATTCTGCTTTGGCTTTTCTTCCTGCTTTGAAGCAGTTTCATTATCAGCGGACCGGTTATCTTCCTTATCAGTCTTCTCTTCTGAATCTTTAGCCTCGGCAATATCTTTCTCTGTCTCTTCACTTCCAGCTTCGGTTGTGACCTCTGTGACAGCTTCCGTTGCCATTGCTACTTCTTCAGTTGGCTTTACGCTTTCCGTCTGTTTCTCTGTCTGATTATCAGCCTTTTCCTTACCACCATTACAGGCAGCCATTGAAAAGACCAGTACTGCGGATAATAAGATAATACTTATCTTCTTCATAGTAATCACCCATCCTTCTCCGCAAGAGGGACGGGCTTTGTGTTCCGTGCCATCCACCCTTGCGGTGAACTATTTATCTGTAATGCACGGGACACATAGGACTGTCCCGTATTCTGTGCATCTTAAACTCCTTTCATTATACTAGCTCTCTTATTTTAAAGAAATACTGCATAAGTCGTCTGTTTTTCTTATAATTCAAGAATAAACCCTTTGCCTGCATATATGCTCACCTCCTCTCAGAATGTGCCCATTCTTACGAATGAAAGAAATACCCTTGCCACCATAGCGAATAGAAGAAGAATTATTCTGGCAAGTCCTAAGACCAGCTTCAAAGCTCCAAGAATTATCCTTAATATCCACTTGAGTATCTCTAAAATTACTGTTCCTACGGCTCCCATAACTCTTCTCATAATAATCAGTCTCCTTTCGACATCCATCCCATTGCAAGTCCTGCAACATCTGCATCGTCCATAACATCTTCTGTAGGCTCTTGTGCTTCACTATTGGCTGCCTGCATTATTACCGGCTGACCAACATTCATCCCGGATATCACTCCGCCTAACAGCCTTATGACCTCTTTCCTAGCCTCATTGGTTGCTGCTTCAATGACTTCTTCCTTAATGTCATCAATATCTTCTGACCGGATATATTCAGTCCTCTCTTTTTCCTTCTTCTTGATAACAAAAGTTTCTTTTCCATAATTATCAATGTAGAACTGAATCGCATCTATAATGAACTGGTTCTTAGATTTGAAAATCTTCGGATCAAGGTTCTGAATCACATCATTTATTTTCACATGCTGAGGATTGCTCATGTTGAGGCGGACAGAAGTTTTTACTTCATATTCAAGTCTTCTTCCCATCATCTGCCTCCTTATGATAATCGCTTAGTGCTTTTAAGTCCCATCGTGGCAAGCTGCTCATATCCTCTTGCATTTGCCTTTACATCAAGGTTATAGGAAATGTTCTTTGCATCGTGACTACCAAAATTCTTCATCACAACTGCCCCGCCACCGACAAATACAATCGGTGTAGTCTTTAAGTTATACCCAAACTCACGGATTGAGTTATATACCTTATCAACAAAATCCTCTATCTCTGCCTTGATAATGGCAAAGTATTCATCATCAATATCTGACCTGCCATATCGCATGATGTTCTGTATCTCTGACTCGTCTACCTCTCCGTTAAGCTGTCTTACACACTGCTCATTGATAGAACGCATACAGGTAATAAGACCTTTTGGTATCGTCACACACTTTGATTCATCCGGTGACTTGTTGATTACCGGCATAATGTCGATTGTCCAGCTACCGATATCTACTATCAGCGTTTTCTTTGCCATTGTAGGAATCTTGTCCACTACTGCTGCATAACACTGAGGGAATACTGCCACATCATCAATTTCAATATAATATGACTCATTCTCATATTTGAAGCTTACACGCTTATTCTTTGTCAGGTACTTGATAAAATCATTCTTCTCTGCTCCAAATCTTGTAAGTGGAAGTCCTACAGCAAGGAATACCTTTGCCTCTGCAAGACCTCTTCTTTTAAGTTCCTTAGCAACTGCTGCAAGAGTGAGAAGATAAAAGCTGTCATCTTCGACCTTTGTATCCTTTACTTCCTGCCTCACAGTTCCAACCTTATAGAACTTTCCTTCATACTCAAGTACGTCGCCGAAAAGTGCCGGAGTTGTTGTAATCTCCTTAACTCCTGTGACAAATACCTGAGAGATTGTTTTCATCATTGACCAACCATGATCAATGCCGATTACTTCTAACTTGTTATTCATATGTTTTGCACATCCTTTCTTCTTAAACAGCCACTTGAACATCTTAACCACCTACTTTCCTATCAGCTTTCGCATACAAGGAAAACAATAACCATTCCCTTGATAATATGGACATCCGACACATTCCGTCGGAAGTTTCTGTTCTTTTTTCTTAGATGGTTTACAACATGTTCCATTGGCACATCTGTTGTTATGTCCCCAGAAGAATCTACAATGCATACAATCTTTTAATTCTCTTTCAAGCTTTTCTTCTGGAGATACAAACCTGCGTTTCTTATGCTTATCTCTTTTTTCAACTGTTCCCACCAGAGCTCTCCTCCCTTCCAAGGAGTGATTGCTCTCTTATCTGTTCCATTGTCCTGTCCGACTCTCCTGCTGTCCTAGCTAACGAATACAATACGATAAGAACAATAATTATTAATGCTATGCTAAATCCCATCATCACTTTATCCTCCTTCAAATTAGTTGCCATATAGACAAAATTTGAATTTGGAAGTGATATAGTCTACATGGCTATGCTTAATGCTAAGCATGTAGGTACACGCCAGTCTTCTAGACTCCTATACCGCCCCGTGTACAAAGAGGTGTTCTCACCTCCGGGAGTTACAGACGAGCCACAAAATGTGTTTCACGACGCCCTTCTGAATTATCAGAAGCACTATCTCCTCTTTTAGCCTTTTGAGGATAAGGACGAACTTCTCGCCCTCTGTGGTTAATTATCCTTACGCAACATGCCTATTCCTTTTACCAGATTTCCATCCAGCTTCTCGCCCTTCATCTTTCGATCCATCAGACTACTAATATGATAGCTGTGACTTTCATCCTCCAGGTACATACCCCGTAAATTTACTACCTACAGATACTCTGCAGTGCAAACTACTTTGCAAATCTGTAACTGATTATTCAATTGTTATGTCCAATCTCTCTTGGACAATTGATATTCTACAATGCACTTTAATTTTACGGAAGTGACACCACTGGTGTATTTTTACGAATTTTCACCAGTTTTTGGTGTATTTGTCATTTCCTTTAATTTGTTCCATGTATGCTTAGGCAGTTCTCTTGCCGGCTCTCTGAATCGTTCAAGATATTTTTCAAATAATTCCGTATTGATTAATGCTGAATTACCGACTTTATAGACTGCTCCTGCCTCTCTCGCAATTACTATGATTCTAGATTTACTTATCCCATAAATAATCGCTCCTTCCTCTGCATTGACAAATTTTTTCATAAAATCCTTTGTATCTGAATAGCACTTATATGAGTAACTCATTCATCAGTCTCCTTTCACATTTGGCAATGGATGTTTCATTTCTGTTGGCGGTTCTCTGAATTGCTCCATATAATCATCAAAAATTTCCAAATTTATTAATATAGTATTTCCCTTAGCTGTTCCAATCTTATATACAGCACCCGCTGCTCTAGCCATTTCAATAAATCTATGATGCCCTATGCTATATGTCATTGAAGCTTCCCCAATTCTTACAAACTTCTTTTCTACGATTTTGTTTGAACTAGGCACTCTTGCAAAATGTTTCATAAATTTCATCAACCTTTCCTTATGTACTAATATAATCTTTGCAAGCTGATATCTTGCTCCAGCAGCTAATGCTATATCCATTGCCTCATCTCGTGTTACATCTAATAAAGCCATTACTTCATCAATACGAATAAATCTTGGTTTTACAATTTCTTTTCTATAGGCACTAACTGAACCACTCAATGTATTTACCATAACATCACCTACTTATAAAACTCAGAATCTGTAATATGAAAAGTTTCAAGATACTTATCCAATATTTCTGTATTAACAAGTACAAGCTGACCAATCTTATAACAAGCCTTGGCATCCTTAGCCACTTCTTGAAATTTTGTCATTCCCATACTGTACATCTTTGCACCATCTGAATATCTTACAAACTTTTTTGCATCCTCATATCTATCTTTTTTCTTTGATTCATCCATTGCTGTGCTCCTTTCACTTTGACTTCATAACAAATGACGTATTTTCTCCATAACGCAAAAAAGAGGACATCTTCTAAATTTCTTTAGAAAATGTCCTCTTAGTAGTTCATATTCGATTGAGTCTTATTCTTTTCAGATTGTGTACTCTTTCATACTGATGTAAATGACTATGCCAAAATACGTCTTTTAATGCGTCCTTTGACGTACTCAAATGCCTCAATCCCGCATAAACACTAGGTTTATTTATCCAAGCTCTTCATTGTCGGGATTTCACATCAATTTAATTTACTTTAATGTTTTTTCCTTTAATAAAGCCTTTTTTGGTGTTACAACATTATTATAATAACATATTTATGCTGATTACACCACTCGAATTTGTCGTACTCTTGTCGTATGGCACACATTTTGTCGTACTCTCGTCAGTCCATGCCGGACTCTTTCCTAAAATACATCTAAATTGTGTGCTAAATTTTGAATTGCTTCCTGCTTTTTAGTATCGGTAACTTCCGCATAAATATCCATGGTTGTTTCGATATTTGCGTGTCCCATAATAGACTGAATTACCTTTAAGTTTGTTTCATTTTCGCAAAACCTTGAACAAAAGGTATGTCGCAAATGATGACATGAAAAATGTGGTATTATCACAGGCTCTCTGTGCTGTTTTGCAGCTTTTACCACTTCTTCTGCATTGTGTGCTTCATATATACGCTTGATTGCTCTGTTTACAGCTTGCGGATTATGGATATTGCCAAAACGATTCATAAAGATAAATCCTTTCATCCCATCAATCACTGTTTCATTAAATCCATGTTCCTTCTGGTCATCCAATTCCATCTGGAGTGCATCATAAACCGTATCCATCATCGGAATCGTGCGTATACCAGCTTCTGTCTTTGGAAGAGATACAGCAAATGAACATATCGGATGTTCTTTGAACTCTCTACTGTAATAAACCACGCTATGATTGATACTGATCGTCCTTTTTTCAAAATCAATGTCTTCCCATCGGATACCGATTGCTTCTCCAATTCGACAACCTGTTCCAAGTAGGAACTTAAAAAATGATGCCCAGTGGTAAAATGTAGGACTTTCATCAATATAGCGTATAAAGGCTCTCTGTTGTTCCACTGTCAAAGCGTGTCTCACACCATGATTTTTCCCCGGTTGCTTTTTAATCTGTGCCATTACTCCATCGCTTGGATTAACACGAATGATGTTATCACGCACAGCAAGCTGAAATGTCGGGTGTAAAACAGTATGAATTGTTTCTAGCGTATTTATCTGCATTTCCTTCTCTTTCAACAAATGCTGATAGAACTGCAATACATCAGAATACTTCACAGCGGCAATTTTCTTCTTACCAAATCCACCTCGTATAAAGCGATCATACATATATTTATAGTTCCGCATTGTTGTTTCCCTCAACTCTGCCTTTGTCGATATATATCTGTCAAAAACAAAATTGATTGTAGATGTTCCGGCTGCATACGCATCCAACCCATCAAGCTGATCTTTCACCAGTTTAACTTCTCTCTCCCGCAATTCCATGATGTCCTTAGAATAGATACTCCGGCGCTTTCCTTCCGGATCAACATAAGTATATACATACTTACCATCGCAACTGCGTTGAGTTTCGCCTTTTCTTAATACTCTCCCTTTGTTATCCTTTCTTGATTTCGCCATCTCGTCTCCTCTCTCAAGGAAAGAGATTTTGTACTAGCTACTCAGCCGGTTTATCCATTGCATACTGCATATCAATCCCTCTTTGTAGCACCTGTGTTATGGTCATGTCATGTTTGGACGCATATCCTTTCAGTCTTGCAGCTTCTTCCTCAGTCAGTTTTAATCCGATAAGAGTTTTTTTAGGATTATCCGACTTCGGTCTACCTGTTCTAGCCACAATATACACCTCCATCCATTTCATAATCATTATACTTTCTGTTTAACCAAAAGTCAAGTGAATTTTGGTTAAACCAAAATCTTTTTCCTTGTCTGCAAAATTTATTTCACCCGAAATGACTCAAGATATTTGTCAAACACATCAAGGTCTACTAACACCATTCTGTCTATCTTCAGAATTGCTCCTGCATCTTTGGCAAGAGTCTGAAATTTATTCATACCCATGCTGTACATTTCTGCCCCTTCCTTATATCTGACCAGTCTTTTCTTATTTATTGCCTTTGGCTTCCTCTGCATTACTCAAATCCTCCTTAAATTTAGCACGCATTTTATCTGCCAATGACAACCCACAATTCACTTGCCGGCTCTCATAGGCAGATAAAAATGCAATACAGGTGACAGATCATTACTCTGTCCACATCGGTCTTGCACCGTCATTCAAATTGACCGGACTGCAAATTTCCTTACAATCCAGAAGTATCATTATCACGGACATGCTTCATCGCCCTGTGTTACTGCCACACATTTTGTCAGATCTTCTCGCTCCATACCTTTGCTTCAATATAATGTTTCAACATTTCCTCACATTCACTCCTATCAAAGAGCAGGTACATCTTGGCGAATCTACCTAGTGGCTCCACATATCCTCACGTCCTGTATGCAAAAAATATTCAGTTGTCAAGGTACAGCGTGCATACGCAGCAATCAGCGAATAGAAAGGGACAATGCTAACCGCCTGTTATGCAACTTCAAAAGCCAATATCTTTGTGATCAGCTTTGTTTCTAATCTGCGACGCAGAGTTTCATCAATGCAGTAGTGTACCTGTCCACTTTCGTCATACAGCTTTCTTGTGGACAATTTGATTATGTAACCTTCATAATGTTTTAACACGGCATTGATTGCACTCACATCGCCCTCTGATGCTGCCTTTATAATATGGAAAGGCAACAAATTTTCTTTGTTTCTGATTTTAGACATCTTTTTCATCTGCTATTCCTTCCATAATCTTTCTCAAAATTTCCAGTGAGCGCGTTCGGTGTTCATGAATGGTACTGCGAACCAGATTCATTTCTCTTGCAATATCTGCATCGCTCATCTCCATGAAATAGGAAAGTAAAATAACATTCCTTTTTCTTTCCGTAAGTTCTTTTAATGCTTCCGCAATCAAAGTATTTTTTACTTCAATATCATAGCCATGCACTTCAAAATGATGATTTTCTGTTCCGTACTCATCCATAGTAAATAATTTGCTCAACTCCTTTTCTGACAGTTCAGAGAATGTGACTTCGTGTTTTCTGCGATAGTCCATGTGCTTGTAATAATTGACAGCTTCGCCTTTTAATGCCATCTGGCACAAACGGTCAAACTGATGCCTGACAGTCATTTCATCCTTAGAAGAAGGTTGCCCCATACGAGTTCACCTCCTCCCGTTCCGAATGACAAGGCATTTGCCTTTTTTCCCTTCCGGTGTATCTCCCAAATGAAACCAGGGAGATGTTCGGGTGGATTGAAAAATTTTTATAAAAATTTTTCTGTATACAAAAAACGTCCTCGCAGGCACACACCCACAGGACGCAGTTCATATCTGATATTAAATTTTCTCCACACTCTACGAGTGCGTATAATGCACTTTCAACTGTAGCATCTGCCGCATTACTTAAAATGCGACCTATTTACCTGCCCTTTCACGCACTAAACGGTACAGTATTTTCCAAATACAAAAATATCCTTTCAACGGTTCAGAATACATAACTCTCCCAAACACATTCAAAGGATAAAAAGCATGTGAAAAAACCTTTGAACATTGCGTTTTTTTATATGCAATATCCAAAGTTTCTTATTTTATAAAAGTGTACTATATCCCTCTGTTTTAGTGCTTTATTGGTTCATTTCTTTTTCAAATCGTGAACTATACACTATATACGGAGGTGCATGATATGGCTAAATCTAAGAAAATTGATAAAGACATGGGTTTTCGCCTGAAGAAAGCCAGATTAGACCAAAAGCTGACTTATGATGAGTTATCCGAAAAATCCGGTGTCTCATCAAGATATATCAAAGAGATTGAAAATCATGGCAATGTTCCAAGTCTTGAAAAACTCGGACAACTCATTCGTGCTTTACATATCTCTGCTGATCCGTTTTTTTATCCGGCAGCTCCAACCGATAATCTGGATTACCAAAGACTGCTGGTTTATCTTTCAGAATGTACGGACGATCAGATCACCACTATTCTTGCACTTGTGGAAGCCTATCTTCGTACATATAAAACCCATGAGACAGAATAGCAGAAAGATTTCGATTTTTTCTGGATTATTTCTGAATTATTCTGAAGAAAAACAGGGTGGTCAGCTTCCCGGTAAGCCATCCACCCTGTTTGAACTATTTTTTGATATGCATAAGCACTTCTTTCACTTTGTTTCTTTCCTTTAAAATCCCCAGTCCGTCAAATATCTGCATTACATCTACCATCCCCTGATAGTAGGCTCTTTGTTCTTCTTGAAAATGAGCGTGATCCACTATATCCATATAATTTTCAAAAAATTCTCTGTGCTCTGCGGAAAGCTCAGCCAACACCGTTTCATATTCCCGATTCGCCTTTTTCAATGCTTTATCTGCATTTTCCGATTCGTTTGTGTGAACAGAATACTCTCGTTCTTCTGCTTCGCTTCTAAGCTCCTCCAATACCTCTGCTACTGTTTCAAATACTTCGTTCATTTTGTATCCACCTTTCCATATAAGTATTGCATTTTGCAGTCAGTATTATCAATTCCAAGATTACATCAAATAAATTTATTTTCTTATACTTCATCTTTAGAAGTATATTATCAACATTATTCCGTAAAATCAATCATGTAGCACTTCATCTTTAGAAAGTTGGTATTTGAATGAAGATTTACTGGAATAAAGAAAACAATTCCAAAAACCTTATTGGACAACGTGTAAAAGAATTACGAACCGAAAAGCATATATCACAAAAAGCATTAGCTGAACAACTCCAACTTGCCGGATATGAATTTAGTGATTTGACTGTATTACGCATTGAACAAGGGACACGCTTTGTACCGGATTATGAGGTAGTGGCTCTGGCAGAATTTTTTCATGTATCTTGTGAATATCTCTTGGGTATTAAAAATGAAAAATAAGCAGTGATCTGTAATCTACTCACAGACCGCTGCTTATATTTTTGTTGAAACGATAACCTACACCCCATACCGTCTGTATGTAGATTGGCTTGCTTGGGTTATCCTCTATCTTTTCCCGAATATTCCGGACATGGCTCATGACGATGTTGTAATCGCCGGAATAGGATTCTTTCCAAACAATATCATAAATCTGCTCCTTGCTGAAAACTATTCCCGGATACTTTGCAAGAAGCTTCAAGATTTCAAACTCGGTATATGTAAGCTCAATCTCCTGACTTTCCCGAATGATTACCCGTTGAACTTCATCAATCATAAGACCTTTGAAATTCAACAGATGATTATTCAAACCTGACATCTGAATGATTTCCTCTCTGGTATTTATCAACGATAATATGCGGTTCATCATAGCATCCTCATTATCCTCAAATGTCAGAACTAACATTTTCCCATACAATCACTTCCAATCTGATAACAAAATTCTACTTAAAAAGCTCATTGAAATTTTCCTGTTAATTGTTTTATGCTTTCATATCGAAATTACTTTGCACCACAACATTTTCATTTATGATTTCCGCATTTGTTCCAGTGTTCAGCGCTTTTCTTGCATCATGGTATGCCTCATAATATGCTAATTTTAACGCTGAATGTACTCCCGTTTCTGCTTTTGTTTCTTTCTCATGCCACCCTACCCCTTGAGTGTATGTAAGAACTTCTTCCCCTTCCTCATTATATATATGGAGCGCAGAACCAGTTCCCTCTCCTTGATATTCAGCCTCATATGGTATCCCAAATAAAATACACAGCCATCTTTTGTCTGCCTCTTGTATTTCTTTCATATCACCCATATTTCCAGAACTCATTGATTGGTTGAACTTACCTATCAGTGCTGCCCGATTTGGTGCCACTTTAGCGACCTCTGCTTTCCGCAAGTTCATAAACTCATTTCCCATATATATGTTGTTTTTCGCATCTTTCTTAGCCAATTCAACAATTTTTTCTTTTAATGAATCTGTTAATTGCCACTTGTTCTTTTCAGAAGTTTTTTTAGCACTACTGCTAGAACTTCCAGATACGCTTACCGTATTGATAGCATTTGATATATTCATCTCTATTACCTCACTTGAAAATTTGTTTTCAATATAAACATTTGGCACATATCATCAATACCCCTTGCAGAAAATGACACAAAAAAGATCAGACAACAGACACTATCTGTTATCTGGTCTTTTTACGTTTGAACTCGACAACAAACAGATTATTCTACTCATATCTTGCTTAATGTTCTTCTAAAATCTGCTGATTATAAGCCCTCAGCGCCAATGCCTTTTTATTAAGTTCGATATTTTGCTCTTTATGCTTAAAATTCTCTTCTTTGCGAAACTCCAGTATGTCCTTATAAGAGCAGTTATTAGGGTTCACCTTGCTTACATCCACTGTCTGCTCATATTCATTCCCGTTTTTGTCCATGCCTTTTATAATATAAAGCGGATTTTCCTCTGAATAATCATCTGCCTTATTACTTTTATCTACTGCTAAAGCTCTGGTCAATACAAAAGAATGATTTCCATATCCAGCCAAGCAGTACGTTATCTGCTGTTTGGTTTTTCTTTGATAACTTCAATGAAACTATCTTTTCCCATGTGAACAGTCAGTTTGACCTTGTTTCCTCCTGCTTCTAGCTTTTAGCTATTCCAAAATTGCAATGTCAACTCCCTATTCAAAATGGAAGAAAGGACGTTGGGATTACTTATCTGAAATACCCTTAAGCTTTCAAAAAAAGCCGACTTACTGTCAGTCTTAATATCAGCAAAAGTATTATCTAACTTCTGCGCCTTTACCTTTTCCTCCACGTATTTATCTGATTGTTCCTCATACTTATCAACCATCCAAATCCTTTTCCAGCTATTACTATTCTGCAATTACTCTTAATCTGAACTTCTTCCCTTTTGCAAAAGGAGTGAATAAAGCCTTTCCTTCTTATTCACCCCCTCATATTCATAATTTGTTTAAGAAATTACTGCATTTTTTCTCCTGTATGTATCATTATCTTTCTGGCTTAACTTCCCCTCAATCTGAGCCAGCTTTTTCTCCAATACCTTAACCTTTTCTTTGTCCCCCGCCGCAGCCTTTATCTGCTGTTCAAGCTGTTCCTTTTCCTCCTTGAGTTTCTCAATCTCTCTGTCAACATTATCTGTATTTGTCGTACATTTCTCTGCCTTTTTCGCTGGCTCCTCCTTTGGTTGAACATCTTTCGCCTTTGCGACTCTCTTAGGATCATCATACATTACTTTTGGATTACCATTTTCATCTTGCCCTAAACGATACAGACCACTTGGCTTGCTACCAGATTTTTCGCTACTAATATACTCGTCCTTTGGAACGGGAATACCTTCGTTTTTATCCTCCCCCCTTTGATCTTGTGAAGCTTCTTTTACTTTATCCTGCCCTGTCTGTACCCTATCTAAATACTCATTTTTGTAATCCTTATAATTACTGCTTATTTCCATTGACATAAAACGTCCTCCTTTTCTTTAATACACTATAATGTTTTTACAATCTCTTATTCGTCATTCATATATCTGTTTTTAACAGATTTGTTGTGAAATGCTTTCTGATTGTTGCGGAATGATTAAAAGAACACTTAAAACAAATATATCTCCATCTATTCTTACTTCCATTGCTCCATGATATTTTTCTGCAACTGCTTTTATGTTAGCAAGTCCTGTCCCACTGCGAATGCTCCCTCTCCCACTATGGCTATTAATTATTTCAATTAAAAGAAAATCACCTTGCACTTTTCCTGTTATGTGAATATATTTCTGATTATCATGGGGCACTCGGTTACAAGCTGAGATAGCGTTATCTAATGCATTAGAAAAAATAATACAAAAGTCAATATCAGCAATTCCACATGGATATGGAGAAATAAATGAACATTGTACTTCTATCTGATTGCTCTTAGCTATCCCTAACTTATTTCCAATTAAAATATCAAGTACAGGGTTATTTGTACTTACCGGAAATGACATATCTGCTGTTAAATTTTCCATATCACTCATATACTGCAATGCTGTATCTATATCGCCATTCTGTACCAATTCTTTGACAATAGATATATGATTTTTCACATCATGTCGAAATGCTTTTGTTTTCTCATAACGTACTTTTGCTTCTTCCACATACTGATTTAAAGAATGTTTTTCCAGTTCTAATAAAGATAGCTCTCTGCTCAATTTAAAACTATCCACTAATTTTTTATACGCAAACATGATGCAAAACAGACTGGCTATCCCCAATATCTGTATAAACAGTAATGGAAACGGACTTATGCTAGGTAAACTCCCATCTGCTTGTATCGTAATCGTATGTCCATAAATATTTGAACTAATATATTCACTTACCAAAAAAATCACTAAAGTCGGTATTAAAATCAGAAGAACATATTTTGCCCCAACGTTTTCATCATATGAAAAATTTTTATTTATGACCTGATAACACAAAACAGATGTAACAAGAGCTAAAATACTGCTCATTACCATAAATAAAACGCTAACCGCTTTAGGATTTTCCTGAAAAAACAAGGGAGATAAAATACACGAAATCGAATTAAAAACTCCATAGCATAAGTGCATTATTTCAATCATTACAACTGCATATAACCCGACAAATATATTGTATGTTCTACATATAAAAAATCCTCCTGCCATCAACAGCAGAACATATACCAATAATTCCATAATACTGCCGGTTGGAAAAAACATCATAATCGTCATTCCAAGAAAGGCAAACAATATATAATAAATAAACTTTACCTTTTTCTTAAGAAATCTGGTAAAGAAATGAAAAACCGTCAACATTTCAATGCTTCCCATAATATATACATTGAAAATATCTAATCCATCCATTCTTTCACACTCTCCGTTCCTTCATATATTTCAAAACAACACTTGAAAATTCCTTGCTCCGTAAGCGTGATACAGGTATCTGTTTGTCATTTATCATATACGCCATCCCATTTTTATAACTTTTCAGATGGCTCAAATTAATTAAATAACTTCTATGGCATTTAAAAAATCTCCCATCTAGTTTTGTTTCAAGATTTTCAATTCTGTCATAGTAATCAATAACTTCCTCCGTTTTTAGATGCAGATATATTTTTCTGTCTATAATTTCACAAAAAACAATGTCATCAAAGGCAATAATATTACTCTCGTATCCCTTTTGGACAAGCAAACTTGCGTCTTTTGCATTTTGCATAGCAGAAAATAATCTCTCCATCGTTTTTTCAAAGCATTCTTCTTCAATCGGTTTTACCAGATAATCATATGCCTGGACTTCAAAGGATTGAAACACCATTTCCTTTAGAACTGTTATAAAAATTAGGTATCCTTTATAATTTTGACTACGCATCTTCCTTGCAGTTTCCATCCCATCTATTCCATCCATTTGAATATCTAAGAACAGAATATCTATATTTTTGTTGTGTCTCAGTAATTCCTCACCACTCCCGAATTGTGAAACAGTTATTTCTACGTTTTTTCTATGAAAAAAATCAAATACCAGCTTTTTGATTTTATCTAATATGTATTTTTCATCATCACAAATTGCTATGTTAATCACACGACCACCTCTTTCCTTAAAAAATTTATTTTAGCATCTATCCTCAAGTGAAACAATTATAATGCTTTGAAATGTAACTGTAATGATGTGTAATGCTGAATAGTCTAATAAATATATCGGTGAATTCTTATCAACTTTAAATTTGCCTATTGTTTTCGTCTGAATTGATTTTCTCCATCGCAACCTTGCCTGTTTCCTCTGCTCGTCACTTAATCTTCTCTGCTTACGATAACCACATAACAGGAAAAAGCAGATAGATTGCTACCTGCTCTTTCCATAAACCTTTATAAACTTGCTTCCTGACTCTTGGTCTTTGGTTTCTCTGGTTCTACCTTTTTCTCCGCTTAGAGTAATACTTCCCACACCACACAATTTTCTCTATCCCTAAGTATTGTATTTTACAGGCAGTATTATCAATCCTTAAATTTCTTACAAAAATATTTTTCCGCACTTCATCTTTAGAAAGTTGGTGATGATATGAAAATTTACTGGAATAAAGAAAGCAATTCCAAAAATCTGATAGGTCAGAGAGTAAAGGAATTGCGAACTGAAAGGCAGCTATCGCAAAAAGCACTGGCAGAACAGCTCCAGCTTGCCGGATATGAATTTAGCGATTTGACTGTATTACGAATCGAACAAGGCACACGATTTGTGCCGGATTATGAAGTAGTTGCTCTTGCTGAATATTTCCAAGTATCATGTGAATATCTTTTAGGAGTTAAAAACGAAAAATAAGCAGTGATCTGTATTTCTTCGTTACAGACCGCTGCTTAAATTTTTGTTAAAACGATACCCAACTCCCCAGACCGTTTGAATGTAAACTGGCTTGCTTGGGTTATCTTCAATCTTTTCTCTTATATTATGAATATGACTCATAACAATGTTGTAATCCCCAGAATAAGGTTCTTCCCATACAATATCGTAAATCTGCTCTTTGCTAAATACACGCCCTCGATTTCTCGCCAGCAACATAAGTATTTGAAATTCCTTTCCTGTTAATTCAACCTCCTGTTCATTTAGAAACACTTGATGTCTTTCTGGTATTATTACCAACTCTTTGAATTGGAATAACTCTGCTTTAGAATCTCTGCTTTGTAAGTGGTTGACTTGGTAGCCACTTTCCTCTAATAAATCAACCAACTTTTCATATAAATATTCATCCTTATGGCTTATATGTAAAAGGACTACTTCATCCAAACCAACCACTTCCATGCTTAATCATGTATTTTAACAAGTTACTTATTTATTCAATAGAATAGAAAAACCTCCTGTTCTATAGTTCTAACATAATGCAGGCATAAACTTAGCGAACAGATAAAGCCCATCATCTCCTGCTAAAACTTCATGTGGTATCTTTGCAGGAATAATAGATATTACACCTACCTCATATTTTAACTCAGTTCCATCATTTATACATACTCCCGTACCAGCAATAACTTCATGCGTTTCAAGCTGGGTTTCATGAATATGATTTTTGATAGCCTTACCTGGTGCAATTCTGACAAGATGATAACTGAACTGACCTTCAGTTTGTTTCCCTGTAATAATATGCTTCAATTCCACACCCTCAAAAGTCGGATGTTTAGACCACTCAATCTGATCAAACTTAATTATCTTCCCTGGAATTGACAAGTTACCAATGTTAAATGCTTCAAATACATCTTTGTTCATAGAATTGTCCTCTCTTTCTTTGTTTATGAAGCAATTCTACTTTCTTCTTATTTGTTTGGCTTGGATAAAATTGCGGATCTTATATATTCTTCCGGGGAAATTCCTACCTGTCTCTTAAATACTCTGCATAAATGGCTCTGGTCACAAAAGCCAACAGCTGCAGCAACATCGACCACCTTCATTCCACTTTCTAGTAGTTCCTGTGCCTTCCTAATACGACATTGAAGTTGAAACTTGTGTGGTGTTAATCCATTTTCGCTAGCAAATTTTCTAATCATATGATATGAACTTATGTGTACTTTTTCAGACATATCAGCAATGCTAAGTTCCAATTCTGGATTTCCAATTATTTCTCTCCTAATAATATCAAGTTCTCTATCTATATTATCTTCTTGCGGAAAACATATGCTTATCATAGAATAAGTATCTGTTATCGGGTAAATTGAATGTGGCAAATTAAGAGCCACAGAAAATATTTCTCCCTCATTGCAAATAAATTCCTCTTGGTCAATTTTCACCCCAACTGTTCCATCTGTTACAATACCGAATACAAAATGACCTATATGTGTATGTTCTGGGTAAGCAATATTTACTTTCTCATAACTAATAGTTTCAATACCTGTAGAGAGATCTTTTATATATTCAAGCTTATTCATGCTATCACCCTTCAGTTTATATAAATGAATTTAAAAGTAGGCAAATCATCATATAATTTTATACTACAACAACTAGCTCTGCAAAACAATTTCATCCTATATTTACTATATCGGCAAACATCTTAATAGCAATAATAAATCAAACGACATACCTTTAGGAATGTCAAATAACTTACTTAGCAAGCACTGCCTGTGTCATGACACAGGCGAAATCCCCCACACTTTCCTATCGTCTGTGTGGTCGAATTTCCATAGGGAAGTATCCCTAACCCTCTCTCGATTTTTCTTCGGTTATTCTTCATTTTACCGTCGAAATGCATTGACCTTTCCTGCCGTTTTTGCTACAATTTGCTATGGGTAATTACACCCAAAATTGAATAAAACATGAAACAGACTGTTGTAAAAATCGAACATTTTACAGCAGTTTTTTTGTACCCAAATTTAGAAAGGACGTGGCACAATGGCAAACCGAAACCGCACCCATCCGGTGCAATTTTATCTCAGCGATGATGAGCAGTACATCCTCAACACCAAATTCAAAGCATCCGGCATGAAGAGTATGTCTGCGTTCCTGCGCAAGCTGATCTTATATGGATATGTGTATGATGTTGATTACAGTTACCTGCGAAATTATAATACGGAGTTGGGACGTATCAGCTCCAATTTAAACCAGATCGCAAAGAGAGTAAACAGCACCGGAAACATTTATCAAGAGGATATAAACGAAGTAAAGGAGTTGATGAATAAAGTATGGCGTACACAAAAATCCATGCTATCAAAGCAACCGTTGATAAAGCGATAGACTACATCTGCAACCCCGAAAAGACCGATGAAAAAATGTTCGTTTCCTCTTATGCCTGTTCTCCGGAAACCGCAGCTTATGACTTCAAATATACCCTCGACCACTGCCGGGAAAACAGTCCCAACAAAGCCTATCATCTGATACAGGCTTTTGCTCCGGGAGAGGTCGGTTTTGAAGAAGCGCACCACATTGGAAAGGAGCTTGCAGATAAACTTTTAGAGGGAAAATATTCGTATGTTGTTACCACCCATATTGACAAAGAACACGTTCATAATCACATCATTTTTTGTGCTGCTGATAACATCGAGCATAACAAATATCACGACTGCAAACAGTCGTATTACCACATCCGGAAACTAAGTGATGAACTATGCAAAGAGCATAACCTTTCCATCATCATTCCGGGTGGTGAACGTGGTAAAAAATATAAAGAATGGCAGTCTGAGCAGAATGGCTCTACTTGGAAAACCCAGCTTAGAAGAGACATCAATTTTTGCATCAAGTCAGCTTCCACATACGAAGATTTCTTACTTTTAATGAGAGCCAAAGGATATGAAATTAAAGGGGAATCTTTTGAAGAAAGTGCTGCCAAATACATCTCTTTCCGTCCTCTGGATAAAGAACGTTTTGTCCGTGGCAGTACGAAATCGCTTGGTAAGGAATACACAAAGGAACGTATCCGGGAACGCATCGAAATGAAGCGTGAGCGAAAATCTGTTATTCCGAAAAAAGACTACTCTGCCCGCAGGCTCATTGATACCTCGGATGAAAAATTTCAAAACAGTCCCGGACTCCAGCAATGGGCAACTATCGAGAATTTGAAGATTGCTGCACAAAGCTATAATGAAGTTGGTTCTCTCTCCGATCTGAAGCATCAGATTACTGTGAAAACCGAAGCCGGAAAATCTGCCAAACAGAGCGTTGTGAAACTGGAACACCGCATGAAAGACCTTGCAGAAATCATCAAATATGCCGAGCAGTACAAAACCAACCGCTCCTATCACATCGCCTACAAAAAGTCAAAGAACCCAGAGGCATATTTCCGCCGATACGAAAGCCAGCTCATTCTATATGGCGGTGCACGACGTGTACTTGAGCAGACTGGGATAAACTTAAAAGGATTGAATGTTGATAAGCTAAAAGCGGAATATCAGGAACTAATGAAACAGAAAAATGAACTGACTTCCACCTACAAGAAATGTGAAAAAGATGTTCAATCATTAAACCGAAAACTGGAAAATCTGAATCAATACCTCGGTCAGACACAGCCCGATCCGGTGCAGGCACAACAGACCAAAAACAGAAATCACAGCTTATAAAAATGGGGGAGAATCCTATCCCATAGATAGCACTCTCCCCTCTGAATCAATTTTGTTCTTCATCTAACCATTCTTTTAATTTTTTCTGTAACAGTTTCTTATCCGGCAAATATAATTTATACTCTTTTGCATAAATATTAGCATTTTCCGGAAGTGTCAAATCTACCAGAGCCTCATCACTTTGCTTGCAGAGTAAAATACCTATTGTTGGATTTTCTCCCTCAATTTTTTCATAGCGATCATAATAATTTACATACATCTGCATCTGTCCTAAATCCTGATGTGTAAGCTCATCAATCTTAAAATCAATCAAAACATAACACCTTAAAAGCCTGTTATACAGAACCAGATCAACATAAAAATTTTTGTCATTAAATGTAAATCTCTTTTGCCGCTGTTCAAAGAGAAAGCCTTTTCCTAATTCAAGAAGGAATTTCTGCATTTTTCCTATTACGGCTGATTCCAAATCACTTTCATGGTATGATGCTTTATCCTCCAGTCCTGCAAATTCCAATACATATGGCGTATGCAAAATATCTTCCGGTTTCTGCGGAATAGCTCCTTCATTTGCCAATCGCATCACATCATTTTTATCCCTGCTCAGGGCAAGTCTTTCATATAAACTGGAATGGAATTGTCTTTTCAGGGTACTTACATTCCAGTTAGACCGTATTGCTTCCTTCTCATAGAAATCTCTTTCATCCTTATCTTCTATACGCATAAGAATCTGATAATGCGTCCAGCTCAACTTAAATGGCATTTTTTTATATGCCGTCTCTAATTGTCCAATTCCTGATTGGACAATTCCAAAAGCCTGTTCAAATTGTCCAATTCCCGATTGGATAATTTCATTCTCTCTGTCTTTGTAAGCCATGTAAAATTGACGCATTCCAGCAACATTGCTTCTTGAAAAACCTCTGCCATATTCTTCTGTCAGATATGATGACAAAGAATCCAAGACTTTTGCTCCATATTTTGCTCTTTCTGAACCCTGCTGTTCCTGCTCGATAATATATCTTCCAAGCAGAAAACTGGTAAGAACGGTAATTGCATTTGCCATTTGTCCCATATTACTTCTGGCACTGTCAATCAGCTTTTTTGATTTATCAAATAAATTTTGAAATTCGTTACTTTCTATTATTTCTAATTTTTCATTTTTCACACTAGAACCTCCAAACTGTCTATAATTGTCAGGTATTTTCTAAAATAGAAACATTCATTTTTCATCTGATCTCATGACTCATACCGAAATTATACCTTACCCCATGATTTTTCTCAATCAATTTTACATGTCAAAAATTTGCCAAAATAAAAAAGCAGGCAGCCAGCCATTGCAACCGACTACCCACTCGCTACCGCTATTCTTCTACCGCTTCTAATGAAATTTCCGCAAATTCCTTATCCGTCATGCCATCTAACTTTCTCAGCATCTGTCCCGCAAGATCTTCCATATCGCTGTCCTTTATGTGCGGCATTATCCGTCTGATTTCTTTCATCATCTCCATTCTATTCTGTGCCTCAAAAACACACATGAAATTGATTTCTTCTACTGTGAATTTATTCATCATCCTACATCTCCCTATGTGAATTTTTTGATTTTTCCAGTTCCTTCGTATCCTTATTGTTTCCCTGTGCCACTTCCTTCTGTTTTGCTGCAAGTCGCTCCTTTAAGGAAGAACGAGCCTGCGGCTTTTCCTGCTGTTCTTTTTTTTCTTCCTCACGATTGAATTTCTCCACGCCATTGTTGAGCCTATCATCAATCATGTTATAATTCTGCTCCTCCAGTTCCTCAATCTTAGCAAGCGGCTTGTACTCTGCCAATTTCACAAGCAGTTCCTTTGCCTGTCTCTCACTGTCCTCGTCTATTCCTTCGTCAATAGATGCCTGCAAGAAAATACTGAGCGGTTTCACATTTCCAGTTCTTATATCATCAGCAATCATTTGTATCTGTGATTCTCTGTCTGATACCGAATCTCTATATCCATATGTATCAATCTCATAAGATAGCTGATCAAGTTCTGCCGCAAGTGCCTGTATTTTCTGCTCTTTTGTTTCCCGGTCATTGACCTCTTTCTCCGGGAAAGCTACAATCAATTTCTTTAGTGCATCCTGCACTTTCGGAGTGTCCCGAAGCTCCGGTGTGTAATTCAGGAAATCAACATCAATACATTTTCCACTCAAAATGTCCACCTGCTCATCTTCCCATTCTTCTGTTCCCTCGATGTGCATATTCACACCAAGCGAAGGGATACCGTTCATCCGGGACGGATCAATGGCTTGATAAATCTGAATGGCTTCCTCAATCGTTTCTATCCCCTCATGATATTCTCCCATATTGTGAAATTCGCCACATTCTGCCACTGTAAATGTCACATGGACGGTCTCCAGCTCAATAACAGGTTCATTTGCCAGTTCCGTCTGCTCTGTCGATTCCTGTTCCCGCCCTTGTGTTACAAGCTGTGTATTGACCTGTTCCTGCTGTGCCTTCTCCTGCAGATAGGTTTCCACTTTTGGCAGATAAGTCTCCAATGTTCCGGTTCTGCCCTCTGTAATCGGGTTAATATCTACCTGTATGCCTGCAATATAAATGCTGTCCTCATGGAGCATATTAAAAAGGTCATCTTCTCTGGTGGAGCCTGTGTATTCCACAACCACATCCAAATCCGAATTTTCCTGCTCAATACCTCTGCATCGGCTCCCGGCTACCACTACATCCACAATCTCTGCATCCAGACCGTACTCGTCAATCTGCGACTGTACATAGGCATATACCGTTTTTTCTATATCGTCCGCACTCTGTCCGTCCAGACTATGAAACAGTTCTTCCGTCCTTGCCCGGAAATCTGCAACCACATCCGGATTGTTCTCTCTAAATTCTGCCTGCTTTGCTTCCAAATCTGCCTGTTCCACTTCCTCGGCTTTCTCCGAAAGTTCCTCAAAATCAACAATCTCTGCTTCGGAACCTGCATACACCTCGCCCTGCAAAAATTCATCACGATAATACTGCTCTGTGACCGCTGAAAACCTCGGTTCTTTCAAATCCGCAATCACCATATCCATTGCACGCTGAATCGTAATATCCGGGTTATCGTAGACACCGCCATCCAGCAAATGGTACTGTTCATCCAGAATGGAATAATCATATCCCTCCTCACATTCGTGCATCAGGATATAACGGTCTGCGATATGAACCGCAAGCTCCGTCTCTATCTCATTCTCTTTGCCCTCCAGTGTCAGCATGAACTTCGGCAGTTCTGTAAATCCAAAAGAATCTACAAAGTGTGCGGTGTTTTCCCCGTTCTCATGTAATACCACAATATCGCTGACCGACAGGGAATGTGCCTTGTAATCTGCCGGGTGATCAACGTTAAGTTTCGTATAGATTGCTTCCAATGTTTCCGATTGTGTCTGTCCCTGCAATTCTGTCAGTTCTCCCATATACACGAGCTTATAATTCTCCGGTGTTACTGCATCGAAATTGTCCTTGATTATCCCCAGACGCTTCAGGCTTTCCGTTCCCTGAAAACGGAAGGTATTCAGTTCCGGATTATCCTTTAATTGATAAATGCCATATTTGTCAGTATTTCCATACAAGAGCTGTGCTTCCCTGTTGGAATCACTCTCTGAAAGTTTTTCCTGCATCATCTGGAACTTCCGTTCATTCTGCCAGTCTCCTTTTTCAATGCCGCACATTCCATCATGCTCTATAATCTGTTTTCTTTCAGATACGGTAGTCTCGGAACCGTCTGTATGCAGAAGATACACAGGCAGATCATGGTCAAATAGTTCCAATGCCCTTTCCTGTGTCAGCGGAAGCATTTCATTCCATGTATAACCATATTCCTGCATTTCAGATACACATACCATGCTATCCGGAAGTGCGTCGATTTCTGCCTGTGCATCAATCATTGCTAATGCAACATCCTGATTTCCATCCACTTCCTGTGCATAGATATGTTCTGCAAGCTCCCTTGTTTTCTCAATGTTCCCCAGCTTGTAGGCATAATTTACAATCAGATTTCTTTCATCATCGGAAAAGGCAGGCTGTCCATGTTCCAATCGGTTAATGATATGCTCTGCATGTTGCATGACAGACAGTTCCTCCACATCCGTCAGACCTGCATCAAAATCGTATTCATAATCCCAAAAATCCGGCATATTTCCATTTAAACCCTTACTACTGGACGCAAGTAACGTGATTTTCGCTCCCTGCTTTTCCATATATGAAAGGTAATTGCCATCCCATTCTTTTTCATCAAGAGAAGCCATATCTTTAAGCATTTTTCCGACATCATCCCTCAACATATTTGTGATTTTCAAAACCTCCCATTCGCTTTCAAAAATGGAAGCGAACTTAACAACCACATCATCGGCATTGATCGGCTCCATTGCCTTATCATAGACCGCCTTTCTCTCCTTCATATCAATCAGCTCATCTGTATCTGTGTTATAACGCACATCCAGATGATACTCTCCGTACTCTCTGGAATCCTGATTGCCGATTTCCGTTGTCCATGCACCCCTGCTTTCCAAATATGCCTGTATGCTCAACTTGTCATCATCTGTCATTTCTGACAATGCCTGCATCAGTTCCGGTCTGTCCATGCCATATACATCAAGCAGACTGAACTCTGAAAGGTCCGTATTCTGTATGAGGAGAATACTTTCCTTTGTCTGTTCCTGTGATACTTCCCTGTTCCTTTGTAATTCCTGTAATTGTTCCTCTATCCCGGTAATCAACTCCGAAGCTGTCCTCCGTATCGTATCCATGGAAGCTCTCAGTTCCTTGGTATCTCTGCCACTGCTCCATCCGGCAATATATCCAAAGGAATAATCTGAAGTGTCTACTCCAAAATGCTGGCATACCGTATAAGCAATGCTCTCCGCTTCCACCTCTTTGGTGTTGCGGTCTTTTTTCATCTGCTCGTCCTGCTCCACTTCCTTACTGTGCAGCTTAGAATGAGCCACCTCATGGATCATGGTCTTTAATGTCTGGCTCTCGCTCATGTTTTCCTGTACCGCAATCCGCTTTGCTTCCCTGTCATAATAGCCTTTGGAATCTCCGGCTATCTCCTCCAGTTCAATCGGTACTGGCGAAATAGCTTCTACCGCACGAATCATATACTGATAGCCTTCCACATCTGAAAGAAGCTCATGTGCGGCAAGCTCCGGTATCAGCTTTCCGTCTGTCTGCGCCACATCAAAAACAGACACCGCCCGGAATGCCGGAATTGTTATCTCGACTTCCTCTTTCTGCGGATTTCCGTCCTTATCAAGTAAAAGTTCCTGTGTGACCGGATCAATCTTATCCCGCTCCTCTTTTATTTTATATGGTGCAGGTGCAAGGATACGGATTGCCTTTTCCCCTTTATTTACATGACGCTCAAAATTCTTCTGCCAAGCCTTGTATCCGGCCACTAACGTAGCGTCAGGCTTTTGCATTGCAATTAAGAGCGTATTGTTAAAACTGTAATTATGAAATTTTGACATGGTTGCAAGATAATTCCGGTAGCTTTCACTATTGAATAAATCCTGCAATCCCTGCTCCAGTTTATCCGTAAGCTCCTGCACACGCTGTTTTTCTGTATTATTGTCTGCCATAAATGACCTCCATCTCTGTATGATAAAAGGCAGCCATTACGGACTGCCTTTATCAAAATACTTATAAAATTTCTTCTTTTTTCTTTGCCTTATCTGCTGCATTCCTTCCTGCAGGTGTCCCGGACACCCTTGCCTTCATTGCTGCGAATTTTTCTTGCAATGAAGTCCGTTCTGCCGGTCGGTCTGACAGCTTACCATCCGTAACCGTCTTTCCAAGGTTACTCTGCTTTATCGGCATATCTGCAACCTCGTCCCCTTTTTTATCCACCGATTTCACATCTTCCTGTGATTTTTCCGGTTCCGTGGCTTCGTCATCCATGCCAATCGCATCATCGCCCTTTTCGTCCATGTTAAGCAGGGCATTAAGCTCTGCAAGACGTTCCAGCTTTTCAGACAGCTCCACTTCCTGTGGAAATGGTTTATCTACTTCCGCTTTTGCCGTTTCAAGCTGATGCTCCACATTGGATAGCTTCGTCTGTGCTTCTTCAAGCTGTACTGGCATTGCTTCCAGTACATTGTTAATTCTTGTGATATTTCCAAGCGGATCAGAGCCTACTTCCATCGGGTGGCTCATGGCACCTTTGACATTCATCACAAACTTGTTATTGAAAGAATCAAAGGTTACATTCAACTTAAATCCAAGATATTCTCCCACATCAGCACTGGCATTGATGCCTTTAATCTCCTTGCACATGGCTATGATTGCAGTTCCAGCTTCCTTCTTGTCTGTGTATGGCTTTCCACCCACCTGCATGAAAAACTGCTCCTTATCCTCCGGCTTATTCTTCGCATATTTTTCCATATCAGCGGTAAAGCCTTCGATACGCTCCTTGAAAATAGCGATCTGATGCGGATAATGTTGTGTGATGTTATCCTCCAGCCTGTACTTCTGACTGGTATGGTTTGCCTTCATCAGTTTCAGCTTCGATACCTGAATATCGAGATCCATTTTTTCCTTTATGTAGGGATTACCTGTGGCAAGTGCCTTGACCTCTGCATAGGAAAGTGCCGCTTCATCCACATCCTCACAGCTTCGCACCGGAGATTTACTGGTCATGATCTGTCCGATAAATTTCTGCTTATTCTCAATGAGCTGCCACGAATAACTGTCAAATGTACCTTCCGTAACATAACGAAATATCTTGACCTTATCATTCTGGTTGCCCTGTCGTAAAATACGCCCCTCCTGCTGTTCAATATCAGAAGGACGCCAAGGCACATCCAGATGATGCAATGCAATCAGTCTGTCCTGCACATTCGTACCAGCTCCCATTTTCGCAGTAGAACCCAATAAAAAACGAACCTGTCCGCTTCTTACTTTTGCAAACAGCTCCGCTTTTCTAAGTTCTGTATTGGCATCATGGATAAATGCGATCTCCTGCTCCGGCACTCCCTTTTCCATGAGCTTATTTTTTATGTCCTCATACACATTGAAAGTGCCATCGCCCTTCGGTGTCGATAAATCACAGAAAATCAACTGCGCTGACTTCTGCTCTTTGGTATCTTGCCATATCTCATAGGCTTTCTCCACACAGGTTGCCGCTTTGGAATTTTCCTCATCCGGAAGCATATCGTTGAGTAACCTCTGATCAAGTGCAAGTTTTCTTCCGTCATTGGTAATCTTTAGCATGTTGTCCTCGTAAGGCTGCACCTGTCTGTCCCGGACTGCTTCGGCACGTTCTGCTAAGGAAGCGACCATTTCTTTTTGGAACTCACTCGGCTTTAATACTACATTTTCGTATTCCGCTTCCGGCACAGGGAGTTTTAACATATCCGGTGTCTGAATATCTGCACTCTCCTTGAAAAGTGCAATCAGCTCCGGCAGATTGAAAAACTTCGCAAATCTTGTCTTTGCCCGGTATCCGGTTCCTTCCGGTGCAAGCTCTATGGCGGTCTGTGTTTCCCCGAAAGATGCCGCCCATGCGTCAAAATGTCCCAGTCCCAGCTTTTGGAGCGTTCCATACTGAAGATAACGCATATTCGTGTAAAGCTCCGTCATGCTGTTGGAAATTGGCGTTCCGGTCGCAAAAGTTACACCCTTGCCGCCTGTGATTTCATCAAGATACTGGCACTTGGCAAACATATCAGATGACTTCTGTGCTTCTGTCTGTGCGATACCTGCCACATTCCTCATTTTCGTATAAAGGAACAGGTTCTTGTAATTGTGGCTCTCATCCACAAACAGCCTGTCTACACCCAACTGCTCAAAAGTCACGACATTATCCTTACGGCTCTGGTCATTTAACTTGTCAAGCCGCACCTGCAATGCTTTCCTCGATTTTTCCATCTGCTTAATGGTATAACGCTCCCCATTATCCTTTTTCGCCTGTTCAATGGCAAGCTCGATCTCATCAATCTGCCTTTCAATGGTTGCCGCCTGTCTTTCCTGTGATAACGGGATTTTTTCAAACTGGCTATGCCCGATGATAACGGCATCATAATCGCCTGTGGCAATACGGGAACAGAATTTCTTACGGTTGGCAGGTTCAAAATCCTTTTTCGTTGCCGCAAGGATATTTGCTCCGGGATATAACCGAAGGAAATCACTTGCCCATTGTTCAGTCAGGTGGTTCGGCACTACAAATAATGACTTCTGGCATAGTCCCAGACGCTTGCTTTCCATTGCCGCCGCTGTCATTTCAAAGGTCTTTCCGGCACCAACGCAGTGTGCAAGCAGGGTATTATCTCCATACAGTACATGGGCAACCGCATTTTTCTGATGCGGCTTTAATTCAATATCCGGTGTCATGCCTGGAAATTTCAGATGCGAACCGTCATATTCTCTTGGTCTGGTGGAATTGAAAAGCTCATTATATTTTGCCACAAGTGTCTGTCTGCGTTCCGGATCACGGAATACCCAGTCCTTAAATGCCTCCCTTATTGCTTCCTGCTTCTGGCTTGCAATCATGGTTTCCTTTTTATTGAGGACTCTCTTTTCCTTTCCATCCTCCTCAATGGTGTCATATACTCTCGTATCTTTGAGGTTCAGGGAATCTTCCAGTATCTTATAGGCATTTACCCGGCTTGTACCGTATGTCATGTTGACAAGCGTATTGCCATAGTCCGCATTTTTGCCCTTTACATTCCACTCTCCGGTTACACCCGAAAACTGCACACCTATCGTATCCCTGCGGAATAAATGTTCCGGTGTCTGGAAAATATCACGCATAAAATCATTGATATACTTTGGTTCAATCCATGTGGCACCGATACGTACCTCTATCTCCGATGCGTCCAGCTCCCTCGGCTGTACCTGCGTAAGAGCCTGTACATTCGGAGCATATTCCGGGTGATTTTCCGCATAAGTCGTTGCAATGGCAAGTTTTTCTCGCACATTGCCACTGAGATACTGGTCTGCTGTCTCCCAGACGTCGGTAAGCGGGTTCTGGAAAATGACACCACGAAGCTCCTCGGTAAGTGTATCCTTATCTTTTCCGGTCAGCTCTCCCATAAAATCAAGGTCGATTTTAGCTTTCTCTGCTAAAGATACTGCCAATGCTTCACTTGCAGTATCCACACTTGTGACCACCTCTGCCCTTTTAATGGTACGCTTCGTGAACATATCCGCCTTGCCTTTGAAATTGCCCTCATCATCAAGTTTTTCCAAGGAACACAGCAGGCAATAACTGCTGTCCTGATTAAAGGCTCTCTTATTCGTCTGTGAATTGATCAGACCATATTTTTTCGAGAAGGAATCGTATAATGTGTTTAATTCCACCTGCTTTTCCTTGATTGCCGCATCTGAATATTCCTCAAGCTGCATATCAATCAGCTCCTGCGTACAGTTCCGGATTGCCACCATGCCCTTGATACGCTCTTTTGCGGTGTCCGATACTTCCACAGGCTTCATCACAGAGTTTTCACGGTAATATACCTCGTTATCGACTACGGTATAACTGAAATTCTTAACGGACGGATCAGCCGGAATACTCTGCCTGCTCATTTCATCCGCAAGCTCCTCATCCAGATCAATCGTATCAATCTGTCCTGTGATATTTTGAAGTGCTTTCGCTAACTGTTCCGCAAAAGGTCTGCTGTTATCTGCCTTACAGGTGCTTTCCATGCCATAAGGACCGGATACCATTTCCATCTTTCCTACAATCTGCTCCGGGTGCTCTGCAAAGTAAGCGTTCATTGCAATACCATTTGCATTTTCTCCCAGATGTACCCAGTCCGGCTCACGCTCTACCATGCGGTCACGCTTCTGGAAAAATAAAATATCCGAAGTGACCTCGGTTCCCGCATTTGCCTTAAATGCGGTATTCGGAAGTCTTACCGCACCAAGCAGGTCAGCTCTTTGTGCAAGGTATCTTCTGACCTCCGGACTTGCCTTGTCCATGGTTCCCTTGCTTGTGATAAAAGCAACCACACCACCGGGACGCACCTTATCCAACGTCTTTGCAAAGAAATAATCATGGATCAGGAAATTGTTTTTATCATACTGCTTATCTGCCACCTTATACTGACCAAAAGGTACATTTCCGATTGCCACATCAAAGAAATCGTTCGGATAATCGGTCTTTTCAAAGCCTTTGGTCTGCACATCTGCCTGCGGATAAAGCTGTTTTGCAATGCGTCCGGTGATACTGTCAAGCTCTACTCCGTAAAGCCTGCTTTCTTTCATGGAATCCGGCATCATACCGAAAAAGTTGCCGATACCCATGGAAGGCTCCAGTACATTTCCTCTGGAAAATCCCATTTTCTCCAATGTTTCGTACATCTGGCGGATAATGACCGGACTTGTATAATGGGCATTCAAGGTACTCTCCCTTGCCATGCGGTACTCCTCCGGCGATAGCAGTTCCTTTAACTGGTGATATTCTGCTGACCAGTTTGATTTGCTCTCGTCAAACGCATCGGCAAGACCTCCCCAGCCGACATACTTGGATAAAACCTGCTGTTCTTCCGGTGTAGCATATCTGTTTTCGCCTTCAATCTGCTCCAACATCTTGATTGCTGCAATATTTGTCTGGAATTTTTCTTTTGGAGAGCCTTCACCCAATCGGTCATCGCTGATATGGAAATTGACAGCGTTACTTTTATCTGGTGCTGATACCGCCCTTTCTTGTGCTGATTGCCTTTCTGATGCAGGCTGTTTTTCCTCTGACGAAGGTGTAAGCGGCTCCCAATCTCCGGTAAGCACCTGCGACAGCATATCTTCAGTCTCTTGCTCTGCTTCTCCATTCTCCAGACGCTCACGGGCAGCCTGCGTGTCTATGTTGTCCAGTTCATCTTCGGTCTGTTCCCTTTCATCAGAGAACTCCGTCTCTGCTTCCCTGCCACTTTCTGCAAGCTCATTCCCCCAGTCCATTGCTTCCTGCAAAGTCGAAAATGTCTCCAATGCCGGACGGGTGGTGTCTGCCGTATCATAAATAGCATATCCGTCCACTTCCTTATCAATCCAAAGAAATACTCCCTCTGATAAGGTGGCACTCCACTGTGTCGGATTTCCATATTCATCATCTGCATCATGTACCACATGCCATGATAATTTCTGCGATTCCTCTTGTGAAAATTCTTGTTGTGGCTCAGTTTCATCCGGCTCTGCGATACCATCCGTCCCCTCAAACCTTGAAAACACCTCTGCTTCGTGTCGGTCAATATCTTCCTCTGCAATGGCATTGATATAATCGTCCTCTACCTCGCTACGCTCCGGCTTATGGTCGTATTCAAAGGATTTCCCATTGACCTGTGCATAATAAAAACTGCTGTCCTCAATGTCATTTCCAAGCAGATATTTCTCTTTTTCACTGCCCCACTCATCAACCAGAACACACTCATATCCATCAATCGTGATCTTTTGCTGTGCTTCCTTTTCTTTTTCCCGAATCACATTGATATATCTTCTCGCCTGATTGGTAAATCCGTCCAGCACTGCCGGATGTGAGCTTAGAATCAGATCGTTGTTCTCCCACTCATTTTCCGCAACAATGCCTTTTGCCCATTCCTTATTGTTCTGCGAAAACCGCCCATCATAATCAAAATGCGTGACGGTATTTGCAAGAACAAATTCCACACAGTCAATGCCATATTTATCTATGATTTCATCTGCGGTATTCCTCGGAAGCACAAAACCATTGAATTTCTCGGCAATCAAGGCTTCGATGTCCTTCTTACATTCAAGTCGCTGTCCATGCTCCAGACGGGAAAGCTCTCGCTGTCTTGCTTTCTCTGCCTGTTCTTCCTTGTATGCCTTGTAGTTTTCTTTCCCATGTGGAGATAAGTATTTGTCCTCTTTGATCAGCTCACGAAGCCTTTTCTCTACAACATTCCAGTTCAGAAGCACTTTTGCATACGGATTGCCATAACTGCCTTTCTCCAGACGGATACCTTTTCCATCATGTTCATTATGGGAATCATCATTACCCGGCAGTCCGCCGGAACCACCACCAATGCCATATTCATTTTTCAGAAAAGCAACTGTTTCTTTCTGGTCATGTTCTTCCATGAAATACTCATAAATGCGGAAAGCTCCATGCTCATAGCCGCTTCCTCTGCCAAGTGCATAGTCGATTTCATCCTGTGTGATAAAATCTTCCTGTGCTACCTCCACCGCATCCGGCAATGGAAATTCCAGTCTCTCCCTGTCAAGGTCTGCTATCTCCGATAACAGATATTCCGGTGATTTCACATGCCGCCATTTTAATTCTGCTTCTCCAGAAGCAAGGCGGTTTGCCGCATCTTCCAAAATATTTTTAAGCTGTTCCCTGCCCTCATGGGTAGAAAGAAGTTCCATGAGTTTTGCTTCACTCTCCGGATAGTTTCCGGCTTTTAATCCAAGTTCTTCCGGTATCTCATCCATGCCATCCCGAAGAAAGAAAAATATCTGATTAGCAACACGGTTCCGCTCCTGCGTATCCACGAGAAATGCTTCACTCGCACTCATATAAGTGCCATTTTCAATCATAGAGCGGATATGGTTCTCTACCTCTTCCCAACTCATAGTAACAAGTGGTGTTTCCTTTGCCTGTGTTCCATAGCCGACACTCATACCATGCTCATCGAACCACACTGATACTGGATTTCCATTGATTTCAAAACCTTTTCCGGTCTGTCCGTACTCATTTTTCAGAAAATCCACCATCTGCTCGGCATTTCTGCCCTCTGTGTACTTTGCAAAGATACGCTTTCTGCTGTGCTGTTTTCCTCCACCACTGCGAAGAATGGTTTCAAGCTCATTCTGTGGCAAAGAAAAAGCAGCGGGCATGGTATATTTCATACTTGCTTCCGCTGCTGCGACTGTTCCGACCTGCTCCTCAAAAGAAGGAAACAGGCTGAGTTGTGTAAAGGTGGGTTCCGGTGCTTCTCCCCGGAGAAGTTCATCGGTATCTGTTACAGACTGTAAACCAGTTCTCCCAGAACCACTTCCTCTGCTCGGTTTCGAATGCTGTTCATCTTCGCTACCCAGAGCATCTGATCGGTTTCCTTGAGCTGTTCTGTCACTCCCTCGGTTGCCGCCATCTGGCTTGTCAGCTTCTCCATTCTCTCCTCTGCCTGCTTCTGGATTGTCAGTAGGTGTTCTTTCAATGTCCCTTTCAGAAGAAACGCTGAGTACACGCCCCTGTGGTTCTCCTTCAGATAAGTCTCTCTCATCATTCCGTACTTTGTTACGGTTCCCTCCGGCTGAATGTCCGCCTGTAATGTCGGGATCAGATAATCCCCGTTCTTTTCGTATGTCAGATTCATCGCTATTGCCCCTTTCTACGCTGTTTTGATTGTTGTCAATATATTCCTCATGTCCGCTCTCGCTTTCACGCTTTAACGCATTGTAGTCTATTTCAGAAGTATTTGCAAGTCCTTTCTGCGATAAATTTTCTGTTTGTTCCTGTTCGTGGCTCCTGTTATATGCCCTTATGGTTCTTCCAATCTCTAAAAGTACCGGTTTTGCAAGCTCATTGGCTGCATCTCCAAGTACTGCAAGGGTGTCCATGGAATTAAATTCATGGATAAAATCAAAAGCAAATTCCGAACCATACTCCTCCATATCTGCACCACAGGCAGATAAAAGTGTAAAAGAAATACTCTCCGATAAAGTATCTCTTAACCGGATACCGACATTCTGCTCGTCCAGTCCTTCTAAAAAACTGCCCTCGATCATGTACTCCAAATCCGGCAGCAATTCCTCATAATAATCTGCCGCAATCCTCTCAGCTATCTCAATAAGTCTTTCTTCAAACAGCTTCTTATCATCGGTAGCACCATAAGTCTGCTCCAGACGCTTAATTACATCTTCCTTATGTTCCTCATGTAATTCCCATAGTTCCGGATACCGTCCGATTCTCCTTGCCGCATGGACATCTGAAACATCAAAAACATATTTCAGACGCTTGCCATGTGCTTCGTCCTCGTCCAGAAGTGCAATACCCTTTGCCCCTTTGTTTACCCAGCAGTGCATACGCTCATTCCAAAGCTCAATGGAAGCACACGCTGTTGCGTCCGGTCTTTGTGCATAGATCAAAAGCTGTTCCCGGAACGGATACTTATACAGCCTTGCCGCTGTAGTCAGGTATTTCATCCATTCCTCACGATTTTTGACAACCTCGGCTGCTGTCTCTTTTGCCAGAGCCGATATAAAATCATATTTTCTCACACAGTTCTCCTTCCTGTCATAGATACGACAAAAAGGCAGCCACATACACTACATGACTGCCTTTCCCTTACTTCCCGTTACATTCCTATTCTGTTGTACCAAAGCTGAAAGTCTTACTCTCAGCCGCTTTCTTAGGCGTAAATCTCGCCTTAACTTCCGCAACCCTCCCCTCTAATGCCTGAAACATAGCATCTACCTGTTCCTGTGTATATTCGTAGGAACCTCGATTTGCAAGATTCTCCAGTCTGCCAATAGCATCCACCGCCTTATTCATGCGGTACTCACCAATACGGATAAACTTCTCCGCCTTTGTCTCATTTTCCTTTGCCGCAGGCTCACCCTGCATTTCCTCTGCTGTCATTGTTACATTTGTTTCTTCCATGTGTTTTCCTCCATTTTTTGATAAAAAATTAGAGCGTACAGGTTTTCCCATACGCTCTGACGCTGTGTTGTTATTTTAGTTATGTGTGGTATTAGTGTTGCACCGACAAATAAGAAGTTATCGTTTTACTTTTGTTGTATCTTAGCCAAAATACTTTCTATTACAAGTGTTACTGTTATAAAGGCTCCTACAAGGGTATAGTAGTTTAAGCCATACATCAATGGCAAAAGAGAAATAACTACCGTAATAATGGAAAGGACAAACAATGCTTTGAGAACACCTTTCTTCTTCAATGAAAACAATGAAAGTAAGAAGATGGCAACAGTAAGTGTGGCTGTAATAAGTGGAGCAAAATTTGCATAGCCAAACGGTGTAAGGCTAAAGTATGAGAATGTTTCTTTTACTCTTTCTGTTGGAGATGTTGCAAAAATACAAACTGCTCCCAAGGGTAATAATTCTAACACTATTGTTAAAGCTGGCAAAACCGCTAAGCAGACTTTCTTCATGTTGTATATCTCCTTTACAAACTTGAATTTTCTCAATTCTTCATCTCTGTTTTTTCCCTTTTCCAATTAATTAATAGACCAATCGTTGAAATAACAAAAATTAATGCTGATGTTAGAGAAAAAATACCATCAGTAACCACAAATATGATAAACGTGGCTAATGGAATATAAATAAGAATACTTTTCAAAATTTTCATGTCCAATCCTCCTTTTTAAAATCTCATTAATCTTATAAAATATTTTGTTCTAAAAATTCCGATTTTCTCAATTCTCCAAACTTGAAGTTTCCATTTATTTCTTTTTGCGGTATTTGGGTTCAATACCTACTACATACGCTACCATAGCCGCAATACTAATAAGCATTGCACCCAATATAGGTATAATAATCAAACCCGAATTCTGCCCATCTAATAAAGGCAATCCAATTAACGTAAACAAAACACCATACACGCACCACAATATGCCCAAAGCACGATTATAGCCTTTCACATCTTCTATGGGCGCTACCTCAGCATTTGCCCAAAAACCGAAAGGTTTTGCTTTCTTGGAATTAAAATCATAAATGCCCATTACAATAAATAATACGCCGATTATTACCCAAATAACAAATGCTATTAATCTTCCTTCCATAATATGTATCCTTTCTTTGTAGTTCTGTAAATTCCGAGTTGTCTAATTCTTCAGCTTGGAAGTGTCTTCCAAATAAAATTCAAGATACCCACATTCAGGACAAACTGCAACACGAACCTTTCCAAGATTGTCCTTGAATATGCCTTGCTTCGTGATTTTTAATCCATAAGCTCCGTATTCGACCTTAACATCATAGTTTTCTCTCATTTCACACTCACAACGAATACACTTTCTCATTGTAATCTCCTCACACAAATACCGATTTGTAAATTTCTTTCTCTCATAATACCACACTTTTTTCATCATAGATACAGCTATTCTGCTTCCGAAATTCTTCTAGTATTTTTTCCTCCCTTTCTCGTTCCTCGCAATATTTCCAGAAATCGTCCAAAAATTCATCGACAGATTTTTCCGGTGCTTCTGTCGGTTCAAGTTCTTCCAGCCTTTTTACAATTTTTATAACTTCCTCGGCATCAAATTCCTCATCGGTTGCTACCAACGTATAATAGTCAAGTTTTTCTTTCAGCATATCTATTTCTTTTTCCTTATTCATGCCAAAGTCCTCCCTTCACTATATACATGACAGTTTTCGACAAAATCTTACAAATTATTTTGGAATTGTTTTCTTCTAGTTTTCTTCTATTTGTCCTTTTTCGGTGGAAATTCCATCTTAAACTTATACTGGAATCCCTTGATTTCTTTACCATCTTTCGTATAGGAAAATTCCTGTACACTCTCTGGAATCAGGTACGCATCATAGCTGCCTTTCTTGCCTTTTAATCCTTTTACAAGTATCTTTTTCCCTTGAAGCAGGCTCTTGACCTGTGTATCGGAAAGTGTTACCCCAAGTGCCTTGCCGACATTCATACCGCACTTCCCGGTACAGTACGCTCCGAATTTTCCCCTGACTACATCAGCACCGCACTTCGGGCATTTGCCTAGCACTTCCTGTCCACCCTTGCCTGTGCCAAACATGGCTTTCTGCTCATCACTAACGCTGTGATAGGTCTTTACAAGATCAGTTACCATTGCTTCAATCCCAGACATAAACTGCTCTGCAGCAACTTCTCCTTTGGATACAAGTGTAAGCTCATTTTCCCAGTCAGCAGTCAGTTTCGGAGATTTTACTACATCCGGAAGTATCGTGATCAGCTTCATTCCGTCCTCTGTCGGAATCATCTGCTTTTTCTCACGCTTTACGAATCCGTCTTTTACCAGTTTTTCAATAATGTCAGCTCTGGTGGCAGGTGTGCCAAGTCCTTTTCTCTCCACTTCATCGCCCATATCCTCTGCTCCGGCTCTCTCCATGGCGGACAGCAGGCTGTCCTCAGTGTAATGTTTTGGCGGCTGTGTGAAATGCTCGGAAACCTTTGTCTGCTCCACTGCAATCATCATGCCCTCACGAAGCTCCGGCAGCTTCTTTTCTTCCTCTGCATCCGATTTATCCTCTGCGGTTTTATAGGAATTTTTGAAGAAATCCTCAAATTCCTTCCATCCATTTTTCCACACTTCCTTGCCAGATACCTTAAATACAGTATTGTTGCAGGTAATCACTGCCTTTGTGGAATTATAAATGTGCTTCTCCCCGGTCGCACACAGCAGACGGTTTGCACAAAGGGAAAGTATCTTCATTTCGCTCTCCGGGATTGCCTTTAAGTCCTGCTTGATGATCTCCATGGTAGGAATGATTGCGTGGTGGTCCGTCACTTTCTTGCTGTTCAAAATTCTTTTAATATCTGGATTGAACATGATATTCTGTTCAAATAACAGAGAATTGAAAATCGCTTCGATCACATTTTTTGCAGTACCTTCCATGTCATCGGAAAGATACTGGCTGTCTGTTCTTGGATAAGTCACTAACTTTTTCTCATAAAGGCTCTGCGTATATTCCAATGTCTGCTTGGCAGTAAAGCCAAACAGACGGTTTGCATCCCTCTGGAGTGTGGTAAGGTCATAGAGTTTCGGTGGTGCCACCCACTTTTCTTCCTTTATCACAGAAGTGACAAGAGCCTGTCCGTTTTCACAGGCTCCTGCAATCCTCTCTGCTTCCGTTTTATCACTGATATGCTCCGATACCACATCCAGACCATTTCCCATGATGTGAGCCATATAATAGGCTTCTTTCTTGAAATTCATGATTTTACTTTCACGATCCACCAGCATGGCAAGTGTCGGTGTCTGCACTCTGCCAACCTTCAATGCCTTACCGCCATATAATACCGTAAAAAGTCTTGTTCCATTGATACCCACAAGCCAGTCTGCTTCCTGCCTGCATAATGCTGAATGATACAAGTTATCATAGTCGCTGCCTGGGAGAAGATTATGGAAGCCGTCACGGATAGCACTTTCCTCCATGGAAGAAATCCATAACCGCTTCATCGTTTTTCTGCACCCTGCCATGTTGTAGGTCAGGCGAAAGATCAGCTCACCCTCCCTTCCGGCATCGGTTGCACACACAACAGCATCTACCCTGTCATCATGCATGAGCTTTTTCAAAATCTGATACTGTGCTTTTGTATCACTTTTCACTTCATGCTGCCATTCCTGCGGAATGATTGGAAGGCTCTCATAGCTCCATTTCTTCCATGCTTCCTCATAGCTTTCCGGCTGTGCCAGTTCTACCAGATGTCCCACGCACCATGATACCAGATAGTCATTGCCTTCCAAATATCCGTCCTTACGCTGTGTGGCACCAAGAACCGCCGCAATGCTCTGTGCCACACTCGGCTTCTCTGCAATTACAAGCTCCATCTCTATTCCTCCCCATTTTCTTCATCATTCTCGTTGTTGTTATCTTCATTGTCATTCTCGTCTGTGTCTACTGATTCTGTATCATCACCACCATTTATGAATGCTTCGTCGGAATCCTGCTCGGTTTCTTCCTCGTCATCATAATCGTAGTCCTCGTCAAGCTCGTCCTCATCTTCATCCTCATCAATGAAGTTTTCCTTTTTCTTCTTGGATTTCACAACATATACCACTCCGATCACAGCTACCGCAGCAATGCCCATTAAAATATATGTAAAGCCGGAACCATCTGCCTTTGCGGTATCCTCTTTCGGCTCACTTGTATCTTCCATGCTATCTTCGGTGCTGTCCTCAACACTTTCTGCTCCCTGTGTTTTATCTCCTGTGGTATCAGCATTATTGTTTGATAATGCGCTGTCTTTGGTAGGAATTGCAGATTCCAATGCCGCTGAATTTTTCGGAAGTGTCTCGCTGTTATCCGTTGTGGTATTCAGCAGGTCGTTTTCACTGACTTCTGTAAGGAAATACACCTTTTCATCTTCCCCATCACGATCAATCACAAGATAAAATACCTTTTCTGATGCAGTCTGGATTGTGTAAAATTCCTTGCCTTTTTCTGTGGTCTGGCTGTCACTGCTCTGGTCTGCATCCTTAGAAGTATCTCCCGTACTTGGAGATTGCTTTGCTGTTGCGGAACTGCTTGAAGTTGTTCCACTGCCTGTCTGGGAAACTGTATTTCCATTCACATCCGTTTTCGTATGCTCCGTAACCTGTGCGGTTGCAGAGCTTGGCTTGGTTGCAGACGCATCCACAGGAAGCTGCTGTGCCGGATCTTTTTCACTGCTGTCCTTATTCTCCGGATCGGTGTAATACGGATTGGCTGTTTTATAGATTTCAGAGGTATTTCCTGCATTATCCATGGCAGAAATCGTGAAATACTGATACCCTGCATCGAACTGTTGCAGACGGATATTCAAGGCTCCATTCGTATGCTCTGTAAACTCATAGCCATTGACATAGATTGCCCTGATACCAGAATCCGTATCATGTGCCTGAATGCTCAAAAGACCATCGCTGACTGCCGCATTTAAGGTAGGCTTTGTAAAATCAAAGCACTTGATATAACGGTTTTTCTCGTAGGTCTTGCCCTTCTGGTCTGTGACCTGCACATAAATGGTGCTGTTCTCGGAAATCTCTATGTGCATATCCTCGGTAATGTCCGTCCAGCTTCCATTCTGTCCGACTTTTGCCTTTACTGTCTGAATGGTAAAATTACCGGAAACTATCGTATCTTCCACCTTGACAGTTACCTTAGTGGTATCATTATGCCATCCAGACGGTGTATTGATTGTGATTTTTACACTCGGATTGATATAGGCACATTCCTTGTAATCCTTTGCACACACCTCACAATCTTCATTTACTGCATACTGACTGCATTTTTCCTTGCAGGTGCATTTTGCGGCAGGCTGTGTCTCCTCAGTTGTGCCTTCTGTGGAATTTTCCGTTGTATTCTCTGTGGACTGCTCTGTGTGATTTTCTCCACTACCGGAACTGTCCTTGTTATCATTACCGGACGCTGTGCTTTCTGCACTGCTTTCCTCTGCCGCACTTTCTATTTTCTGCTCTGCTGTATCCTCCGCATGAACCTCCACAGTACTTGCCCTGTTTGCAAAAAATGCCCCCATCGGCATACAAAAAAGCATTGCCGACAGAACAAGGGACATCAGTGCCTTAACGGATAACTTCTTCTTTTTCATTGGTCGAACCCTCCTTTTCCTGTTCCCGTTTCTGTAATAAATTTCTCACTTCATCCTCACTGAGCTTATTAAGCATCTGTAAACGCTCGGATGAGATTTTATATTTCTTTATGATCTTCATGGTTTCGGCATCCTCTGCCATCTGTTTCTGCTCTGCAAGGTCTTTTTCCTTCTCCTGCAACTGTGCGATCTGTTCCCTGACCTTTTTAAGCTGTGTACTAATTCTTTCTACTGACAACCTGTGTTTCCTCCCTCCGTTAATTTAATCTTCCAAAGCCGTAAAAATGGCTCTGCCAGTAAGAAGTGTTGATAGACGTGTACTGAATTGGATCTCCGCAATGCACCATCGTACCGTTTCCGCAGTAGATACCAACGTGTGTGACCGGACGCCCTGCGTTGTATGTGCCGGTAAAAAAGATAATATCCCCTGCCTTTGCGTCTGCCGCTGATACTAGAGTACACTGGTCATAAATGCCCTGCGCCGTGGTTCTTGGCAGGTTATGTACGCCGCTGTTTGAAAATACCCAGCATACAAAACCGGAACAGTCAAAACTCGCCGGAGCTGTTCCTCCAAAAGTATATGGCATACCCAGATACCTGTTTGCTTCACGCATAAGCGTCTGTACGGTTGCATCATCATAAGATTCCGGTGGTATCACATTGCCGGTTCCTCCTCCGGTACCGCCCGCTGTTTCCCCATAAATGGTCTGTTCTCCTGCTTCAAAATAAAATAACGGGTTATAATACACCCCGTTATACAGACATTCAATATGAAGGTGGCTTCCGGTACTGCTTCCTGTATTTCCGCTTTTGCCTATATTGTCACCCTTTTTTACACTCCGCCCCGTGGATACATTCAGGCTGTCCATGTGGGCATATTTTGTGGTATATCCCTTACTGTCCGTAATCACCACATAATTCCCATAATAGGAATCGTAAGCCGCTTCCGTAACTGTTCCGTCATGTGCTGCATGTACCATGGTTCCGGTCGGCACTGCTATATCCACCCCTCGGTGAAGCTCCTCGGCTCCGGTGTTTGGATTTTTCCGGTATCCGTAATAACTGCTGATATAGTAATACCAGTAATAATCAACCGGAGAAGCAAAGACCTGTAAACCTCCCTTTGTCTCCGTATAGGCTCCAAAGATTTCCGTCTGCTCACTATTCATGCGTCCTGCAACAATGCTCTCAAGCGGTGTAACGGTAAGTGTGACACGCAGGATTGTGACGGTATATTCTTCTTCCTCCTCGTACTCATATTCCTCTGTGCTAGTGCTTCCATCTGCATTTGTAACTGTTCTGGTTCCGGTCTTTGTGACCGTCCTCGTGCGAGTTTCCTCCACTTCCTCGGTAGTAAGGGAATACATAGTATCAAATAATTCCTGAATCTCACTCTCTATCCCTGCGGCAGTAAATTCCGTATGGACTGCGGAAAGATAACTGATCAGTGTGTACGGATCATGCCCGATTGCCCCAAGGTTATAATCGTATTCATCATATCCCGGATAATCAGTTTCAATCCGGTCAATCTTATTTTGCAGCTCCATTTCCTTTTCTGTAAAAGATAAATCTGCCGCATCAATCTCTGCCGGAAGGCTAAGATATGTGCTTGCCATTGTTGTTGTCACAGTTCCGGTAAACATGGAACCACAGCTTGATAATGCCGACATGATCATGATTAGCAGAAGTGCAAAAATACCGACTGTGATAATGAGTGTTCTATTTTTCGTGACAATTTCCTGTAACTTCTTTGCAATCCCGATTGCGGTATTTGCTGTTTTGGCAAATGCTTCCTTTGCAGTCTTGGCTTCTGCTCCTGCCCGCCTTGCTTTGGCATACTCACGCTTGATACGCTGTTTCTGTAACTGCCTTTGCAACTGCTTCTTTGGACTGTTACCCTTTAAGTGCAGATTTTCTCTGATAAATTTTTCATACTCCAGCTTCATATCCGCTGTGACCTGCTTTTTCTGCAATCGCTCCAATCGGTCACGCTTTCTCTGTGCCTTGCTCTTGCGGTGATACTTCATATAGTGGTAAATATCCTCGGCACGCTGTTCCGTCTTGTGTGCGCCCTCCACAGCAGAATTGTCCTTTTCTGTCTCTGCAATCTTACGATGCACAAAATACATATTTTCGGTCTGGAACTTGTGAACCGCAGCTTTCCCAAGTCCGTCAGGCTTAAATGGCTTCTCGACATCTACCGGAACCACCACATACTTTGCTTTTCCGGTCTGTTCATCAAAGACACGCTTCATCGCATACTGCCGCTTTTTCGGCATCTTATCCTTTGCCTTCTGTAACTTCCGGCGGTTCTTTTCTGACTTATCAAAAGCCTTCTGTACTTTTTTGTCGGTAAATTCTTCCGCCTGCTCCTGCGAAAATGTGGCATCCTTTGTCTGGAAATCTCCATAATCGGACTGCTTTGTATTTTCTGACTTTGCACGCTCTCTATGTGCGTGTTCTTTCTGCACACGCCTTTTGTGATATTTTCCTTTTTCCTCAGACCGTTGGTAGGTATCCCTGACATGAACCTTGTTTTCAATCATGCTGTCAGAAGATGTTTCAAAATCACTCTGCTCGTCCTGCATAAAGCTGTTTTCCTTCAAGAATGCCTTTTCCGCTTCGGCTTCCGACTTCTGGACGTTGTGACCAGAAGTGTCCTGTTGTTGCTGTCGGTAATACTTTTTCTTACTGTTTTTCCGATATTCTGTCCCGGTATCAAATTCCGACTTCTGGACGCTGTGACTAGAAGTTGCATTTCTTCTATGACTGCCATGGTTCGCATCCCTTGGCAGATTGCTCACAGGCTTCTCATTGGCACTATACTGATTTTCCGCAGAAAAGGTGTTGTCCTGCCTGTTTTCTGTATGCGTTGCTCCAGTCACTTCCTTGTCTTTGGAAAATGTCTCTTTTTCAAATGCCTTTGCCGCCTGCTTTTTCTGTCTCTTTTCTGCCATTTACACTGCGTCCTCCTTCTGCACGGATTCCTCCGGCTTGGTATTCATAATCTTATAGGTCTTGGTGTCTGTCGGGTATTTATCCACGAATGGAATTACGACATTATCAAACAAGATAAGACCGCTTCCCGGCTCGGAGTTGGTGACATAGGATAACTGCTTATCGGATAGTCCCAGCTTATCAGCAAGAATCGCCTGATCTTTGGCATTCTGATTTAACAGATACACAAAATCGCTGTTACCCAAAATACCCTCAATCTCCTCAGAACGGAGAAAATCGCCCACATTCTGTGTCAAACCTGTCGGAATACCGCCCCATTTTCTGAAACGCTTCCAGATTTCCACAGAGTAGATAGCTGTCTGCTTTTCCTTCAGAAGAAGGTGGAACTCATCACAGTAATAACGGGTTGCAATCTTTCGCTCCCTGTTCTGTGACACTCTGTTCCACACCGCATCCTGCACGATTAACATACCCAGCTCTTTCAACTGATTTCCCAAGTCTCTGATGTCAAAGCACATGATACGGTTGCCACTGTCCACATTAGTATGGTGGTTGAAATAATTCTGGGAACCATGCACATACAGCACAAGGCTGTTTGCAATCCGTTCTGCCTTTGGATTCTTATGCTTCAAAAGTGCATTGTATAAATCCTCCAGTATCGGCATATTTTCCGGCACCGGATTTTCAAAATACTTATCATAAATATGGCGGATACACTCGTCGATGATACCTTTCTCATCATTCTCCAGACCGTCCTTACCTCCTGCAATCAGGTCACACAAAGTAATGATAAAATCCGATTTCAGTTTTAATGCTTCCTTATCCCCCTTATGGCTCAACTGAATATCCATCGGATTCAGATAGTCTTTGGAATTGGTGGCAAGTTTTACCACCTGTCCATGTAGTGCCGCTACAAGTGCAAAATACTCGCCCTCCGGATCGCAGATGATAATATCGTCCTTTGTGATAAGGAAACAGCTTAAAATCTCTCGCTTAGCACTAAAACTCTTACCACTTCCCGGTGTTCCAAGGATAACCCCGTTTGGTGTACGGAGCCTTTTGCGGTCTGCCATGATCATGTTGTTGCTGAGTGCATTTAATCCGTAATAGATTGCCGGAGCAGGCATAAATAATTCCTGTGTGCAGAATGGTACTAAGATTGCGGTACTCTTTGTGGAAAGGGTACGCTCAATTCCTGTTTCATTGCACCCAATCGGTGCAGATGCCATAAGGCCCTGCTCCTGTAAATACTGTAAACATCTAAGGTCACAGTTTGCCTGCTGAATGATACCGGACACCCTCTGCATTAAACTCTCCAGTTCCCGCTTGGTTCTGCCATAACAGGTAATAAGGAATGTCATGTTGATCATCTTCTGATTGCTCGTATTCAAATCATCCAGAAATTCCAGCGTATCCTTTTCATAGGTCACAATGTCCGTCGGCAAAATATCCATATCGTAACCGCTTCGGACTGCCTTTTTCTGCTCCTCAATCTTCATTTTCTGGATATTGGAAATGACCGCTTTTAACTTCTTGATTGCCTTTACCGGATCTTCCGTCTGCATGTGCATGGAGATAGTAAGGTTTGCATCAATGTCAAGAAGCTGCTTGATCAGCTCGTCCGTAAACTTCGGTGCGATAATATCCAGATAGGACACACAGCCATACATATTTCCCGACTTAAAGCGGTTCGGATAGCGGAAATCAAATCCCGGCGGTGCAATATAGTCCTTGACCGACTTACCGGATTCTGCCAGATCCTTAAACGAAAAACGGAAAGGCTCCATGGTATCCTGATTAAAATATTCATGCAGGATACGCAGTCTTTCCTTTCCGTCCAGTCCCCTCGCAAGGGTTCCTATGTTGTTTAAGTTCCGTATGACATCTTTTTCAATGTTATTAAGGCGGCTCTTGGCTTCCTTGTAGCCATTGCTTTCTACACCAAAAATCAGATATTTTGATTTGATGATACCGTTGTTTCCCTTTGCCGCCTGCTTCTTTAACATCTCCGTATATTCTTCACGAATGTCATTAAAATCATCCTCCTGCCACGGAATGTCAAACTGTTCTGTAAGCATCTGCTCGTTGACCTGCCTGTTGAAAAGAACAAGTTCAAACTTCACAGACAGATCAAAATAATTGATGAGCTTGCTGTACTGTGCCAGTATATCCGCCTGCTCGTCCACTTCCAGAAGCGAATAGTTTATATCAAAAAATTCCACCATCTTTGTATAATAACGGTGGCTGACCTGACAGATACCGTCCCGGAACATCTTTTCAAAAGTAATCGTCTTTTGTGCGGTAGTCGGCTTTTCTTTCTCATTGCTCTTTCCCGATAAAATATGCTTTAACTGTATAAGACGCTTCTTTTCTGAAAAGGTAAGACCGCCTCTTTTGCTGTTGTTCCTGCTATTGCCTTTATAACTGCTTTTTCTGCGGCTTTCCGGTTCTGCCTTTTGCTTTTTCTTCAAGATAACGAACCTCCCTTCGTAATTTTTCTTTTTCTTCCAACTGCTTGTATAAGTTCTCTGACCGGTATGGTCTGATTCCCGGTGTGAGTATCTTCTGCCGGAGCATAAAATACAAAATCTTCTCTGCCGGAAACCCGTTTTTCTCATACATCGCAAAAAAGAAGAACGGAAGCATTGCTCCCATCATAAGAAGTGATGCGGCTGATGTTCCGATCAGTCCCTTGGTTAAAAAATACAAGGGTATCCCGGCTACTGCCGCACCACTGAAACAGATAATCTGTCTCTTTGTTAAATTCAGTGCCACTTTTGTCTTGATCCCGGACAAATCCTTTGGCACCTGCACAGATATTGCCATGTCGTTCCTCCCTTAGTGCGCATTCCAAATAGATTTTGACAGAGAACCTGTCTTAAACAGGGAAAAACATAAAATCACGGTATATGCCGCCACCGACCAGAGTGCCGTATGCAGGTTGTCAGATACTGCCACACCCGCTACAAGTACCGCATAAATAGCGACGCACACCATCATAAAGAATCCCTGAAATGCCAATGCACAAAGTCCCTTAAAATAATTCGTTCCTATCGTTCCCCATTCCCGGTTGGTTACGGTTGCACAGGGAACCGGTGCTACTGATACATAAAGATATATTTCAATCATTCGCCCATAAAGAATGACGGTGATCAGGACGGACATGATTTTCATACATAAACTGACAATCATGGTCTCCATCCCCAGTCCTAACAGCTCGCCTATGCTCATCTCCGAAAACTGCTCATTGAACATCGTCTGCAGCGTGCTTGAAACATCAATGCTGGTTTCCCCGCTGATTGCTGCCGCTGCTGAATTGACTATGTGGCTTCCCACATCAAAGACAGCCATGACAATGTCAAAAGTCTTGCTTAACAGCATGACCGCAATACATGCTTTCATGAAAAAGCGGATAAAAATTGCCGTATTGAAGTCATGCAGATTATTCTTGTCAATAACCATGGAAATAAGCTCGTAAACGAGTACAAAACTGATGATCATGCCCGCTATGGGAATCATCACGTTATCGGACAGGGTTTTTATCATGTCAAAAATACCGGAGTTCCAAGTGCTGGGAGTTTTGCTGACCTCCCCTGCAATCGTGCCTACCTTGTCATTGACATCGGTAAACATGGTTTCAAAGTTTGTCAGCACCCATCCCTGCAACAGTTCCTTTATGAATTCAGTAATCTTATCAATGATCCCGCCCATGAATTATGAGAACAGTGTGGTAAGCTGTGGGATTACCGTCTGTGCCACAATGATGATGCCACCGCCACTCATAAGCTGCTTGATGCCCTGTGATTTTGCACCGGGATTATCATTTCCATATCCTTCAAGAAGATTGATAACGCCCCATACGCCTACACCTGCACCGATTGCGGTTACTACTGTTTTAAGTCCTGTTACTGATGTTGTAAAAAATCCCATTTGTTTGTCTCCTTTTTCAAAAAATAAAAAGAGAGCTTCTCTGAATTATAATTTTTAGAAAAGCTCCCATATCATAAGTTCCATATTCAGTTGTAAAACAACTTCTGGTCACAATGTCCAGAAGTTAAGCTGTGATTTCTCCGACATCGCATACCTCATCTACCACATCGTCCCTCTTAAAGCGGAGTCTGTTGCGGTTCTTGACGTATTTTTCAATGTCAAACTCATTCTTTTTGTCATAATCGGATAACAGCGGGTACTGCTTATGCTTCGTTATATCAAACTTATCTGAGAAAAAAGGTCTCACGCCCCTAAGCTGCATGATACACTTGCTGCCGTCCATGACTGCAATCTCATCCTGGCTCATCAGTTCCTTTCCGGTCTTTTGGTAGTTCAGACCGTAGGACTGGCTCGTACCCCTTGTATCTGAGGTATTGTAAAGGTCAATAGTTTCTTTTCCAAGAATTTCTGCCAGATCTTTCAGAGTATCTTTCTCTTTTCCTCCCAGAAACAGGGTAGTGTCGCAGTTTCCTTCAATCGTGGAAGCGTTGTCCCGGTACAGAGCCTTGAGCTGTGACTTTGACTGCAAAATAATAGAAGCTGATATTTCCCTGCTACGAATGGTAGCAATCAGCTTCTCAAACTGTGGAATCTGACCGATGTTCGCAAACTCGTCCAGTAAGCATCGGACGTGAATCGGCAATCTCCCGTTATATACATCATCTGCCTTGTCACAGAGCAGATTGAATAACTGCGAATACATGATGCTTACAATAAAATTGAATGTTGCATCGGTATCCGAGATAATGACAAACAATGCTGTCTTTTTTTCTCCCAGAGTATCAAGCTCCAGTTCATCATAAGAAGTCAGGTCACGCAGCTCCTTAATATCAAATGGTGCTAACCTTGCACCACAGCTAATCAGAATGGATTTTGCTGTCTTTCCTGCCGCCAGCTTGTATTTTTTATACTGTCTGACTGCAAAGTGGTTCGGGTTCTCCTGTTCCAACTCCTCAAACAGCAGATCAACCGCATTTTTGAAATTCTCATCATCTTCCCTTGCTTCACTGGCATCTACCAGATCAATCAGCATGGAAAAATTCTGTTCCTCCTCCGGTGCTTCGTACCAGATATATGCGATTAAGGCTGTATAATAGAGCTTTTCCGCTTTCACCCAGAAATCCTCAGAGGCTTGCTGTCCTTCCCCTTTGGTATTTACAATGATTGTGTTTACGAGTTTCAGAATATCCTTTTCGCTACGGATATAAGCGAAAGGATTGTAATGCATTGATTTTGCAAAGTTAATGGTGTTCAGCACCTTGATCCGGTAATTATTCTTAGACAGCATTTTTCCACATTCCACGAGGACTGTGCCTTTGGGATCAGTCACAACGTAGGAACTGTGCATCTGCATGAGGTTCGGCTTAACAAAAAATCTGGTCTTGCCAGAACCGGAACCACCGATTACAAGTATGTTTTTATTTCTCGCATACTTCGGCTGTTTTGGTCTGCCCGACATCATAAGTCTCTCCGTTGCAGTTAATAATACGTTGTTCTCGAATACAGGATCAACATACGGTTCAATATCCTTGGCTGTTCCCCACCTTGCTGAACCATACTCAACTCCCTGCCGGAATTTCTTTGCATTTTTCGCTTTATAATAAACTACCATACGAAATCCAATTCCGCAACCGATTCCTACCAGTAAATCCCTCGGCAGAATACTTGGAAGCGGATTTTTGAATGCACCTCCTATCCCATTGATTGTGTCCAACACCTTCTGTAAGGTGTTATCACCTGCCTGCTGTCCATACAGCCATGAAACCTTATTCAGAACATATCCAAAGATCACATAGGGAGCACATTTCAGGGCAAGCTGCTTTTTATTTACCCCTTTTGTTTTTTCTTTAAGAGTTTTCGGAATTGACTGCAAATCCTTTACAATTCCGTCAATGACCTTACTTATAAGCTCTGTCCCCTGTTCTTATTTTTCTCTCTGCTGCGCTCCTTGTTCTTATTCTGTGCAACAATCTTCTGAAGTCCTTTCAGTTTCTGCCTGAGTGACGGATGCTGCTGTTTTTTCTCATTAACTTTGACAAATTCCTTGAATGCCTGTGCAATCACATCGGCATCCTTGCCCTTGAAAAATACAAGATACTTGGGTGGTTCCGTGGTCTTATCCCGCTTGACAGCGAAATCAACATTGTACTTTCTTGCGACACGCTCAAAAGATTTGATGTTGCTATCCGTGACCTCAATGGACTTTGCACCCTCTCCCTGACTGACCAGCTTCTTTACCGGAATTTTTCCATGGGAAGGCTCCTTATGCTTCTTGTGTTCCAGATACATCTTCATCGCCTTCTGTAAAACACTTGCGGTCAGCTTGGAAGTCTTGATTGCAAGCGCAATCGTTTTTTGTGTTGTTTCCTCCTGCACGGTGTACCTCCTTCCTTATCTGCACCGATTTGATTCAGGGTGGAACCAACAGCCTGTGGAGCTGTGTTTTCATTGCCATACTTACTGCTCCTCCCCTTCCTCAAGGTCTTTATCCCACCAGTTCATTTCTTCCTCATAGAAATCATCAAATATATCAGCAGGAATATTTTCTTTCTGCTTTCTCGCTTTCATAATGTCTCTTGCCACCTTTACCACAATTACCACTGCAATAGTGGCAAGCAGTAATTTTTCCACATTTTCTCTGTTCATTTCTTTTTCCTTTCCACTTCTGGACGCTGTGACCAGAAGTTGTTGCAATAAAAAAAGCAGATACAAAATCTTTCGATCTCATATCTGCCTTAACGCTGTATATATTTCCATATTCTTTTTAGTAGAGCTTTGCACCTGCCGGAATTGCATCATCCAGCATAACTAAATTCAGCTTTTCCTCTCCATTTACTGTATGAACAGCGGATAAAAGCATACCACAGGAATCAATTCCCATCATACTTCTCGGTGGTAAATTTGTAATTGCAAGTAATGTCTTTCCGACCAGTTCCTCCGGTTCATAATATGCATGGATTCCAGAAAGAATAATTCTGTCTGTTCCCGTGCCATCATCTAAAACAAAATGTAACAGCTTTTTGCTTTTCTTTACCGCACTGCACTCTTTTACTTTCACAACACGGAAATCTGACTTGCTGAATGTATCAAAATCCACTATTTCCTCAAATAATGGTTCTGTTTCCACCTTTGGCTCAACAGGCTCAGTAACCTGTTCTTCTAAATTCACATTTTCATCGCACATATTCATTTCCTCCAAATATAATAAGCTAATGCCCATTATAGCAGAAAAGCTGTGCTTTGAGAAGAAATTCCTAATTTGAAAACCGTGTACATCTTTGCTCCAATCAGATTATTTTCTATCCATACATCATCGAGCAACAAGCAATGTGACAATACTTCCAGATCATCCATGTTTATAAGCCGCTGAACAACCGTATTGGTATTCTCCGGTATTTCATGAGCTTCCATTGCAATATCCCGCCTTGCTTCCCTGCAATACTTGTACAATCCCAAGATATACTGATTCGACAGGATAAAACCAAACGCATCATTATTCAGATACACCATTTTATGCTTTTCCCATTCCTCCGGCAATGAAAAAAAGCACTTTGCTGTTTCTATATAGCAGTCTCCCTCATAGGCTGGCTTTATCTTCTTCTCCTGCCGTAGCATCTGACGATATATCTTTTCCCGGTCAAATATACTTCTTGCTCTGGTAAAATCCGGTGTCCTTCCACGCATAAAAGTGTACACATTGTTAATCACTGTTTTTCCTGCCAAAGATTTATAATTTTCTACCCTGTGAAGGTACTGCAATACCTCCATCAGCTTCTCCTTGGAAGTAATCTCTTGATAATTCTCTGTATCAATCTCCATTTGTTCAAAAGTTAATGGTGTGCTTCCTTTTTTGATTTCACGCTCCATGATACGCTTGGTATCTCTCATTGATTCCATATCATTCCTTTCCACTTCTGGACGCTGTGACCAGAAGTTATAAAACAAGCAGGTACAAAACTTTTCATTTCATACCTGCTCTTTGTTCAGCAGGAAATTCTCTTTCCTGCAAGTTCCATTATGATATTGATTACTTCCCGTATGATTGCAACGATTTTTATTACAAGAACAATCACTCCGATCATACCGCCTATGATTGCATCCAGTGCCAACACTCCTATGCTTCCTGCAATTCCAAAATTGCGAGGTATCAACAATACCAGCATCTTTTGTATGCCGAATGGAAATCCACTCATAATCCAGAATTGAAACCAGTTCATACTGTTATCTCCCAGACATATCCAGAAACACATATCCAACCATACTACAATAAATGCCAGTGGCAAAATCACCTTAAATAATACCCTTTTCATGCCATCCACCTCCATACATATCATGCTGCACTTCCTGCTGATAAAAATGATTTATCGTTGTTGGTGCATTATACAGTGCCGTAATCATATACGCTTTTATATTTGTAATCTTCGTAGTTGTCTCTTTCATGCAACCAATCACATACTCCAGATGACTGCTGTCCAGTTTCAGGAATCTGGATTTTACAAGTTCATACGGATAATCCTCACCTGCAACTCGGATTGATTTTCTTTTCACACATACTACTTCACAGATTATCCCAAATAATTCGTCATAAAGCTCTTTTTCTCCATAACCATCATACTTCATGTGATGATCATAATTGATATTTTCTTTAATCAGTTCTATGTATGCCTGTGCATCATCCATCGCATCCATCACATTATCTTGTGATTTTTCTGCCACAGATTGATTGATAGGATTGTTATAACTCTCATCAGTATAATTCATATAAGTCTGATTATAGTTAATATAATTAGGGTTCGATTCTCTGACTTCTTGAGGTTCGATTTCCGAACTTCCAGAGGTTTGATTTTCTGACTTCCGGAAGTTCGATTTTCTGACTTCTTGAAGTTCGATTCTCTGACTTCCAGAAGTTCGATTTTCTGACTTCTTGAAGTTCGATTTTCCGACTTCTGTGATTTTATCAGCATTTGCAGGCTCTTTTTCGTCCGTCTGCTCAGTAATAGAAGCAAAATTCTTTACATAGATAATATCTGGTTTTCCAAGTCCCCTGCGAACCTTCTCCACCAACCCAATCCCCTTTACAGAATCAAGCTCTGCCAATACCTTAACGGCTTTTTCTTTAGCGCATCCCAAATCCTCCATTATGCTGTCTATGGTGTAAATGATATATGCACGATTTTCATCGTCAAACCATTCATTTTTCATAGACAGCGACATACGATCAAGCATAAGTCCATACAATAATTTTGCATCACTGGACAGCTTCTTAAATCTCTCGTCCTTTATCAGCAGGCGTGGAACACGATAGAATGAGAACTGTTCCGCTTCTATTCCGTAATAATAATCTAGCTGCAAAATTTCTCCCATTCTCGTTTCCTCCTTCCTACTGTGTCTTCTTCCAATTATCCAATAACTGATAAATGATGCTCTCTATATCTTCAGTGCTATAATTCTCCGGAAAATAACTGTTAATGCGCTCCGTTTTTATAACAACCTTACGCTCTACTGGCTTTTCTTTCTCCAAAAGCATGCGCACCATAGGAAAAGTCAGCTCTCCTTTTTTGTTGCTTTCCTTTAGCATGGCACTCTGCTGTTTTGTTATGACAGCATTGGTGTCCTGTATGGCAACCAATACCCATTGCTGTGCATCCTCTGATAAAAATGAGATGTCCACAGCCTGCATAATTCCTATTTTCCCTGCATCCACTATATCAAGCAACGGTTCTGATAATCGGGAAATCCATATATATCTTTGAACGGTTTTTGCACTTTCTCCTGCGGCTTCTCCCAGTTCGTCCAGAGTAAGTCCACCTGCTCTGCTTCCCTGATGCTTCATGGCTTCGTATTTCATGCGGTATGCCTTTGCTTTTTCACTCGGAAGAATGTCCTCTCTTTGGATATTGCTGTCCACCATGATAATCGTGGCTTCATCATCTGTATAATTGCGGATAAACATCGGCATTGTTTCAAGTCCTACAAGCTCACATGCATGTCTCCTGCGGTGTCCTGCAATGATTTCATAGCCGCCCTCTGCTCTCGGTCTGGCAATACCCGGCATCAATACTCCATGCTCTCTGACACTCTCCACAGTTTCCTGCATTTTCTCATCATCCAGCACCTTAAATGGATGTCCCTTGAACTCATACAATTCTGATAATGCAATTTTCTGTACCTGCTCTATTCCTGCCTGTGGCTGTTCTGCTCCAAATAAATCATCGAAGCTGTTCAGTTTTACCTTTGCGGCACTTCCTGCCTTATTCATCTGCAAGCACCTCCTCTGTCAATGACTGATAGGCACTTGCTACTTTTCCGTTAGGATCATGCTCGTATATGCTGACACCCTCAGCAGAAATCTCCGCAGCTCTTACCGACATCGGAATACTGTTTTCAAATATTCTGACCTTACTGCCATAATTCTCTATTACCAAAGAACTGATGTCTTTTGCATAATTGGTTCTGTTATCTACCATCGTAAGCAGGATACCCTCAATCTCCAGTTTCGGATTGATCTGCCTTTTTACCTTTCCTATGGTCTTTATAAGCTGTTCCAGACCTTTTACCGGAAGATATGCAGCCTGCACCGGAATAAGGATACTGTCAGCACTTGCAAAGGCATTTATGGTAATCATGCCAAGTGAAGGCATACAGTCAATCAGAATGTAATCATATCTGTCTTTCTGCTGTTCTATGTAGGTACGAAGCACAAGCTCCCTGCTCATGACATTTACCAGTGATACTTCCAATCCCGACAACTCTATATTGCCGGGCATAAGGTCTACACCCTCGTCGTGCTTTAGGATGCCATAATCCGGCTCCATATCTTCTTCATTGATGATATTCGCCATAATGGTTGCAAGAGATACATCCAGTTTATCCGGCTCCTGAAAGCCTAAACTTGCTGTCAGGCTTCCCTGTGCATCCGCATCTATCAGAAGCACCTTTTTCCCCTTTTTTGCAAGTCCAATACCTAGATTACTTGTTGTGGTGGTCTTTCCAACTCCACCTTTCTGGTTTCCGATTACTATAACTTTACACATGATGAAATTCCTCCAAATTCTACTATTATTCTTTTACATTGCTCTTTTTTACTTCTACATACGATCTGTAATATTTATCTGTTCCCTTGTTGGGATAGAGGTCTGACATTTCCAGAACCTCTACCTTTGGGTGTCTCTGCATGATTTTTTTGAACCATGTAATATCATTTTTTGTTCCCATCAACCGAATCTTTAACATCAATCATTTCCTCCAAACATTGCATACAAATTTTTATTGTATGTGGCATACTCCGGATAGCGAATCTTTATTGCCTGCCAGAAATATGGTGCATAGCAACAGCAGAACAAATCCTCTACTGAATATCTCCGGCACTCATCCACCTGCTCCTCTGTGTCCTGTTCATCATCCACGCTCGGTGTACCATTGCAATACAGATTAAATGCCATTCTGACAACCTTTGCACTTCCACTGGTCTGCCAGCCCTCATGCAGGCACTCCGTTTTTACACAACCAGTCTTAAAGTTATAAATTTTATCCACATTTCTTCGTGTATCCTCGTTCATTCCAAGGCAATAGCAAAGTGCCTTGTGATATACATCTGCTTCTCTGACTTTCTGAAGTTTTTCATAGTAGAATTTCTCATGTGCTTCACTGATAAAGTTAATGTTTTCTTTTTCTGCTCCTAACGCTGTACTGTTCATACTGACTTCCTCCATTTTCTTATTTTGTTCCGTTGACCATAACAAAAAAGGACATTCCTCTAAAATTTCTTTTAGAAAAATGTCCTTATAGTACAAAATATGAACTTGAACTGACTCGATTTTAATTTAAAATCGTTTGTTTTAACCCTTTAAGACAGGTTATTTTGTCGTACTCCTGTCGTACCATACAAGTTGGAAGTCCGCAAACCCTTGATTTTACTGGTCTTTTTTATCCAACGACTTCATCGTTGGGACGAAATCGTCCACTCACGACTTAATTCCATTTTGTAAGTTTTATCGCCTATAAATGGGCTTTTATTCAACCTCTTTACACCATTCCCACTTGTTTCGTGAAGGTAAAAATGAGATTTGGTGTAAAAATTGGTGTAAATGGTGTATATCCTTATTTAGTTTTGGGGTTTATAGCATTGCTATCAGTCCTATGTTTCATTTTACCACTTTCTCGTCATAAAGTAAAGAAAGCACACCCCGCATCTCTACGGCATATGCTCTCTTTCTGATTCTCTGACTATTTACTGATTAAATTGTAATTCCAATCCCTCAAACTCTGACTTTCTTAATTCCTTTGTTACATCTGTATAGATGTTCAATGTAGTAGATACATCTTTGTGTCCGAGTGCGTCCTGAATGACTTTCACATTCACTCCGGCTTCACACATTCTTGTGGTAAATGTATGTCTGAGAGAATGACAGCTAAAGTGTGGAAGTAAAACCTCTGGATTTTCACTTTCCAGAAACTGCTTATCATTACAGTTTCGTATAATGCGACGAATTGCTTTATTGAGCGTTGCTTGGTGCTGTGGCTGACCAAAACGGTTTACAAAAATGAAATCCGTATATCCATCAACCGTAGCTTCACAATGCAGTCCAAGAAGTTCCTGCCTTTCTTTTT
>ERZ1034920.121-NODE-121-length-59825-cov-16.521767_pt1 | contig 59825 bp, 85 predicted proteins | sample MGYA00520688_ERZ1034920 | MGnify/ENA primary metagenome ERZ1034920 (study PRJEB33766, sample SAMN09781785) | gut metagenome | biome: gut microbiome | host: Homo sapiens | place: Madagascar | study: EMG produced TPA metagenomics assembly of the PRJNA485056 data... | reverse complement strand
GGATATTTGGGAGGCGAATTTCAGCCTTTTGTTCTGCCGGGGCTTTTGATTGATATTTTGGTTGGGCCCTTTTTATGGCGGTATCGGCATTCTATGTTTTGTAGTACCAAATAAAACATAGAGGAAAGGTGGTATAACCCTTTCCTATCACAATAGAAGTGGACGGTACCGCTATAAAAGGAGCCCGATAGTAGATGGAAGTGGTCCTTAAGTGCTGACACAAAAGTGTTTAGCGTTAATGCGACCCAGCAAACGAACGAATACAGTATGAAAAAGTGGAGGTGACATGCATGCCTAAGGCGGTTGGCGATAAAAAGGAGCGGTCTAGGCGTCGTGCGCCGGCGATGACACTCGAGGATCGAGAGGATCAGCTCATTTTGCTGGCTGTGAATCTCGCGGAGAAGAAGCTGATCGATGGAACAGCTTCGAATTCTTTGATTAATCATTATTTGGCGCTTGGTTCTACCAAGGCGAAGCTTGAACGCGAGAAGCTCATGAAAGAGAACGCACTTCTCAAGGCGAAGACCGATCAGATCAAGGCGGAGGAAGAATCTTCTGCCAAGTATCAGGAGGTTATTCGAGCTTTGACGCGCTATCGCGGAGAAGACGATGAAGACTACGATTATTAGGACTTATTCTGAGCTTGTGAAACTGGATAATTTTCTGGACCGGTTCGAGTATCTCAAGCTTTCCGGCGTTGTCGGAGCAGAGACTTTCGGATTTGACAGATATTTGAATCAGGCACTTTATTCTTCGCCCGAATGGAAGAAATCCCGTAGGAATACTATTCTTAGAGACAACGGCTGCGATCTTGGTCTCGAGGACTATCCGTTGGATCGAGCGCTGGTTCACCACATGAACCCGATCACTCTTGAGCAGATTGAGAATCGAGATCCAATCATATTCGATGAAGAATTCCTGATTACCGTTTCACACAATACGCACAATGCCATACATTATGGTGACCAGACCCTACTTCCCAAGCCTCTCATAGAAAGGAGGCCCGGGGACACTTTGCTATGGAGGCGATTGAATGAGCGATAGTATTCTAAACACTATCAAAAAGATGCTAGGCATCGACGAAGACTACAATGCCTTTGATATCGACATCATCGCCCACATCAACACGGCGTTGATGATCGCTTTTCAATTCGGCGTTGGCCGACAGTTTTATATTCTTGGAGCAGAAGAGACATGGGGCGACTATTTGGGGAACAATGAAGCATTCCTTCCGGGTATCATCACCTACGTGTACGAGAAAGTCAAACTAGTGTTCGATCCGCCTACCAGCACGGTTGCTGCCGAAGCTGCCAAATCCATGGCTTCGGAACTTGAGTATCGGATGAACTTAAACTACGAATACGACGAGGAGGAATGACGATGGATGATATTGTCCATTCCGGGATCAAAGGAATGAAATGGGGACGGAGGCTTTATCAAAACAAAGATGGTTCCCTCACCCCGCTTGGCAGGATTCGATACCGAAAAGGATCCGACAACGCTCCTTCTTCAAGAAGGGTTCCAGAGGGCAAGAAAATCAGGAAACGACATTTGTCCGAACTTTCCGATGAAGAACTTCGGGCAAAAGTGAATCGCCTTCAGCTTGAGAACAGTTATATCGATGCTTATAAACGGCGATATCCCACGCGAAAGAAAGATCACAAGGTAGCGAAATTCCTAACGCAGATCGCTGGAGAGCAAGTCAAAAAGTATGTGAACGCTCGAGTTAGTGCTGCTCTCAATGAGAAATTTGGCACCAGTCAAGATAATCAGAAAAAGCAGAAAGGTAATTAGTTATGGCACTCTCTAATACGGCCACTCCGTATTATTACGGAAAATTCAGGGACGCGGTGCTTCGTGGAGAAATCCCGGTGTGCCGGGAAGTTGCCATGGAAATGTGCCGTATTGACGCTCTGATCGGTAATCCTAAATATTACTACGATCGATCCAAGATCGAGGGATTCATCGAATTCTGCGAAACCGAAATGACACTGACCGATGGATCCGATGTTCACATGCTGGACAGCTTCAAGCTATGGGCGGAACAGGTGCTTTGCTGGTATTACTACGTGGAGCGAAGCGTTTATGAGCCCTACAAAAATAACCATGGCGGACGCTACGTTCGGCGAAAGATCAAGAAACGGCTGATCAACAAGCAGTATCTCATCGTAGGGCGAGGCGCTGCTAAATCGCTGTATGAATCATTTCTTCAGGCTTACGCGCTGGTTGTTGACGCGGATACGACACATCAGATTACGACCGCGCCTACGATGCGACAGGCCGAAGAGGTTATTTCCCCTATTAAAACAGCCATCACAAGATCGAAGGGCTGCACATTCCGATTTATGACCGAGGGCTCCTTACAGAACACGACCGGAGCCAAGAAGGATCGCGTAAAGCTGGCCTCTACCAAGAAGGGTATCGAAAATCTGACGAGCAACTCCATTCTGGAGGTTCGACCGATGTCAATCGACAAGCTTCAGGGATTGAGAACCAAGCTTGCGACCGTTGACGAATGGCTTTCCGGCGATCTTCGAGAGGATCCGATCGGTGCAATTGAGCAAGGCTGTTCTAAGATGGACGATTACCTCATCGTTGCCGTAAGCAGCGAGGGCACGGTTCGAAACGGAAGCGGCGATACGATCAAGCTCGAGCTGATGAGCATCCTGAAGGGCGATTACAAGAACGATCACGTTTCCATCTGGTATTACCGGCTGGATGATGTGGCCGAGGTGGGCGATCCTTCAAAATGGATCAAAGCCAATCCGAACATCGGAAAGACTGTAACCTACGAGGTTTACCAGCTCGATGTGGAAAGAGCGGAAAACGCTCCGGCCAGCCGAAATGATATTCTGGCCAAGCGATTTGGAATCCCCGTTGAAGGTCACACTTATTTCTTCACCTATGAAGAGACCAAATGCGATTCCCGTCAACACGATTTCTGGAACATGCCCTGTTCCATGGGCATCGATCTTTCCAGAGGCGACGATTTCTGTGCCTTCACTTTTATATTTCCTTTAAGGGATGGTTCGTTCGGAGTAAAAACGAGATGCTACATTTCCTCGAACACGCTGTACAAGCTTCCTGCCGCTACGAGAATGAAATACGAAGATTTCATCAAGGAAGGCAGCCTGATGGTGCTCGACGGCGTTGTTCTGGACATGATGGATGTTTACGACGAGCTGTATGCCTACATCGAAGACTGCGGATACGACATTCGATCCGTAGGATACGATCCTTACAATGCTAAAGGTTTCATCGAACGATGGGCGAACGAGAACGGTCCTTATGGAATTGAAAAAGTTATTCAAGGAGCTAAGACCGAATCTGTTCCTCTTGGCGAGCTGAAAAAGCTGGCTGAAAATCGAAAGCTTCTATTCGATCAGGATTTGATGTCCTTCTGTATGGGCAATTCTATTGTTCTCACCGATAACAATGGCAACCGCAAGCTGGCGAAACTCAGGAACGATCAGAAGATCGATTCCGTTTCCGGCATGATGGATGCTTTGGTGGCCTACAAGATTCACAAAGACAACTTTGAATAAAGGAAGTGGTTACTAATGGACGACTCCTATCTGGCCCATTACGGCGTAAAAGGCATGAAATGGGGCGTTCGCAGGGATATTGCGAAAAGATCCAAAATGGGTGCAAGGATTGGTCGAGCGGCTGATGCTTACGATCGCGTCGCCAGTAAATTGGAGGAAAAAGAGGCGTATCGAAAAAATTTGGGATTGGGCTCTGACAAAAAGAGAGCTCAGAAAATCGCCACATATAAGAGCCTATCCAAGAATTATAGAAAAGCTCAGAAGAAGCTTTACTCTAATATTTCGGAATCGGATATCAACCGTGGAAAGAAAGCCATTAAAAGATCCGGGGTATTGAACGTCATCCTGTATGGCGGTCTTGTTGGCGGCTCGATTGAAGTCTATAAAGAGCACAAGGCTCGTAAGTACGTAGCCACCGGCAAATACTGATATTTCAGGAGGTAAACAATGCCTGATTCATTTGGCGCGCGCTTAAAGCACGCATGGAATGCTTTTATGAACCGAGACCCGACGAAAAACCAAGATTTCGGCGCTGGATATTCTACTCGACCGGATCGCGTTCGATTGCGACCGGGAGTAGATCGGACAATTGTATCAGCCATCATCAACAGGATCGCTATCGACGTTGCGAGCACAAACATTCGACATGTTCGCCTCGACGATAACAATCGTTTTTTATCTATTGTGCCTTCCGGACTTAACGAATGTTTGACCAATCGCGCCAATATTGATCAGACCGGACGATCATTCATTCAGGACTTAGTCACGTCCATGTGCGACGAAGGCGTTGTTGCCGTAGTCCCGGTGGACACGATCGGCCCCCTTACCGCGGGCGGCGGATACGCCATTCGCTCGCTGCGGGTTGGCAAAGTTGTGGAGTGGTATCCGAAAAGCGTACGTATCCAGCTCTACAACGACAAAACCGGGCAGAAGGAAGAGATCACACTTCCGAAAATGTCCGTGGCCATTATCGAAAATCCCTTTTACGCTGTTATGAACGAGCCGAATTCGACTTCGAAGCGGCTGATTCATAAACTTTCGCTTCTCGACGTGACAGATGAACAGACCGCTTCCGGAAAGCTGGATTTGATTATTCAATTCCCCTACATCATCCGATCCGAGATGAAGCGCGCTGAGGCGAATCGCAGACGAAAAGAGCTGGAAGAGCAGTTGGCCGGATCCAAATACGGCGTAGCCTACACCGACAGCACGGAGAAGGTCACTCAGCTCAATCGATCCTTGGAAAACAACCTCATGAGCCAGATTGAATACCTGACGAGTATGCTTTACAGCCAGTTGGGCATCACGAAGGAGATCCTTGAGGGCACTGCCAAGGAAGAAGAGCTGACCAATTACTACAGCCGGACCATTGAGCCCATCGTTTCCGCGATCACCACTGAGTTCACCACGAAATTCCTATCCAAGACCGCTCGGTCTCAGAAGCAGACGATCTTCTACTATCGAGATCCCTTCCGCTTTACTCCGGCCCTTAAACTGGCCGAGCTTGCGGACAAGCTGACTCGAAACGAGATCATGACTTCCAACGAATTCCGACAGATCATCGGCATGAAGGCGATCGACGATCCGAGAGCTGACGAGCTCCGGAACAAGAACATGCCTTCGCAGGACGAGTTGCCGGCAACTGAGGAAGACGCGATCGCCGGAGAGGCCGCTTCTGATACGGGTCAGGTTACTCCCGAAGATGTAAAACAGATGTTCGGGGGCTGATTCAAAATGGAGGTAAAAACTATGCAGAAATACGACTTCTGCGGATGGGCTACCAAAAACGACATCAAGTGCACCGATGGCCGCGTGATTCGCCGCGACGCATTCAAGCACTGCGATGGACAGCGGGTTCCGCTGGTTTGGAACCATCAGCACAACGCTCCGGAGGATGTGCTCGGCTGGGCCGAACTGCACAACCAGCCCGAGGGCGTTTATACTTACGGCTCTTTTAACGAGACCGAAGGTGGACAGCAGGCGAAGGCGCTTGTCGAGCACGGTGATATCACCGGTCTGTCCATTTATGCGAATCAGCTTCAGCAGGCCGGCTGCGATGTAATTCACGGCACGATCCGCGAGGTATCGCTGGTTCTGGCTGGAGCAAACAAGGGCGCGCGAATCGAAGCGGTGCTCGAGCATGCGGACAACGACTATGCCGAGTACGATGACGCGCAGATCTTCAGCGGCGAAAACATCGAGCTTTACCACGCTGAAGAGACCACCGAGAAAAAGGAGGATACGACCGTGGCTAAGGAAAACGGCGATAAGACCATTAAGGACGTTATCGACACTATGAACGAGGAGCAGAAAAATGCCCTCTATGCGGTAGTCGCCGCCGCGCTTAACGACGAAGGCGACGACAACAATGACGAGGAGGATTCCGCAGATATGAAGCACAACGTATTCGAAGGCGATACGCCTGAAAACACCATGACCCATTCCGAAATGAAAGTAATGTTTGACGATATGCGCCGCTACGGCTCCCTCAAGGACAGCGTGGCGGCGCATAGTGCTGAATACGGCATTGAGCAGATCGACTGGCTGTTCCCGGAGCCGAAGACCCAGAGCGCCACGCCCGAATTCATCAAGCGCGAGACTGGCTGGGTTCCGAAGGTTATGAACGGCGTTCATCACACTCCGTTCAGCCGCATTAAGAGCATGTTCGCGGATATCACCGAGGACGATGCGCGTGCGAAGGGTTACATGAAGGGCAACCTGAAGAAGGATGAGGTCTTCACGCTGCTCAAGCGCACCACCACTCCGACCACGATTTACAAGAAGCAGAAGATGGATCGCGACGACGTGATCGACATCACCGATTTCGAAGTGGTTTCCTGGCTGAAGAGCGAGATGCGCATGATGCTGGATGAGGAAATCGCCCGCGCCATTCTGGTTGGCGATGGCCGCAATTCCTCCAGCGATGACAAGATCAATGAACAGAACATTCGCCCGATCGTGTCCGATGCTGAGCTGTACACCATTCGCAAGAAGGTTACGGTTAAGACCAGCGCAACCGACGCCGAGAAGGCCAAGGCGCTCATTCGCGCGTCTGTTAAGTCCCGCAAGGACTATCGCGGTTCCGGCGAACCGACACTGTTCACCACCGAGGACTGGCTGACCGAAATGCTGCTGCTTGAGGACACCACCGGCCGCATCATCTATGACACGACTGAGAAGCTGAAGAGCGCTCTGCGCGTGAAGGAGATCGTGACCGTTCCGGTTATGGAAGGCGTTAAGGGTGTTGGCGGCGGCGATCTGATGGGCATCATCGTTAACCTCGCTGACTACAACATCGGCGCGGACAAGGGTGGCGCGATCAACATGTTCGAGGATTTCGACATCGACTACAACCAGCAGAAGTACCTGATCGAGACCCGTTGCTCCGGCGCTCTGACCAAGCCCTACTCCGCGATCGCGCTCGAGCTGGATGCTACGGCTTCTGCTTGACCGAGTTTCTAACTATTATAATAGACTATTTTAGGAGGCATGAAAATGGATAAGATTTTCGGCCGTGCTGAGGACAAGTATGTTCGTCAGTACAAACTGTATTGCAAGGCGACCAGTGATGGCAAGGTTTACATTGACAGCGAATGCAAGACGCAGGCTAAGACCAGCGAGGTAAAGAACGCTTTCCTGAAGGGCGCGTTTGTGGATCAGGCCGGCAAGCTCTATGCGATCACGAGCTACTCCGAAGCAACCGGTGTTGCGACGATTGTTCTGCTGACTGTTGGCGCTTCTGATGCGGCTACGCTGGTAAAGCTGGTTAGCGTGGCGGACGCTTAAGGCCAGATAGGAGACGTTCAAAATGGGGAAATTTTTCGGAGCAATCGGCTTCGCTGAAACCGAGGAGACGTCCCCGGGAGTATGGGAAGAGAGCATCAGCGAACGAAACTATTATGGAGACATAGTGCGGCTATCCAGACGATTGGAAAACGGCGAGCATTTGAACAGCAATGTGAATGTGAACCATTCCATCAGTATCGTTGCCGATGGTTATGCGTACGAAAACATTCTTTCCATTCGATACGCGGAATGGTTGGGGACACGCTGGAAGATTACGGACGTGGAGGTCCAGCGCCCCCGCCTTATCCTGACTCTCGGAGGTGTATACAATGGGAACGAGGCTTGATTTCCACGCATTGCTTTGCCGCCTTCTTGGTGCCTCGAACGTATACTTTCAGCCTCCAGAGACGATCAAGATGACCTATCCGTGTATTGTGTATGAACGATCCAACAACGACACCAAATTTGCCGATAACGTTCCTTACAAAACGATGAGGCGATACACTGTTACAGCAATCGATAAAAACCCCGATTCCGAGCTCCCCGATAAACTTGGGGAGCTTCCTTTTTCTCGCATGAATCGGGTTTTTACCGCAAACAACCTGAACCATTATGTGTTCGACATCTACTACTAGGAGGTAATAAAATATGACCAAGCTTGTATGGGATCAGACTGGCAAGAGATACTGGGAAACCGGTGTATCCAACGGCGTTCTGTATAAGAAAAAGACTACCGGCGCATCTGGTAATCAGACGACCAAGTGGGTTGGTGTGGCTTGGAACGGCCTGACCGGTGTTAATGAATCTCCTTCCGGCGCTGAACTGACCGATCTGTGGGCGGACAACATCAAGTACGCTTCTATTCGTTCTGCCGAAACCTTTGGCGCGACGATCGAAGCCTACACTTATCCGGATGAGTTCGCCGAGTGCGACGGTTCGAAGGAAGCCGAAGACGGCGTATACCTCGGCCAGCAGGAGCGCGTTGCGTTCTGCTTCTGCTATAAGACCAAGGTGGGCAACGACACTCAGGATGAGAGCGACGACGGCTATAAGCTGCATATTATTTACAATGCTACCGCGTCTCCTTCCGAGAAGCAGTACAGCACTGTAAACGACAGTCCCGAGGCGATCACGTTCTCGTGGGAAGTGAACACCACTCCGATCAACGTGACCGGTCACAAGCCGGTATCCTCGATCGTTATCGATTCCAGAAAGGCCGACGCTGCGAAGCTGGCTGCTCTGGAGACGAAGCTGTATGGCGGCGAATCTTCGGATCCCGAGCTGCCTGAGCCGGATGAAATTCTGACCATGATGGCCGCTTCCTAAATGTAAAACTATTTTTGGGGGCCCTGAGTATACGCTTGGGGCCCTTTAGAACTTGAAAGGAGAATGAGTTATGATCACTAAGACCCTTACTTATGAAGATTATGATGGCAATCCGATTACCGAAGAGGCTTATTTCCACCTGACCGAGGCTGATGCGACCGAAATGTTTACCACGTTTGGCGACGTTGGCGCGGCATTTGACAGAGGACTTGCCGAAAAGAATCCGACGTTTATCATGAATGCGCTGCGCAATCTGATTCGCATGTCCTACGGCAAGAAGCTTCCGGACGGCCGCTTTGTGAAGTTTGATTCCGAAGGCCGCAGACTGGGCGACTTCTTTATCAGCAGCGACGCTTATTCGGAGCTTGTGAATTCCCTGATTACCGATGAGAACGCGATTCTGGAATTCATCAAGGGTATTATGCCGGTGAAATTCAAGCGCCAGATTGCGGCTGAGCTCGCCGCGCATCCGGAAAATGTTCCTTCGGAGCTTGCTCCCATGGCGCTGTAATCTAGGAGGATTAAGGGAATGCTTGAAATTACGATACCGACCCGAGAGTATTTCGATGAAGCTCACGGGTGTTTCAAGAGCATTAAGGGCCAGACCATTCGGATCGAGCATTCCCTTGTCTCGGTTTCAAAATGGGAGGCAAAATGGCATAAGCCCTTTCTGGTGAACACCGAGCGAACCATGGAAGAGCAGATCGACTATATTCGCTGTATGACGATTACGCAGAATGTAGACCCGAACATCTATTACTTTATTCCGGATAAGGAGCTGGACCGCATTACCGCCTATCTGGAAGATCCTATGACCGCGACATGGTTTTCCAATCGAAACGGAAAGCCGACCGGACGGGGGCGTGAGGTTATTACCAGCGAAATCATTTACTGGGAAATGATCGAATTTGGCATCCCGTTCGAATTCGAGAAGTGGCATCTGAACCGACTTCTCACCTTGATTCGAGTTTGCAGCGAGAAGAATTCTTCCGGCAAGAAGATGAGCAAAAAAGACATTTATACCCAGAACAAAGCACTCAACGCCGCTCGAAGAAAGAAATACAACACTAAGGGGTGATCCGATGGGCCGAGGCATTGTAACACACAAGGGTAGCTTTGCCAAAACGGAACGATTCCTGAATTTCGTGAAGGGCGAAAGGTACCTGAACCGACTGGCCGAATTCGGACAAAGGGGCGTTGACGCTCTTGCCCAAGCCACGCCTAAGGAGACCGGCAAAACCGCCGGATCATGGGCATTTGAGATCGAACGAACCGATACTGCCACGACGATTCGCTGGGTAAATACCAACGTCGTGCAGCATGTGAACATAGCGCTCATCCTGCAATACGGGCACGGAACGCGAAACGGCGGATACGTGGCAGGACGAGATTATATCAATCCCGCATTACAACCGATCTTTGACGAAATGGCCGAACAGGCATGGAAGGAGGTGCGGAACGCATGAGCAGCATTGACGAACGGGTTGTTCAAATGCAATTCGAAAATTCCCAATTCGAAAAGGGAATCAAGGAAACGATCAAGAGCTTGGGACTGCTCAAGCAGAACCTCAACGTGGACAAAGCTACGGAGAGCATTGAGCACCTTCAAAATGTAGGCAACAGTTTCTCACTTTCCAACATCAGTCGGTCGCTCGACAAGATCGTGGAACGCACTTCTTGGGCCGGACGGACGATTCGCCGAGAAATCGACCTGTTAACCGGTAAGGCCGTTAATCTCGGCAAGTCATTGACCGTTGGACAGATTGACGCGGGCTGGTCGAAGTATGAACAGAAGACTGCCAGCGTGCAGACCATCATGAACGCTACTGGAAAATCCATTGACGAGGTTAATGGATATTTGGACAAGCTCATGTGGTTCTCGGATGAAACCTCTTACAATTTCACCGAGATGACCGCTGCGCTGGGCACGCTTACCTCTTCAGGCGGTGACATCAATAAGATGATCCCGATGATTGAGGGTATGGCGACTGCTACCGCATTTGCGGGTAAATCCGCTTCCGAATTCAGCCGAGTAATTTATAACCTGAACCAGTCCTACAGTCAGGGATATTTGTCCTTGATGGACTGGAAATCGGTTGAACTGGCGCAGGTTGGCTCTGAACAGCTCAAACAGACGCTTATTGATACGGCGGTTGAGCTTGGAACCTTGAAGAAGCTTGCAGACGGTACCTTTGAGACCAAAAAGGGTACGGTGGTAAACGCCGGCAACATGGGGTCCACACTGAATGAAAAGTGGGCCACCAAAGAGGTCATGGAAGGCGCGTTTGGCAAGTTTGCTCAGGTTATCGAAGAAGCATACAAGCTTGTAGAGGCCGGTGAATTTGACACGGCAGCTGATGCGATTGCATCACTTGCCGACAAATACGACGAAACCTATTACAAAGCTGCAAAAGCCGCTCAGGAAGCAAAATCGTTCAAGGAAGCCATTGACGCGACTGCTGATGCAGTAAGCTCCGGATGGATGAAGACCTTTGAGCTGATTTTCGGCAATTATGACGAAGCACGCGTTCTCTGGACGGATTTGGCGAATGCCCTTTGGGAAGTATTTGCTTCCGGAGCCGAGCAGAGGAATGAGGTTCTTCAGGCATGGAAGGAAGCCGGCGGACGAGCCGATCTGATTCAGGGCATTACGGATGCTCTGACCGCGCTTTGGACCGTGATCCGATCCATCGGCGAAGCATTTCATGATATTTTCCCGCAAGCCACGACTGATGATCTCCTGAACTTCTCTTCGAAGGTAAAAGAGCTGGGCGCGAATCTGCGAGATTTGGCCCGCGCTTTTGAGACCGTAAGCGCCAAACGCGGAGAGCTGGTTACTAAGACCGACCCTCTTCAGGAATATTTTGGCGAGCTTTCGAAGGGCTCTCGCGGTGATGAGGTCAAGAAACTTCAGGAAGCGCTTGAGGCAAAGGGCTTCAGTGTTGGCAAGCATGGTATTGACGGCATTTTCGGCAAGGACACTGAGGCAGCGCTCAAAGCTTTTCAGGAATCCATTGGTGAAACTGCCGACGGACTTTATAAAGAGAGTGATCACGCGAAGCTCGTCGGCACAGTAACCGCTTCGAATTACGAGCTGGTATTTGAGACTATAAAGAAATACACTCCTTTCGTGGATAAGCTTCAGCGAATTGCGCGAGGGATATTTGCTATTTTCGGAATGGTTGGAGACGCGATTGGTTTTGTCGGTAAGGCATTATGGAACGTATTGTCCATACTAAGCCCCGTCGCAAATGCATTTCTGACCTTGATGGCTGCTGCCGGAGACGGTATTGTAGCATTTCGAGAATGGGTAAAGAATTCAAGAGTGTTCGACAAATGGCTTTCCAGTATTAAGCGAAAACTTCAGCCTGTCAAGAGGTGGCTCGAAGATGCCGGAAAGAGTTTTTTGGAATTCTTTGGATTCGATGCGGCCGGTAAAAAGATCGACGGCGTGAGCAAATTTGCCACCACGTTGGCTAATGTGAAGACCTTTCTTCGGCCGGTGCTGGACTGGTTTTCGACGGCTTACGATGATATTAAGAAATTCTTTGGCATTGGAGCCGAGATGTACGAAAATGGCGAACTGGTTCCCGATCGTGGACCGAGCCCGTTCGTACAAAAGCTTATCGAGATTAAAGAAAAACTTCAGCCGGTATTTGACTGGTTTACCGGAATTCGCGACAAGATCAAAGGGTTCTTCGGCATCGGACAGGAAACCTACGAAAACGGTGAGCTAGTCCCATCCAAATTTGCCGTTCAGATGCAGAAGGCCAAGCAGCTGCTTCAGCCGGTATTCGATTGGTTCTCGACGGCATACGCTAATGTGAAGAAATTTTTCGGAATCGGCGTTGAAGCGGAGGAAGGCGGTAAAAAAGTAACCGGTTTCACAGATGTATGGCAAAAGGCAAAAGCTATTCTTCGGCCAGTATTCGACTGGTTTTCGACTGCTTATGAGAACGTAAAGAAATTCTTCGGAATCGGCGTTGAAGCAGACGAATCCGGAAAGAAAGTAACCGGTTTCGCAGATGCTTGGGCGAAGGTTAAAGCCTATCTTCAGCCGGTGTTCGACTGGTTCGTTAATGCTTATGCCAATATGAAGAAGTTCTTCGGCATTGGGCAGGAGATTTACGAGAATGGAGAACTGGTTCCTAGCGGATTCTCCATAATGTTTGAGAAGGCGAAGCAGAAGGTTCAAAATGTAATCGACTGGTTCAAGAACGCCTTCAATGGAAAGACCCTTGGCGAGAGTCTGGCGAATTTCTGGAACTCGTTTACTGGTCTGTTTAAAGCTAAAGAAGGTGAAATCGGGTTCCTGAACATTCTGAAGACGATTGGTAATACCATGTCTTCGGTATTCAATTGGATCAACGATAACAAATGGTGGATTCTCGCTGCTTCCGGCATATATTTCCTGATCATCGCTCCCATTACGAAACTTCTCGGCTGGGTAAAGGGATTGGTAGATACATGGAACACGGCCACCGGCAAGGTCAAGCCGGGAGGCGACGGCAAGAAGGGCGATGGATTCGCCAAATCCATTCAGCAAATCGGCATTGGTATTGGATTGATCGCTGCTTCTCTATTCCTGATCGGAAAGATGAAGCCGGAAGAGCTGACTCGCGCTGCTTGGACGTTGGTTGGATTGATCGGTGGAATTATTGCAATCGGAACGATTGGCAGCAAGATTGCCGGAAAGAATCTATCCGCCGTTACCGACTACATGAAGCAGATGAGCCGCGTGATTCTTGTGACAACCGCCGCTGTATGGATTCTCGGGAAAATGAGTCCGGCTGCTCTCTGGCAAGGCAGCATTGCGCTTCTGGCGATTCAGGCATTGCTGTTGGGATTTATGAAGCTTGCGCAGATCATGGATGCACAGCCGGCTCAAACGCTTAATGTATCGGTCAAGCTGAAGGGATTGCTTGCGATGGCTGCTGGTATATTCGTAATCGCCATGGCTGTAAAATCGCTATCCAAGCTGGAATTTGGATCGCTGGTTAAGGGGCTATTCGGCGTTACGATCATCATGACGATGCTGTATGCCCTGATGCAGGTGGCTTCCGGACTTCCGACCGGTACTGTACAGATCGTTGGACTACTCAGCGTAGCGGCCACGGTATGGGTGCTGGTTCAGGCAATGAAAACTCTGGGGGGCATGGATCCCGAGAAATTCAAGCAGGCCGCGATCGGCATTGCCGCGTTGACCGGCGTAATTGCCGCGATGGTTGGCATATTTGCGCTTGCGGGGATGCTGAATGTGGGGCTTATTGCGGGTGCAGCATCAATTGGCGCGGCATTCGTTGTACTGACCACGATTGTTGTGGCATTCCTGACATTCATTGGATTCCTGAATCGAAAGGGCAATATTACCAGATTGATCGATTCTGCAGCCGGCGTTATGAAGGCTATTGGCCGCGTATTTGGCAGCATAATTGGCGGATTCATGGAGGCCATCGGTGAGGGCATTGGCGCGATTAACAAGGGCGCTTCCGGATTATCCGACGCGAAGCATTTCGAGAAGGACCTCGAAGCAGCGTTTACTGCCATTCAGAAGGTTACGGAATTCCTCGCGAAGTTCCAGAAGGAACGCGCCTTCATGCAATACGATCCGAGCGCCTACAAAAAGCTCATGCAAATTCTTGACAATATCAAGCAATTTGGCGAGGCGATCGGGGCGGTATCGGAGGGCATCAACGGACTTTCAAAAACAAAGTACGAAGCCGACACAAATGCCGCTATTCAGGTGATGAATTCCGTGGCGGAAGCCTTGATCGGGCTTCAGGAATTCGGAAACCAGAACGCATGGGAAAAGAAGGTTACCGGCGGCATTTCGAGCTGGTGGGAAACCACTGAGACGATGATCGGTCAGGTGCTTTCCGACATCGAGAAATTTGCCTCGGTGGTCGGCACGGTTCGCGAAGCTGTTTCCGGGCTTTCGAAGGATCAATCCCGGGATGCGGATGGCAATAAGACCGCCACCGTTCTGCAGGATACGAATGTCGCCGCAGAAATGATGAAACAGGTGGCCGATGTGCTCTCCGAGCTGAATGATTTGGCAAGCAGCAAAACATGGGTGAAACCGAAGCTGACGATACTTGGAATCCGAATCGGAACCGAGCTTCAGCTTCAGGGTTTGCTTGAAAACGTCAAGCTGTTCGGCGATGTGGTCGGCACGGTTCGAGACGGTGTTGCCGGTTTGGCTTCCGATAAGGATAAGAACGGTAATTCGAAGGTTCTGGCCGATGTGGACGTTGCTGACCAGATGGTACAGAAGGTGACGGAGGCTCTAGGTTCTCTTAGCGATCTGACTAAGGACGAAACGTGGGCTACTCCGATCAGTCTTGTAAACCAGATATTCACCGGGTATAGCACGGCGATTGACCCTGTTCTAGACACGCTGGATAAATTCGGCGATGTGATGAAGAGCATTTATGATGCAGTCAGCGGAGTATCGCTGGATAAGAACGGGGATGAGTATGTCGCGGAAACACAGACAACGGTTGCCACAACTGTGGTTGACAAAGTTGTTAAATATTTGCAAAGCTTGAACGGTTCAAAAGGGTTCGGATCGTTCGCCACTGAAGGTCAAGAATTGGAAGATTGGCTCTTCACAAACCAATCCTTGGTTAATCAATTAGTAGAAGATCTCAATCAATTCACACCTCAAATGAATTCAATTCTTACTACTGTAAAAGATTTAGCTGATAGTTCGACAGAGGCTGATGCGCAAACAGCGATCGACGCCGTCACAATCGTAGCCAACTTCTTGGCCGGCATCGGCGACTTGAACATCGAAAAAAGCCGGAATTTCTTTTCGAAGCTCTTCAACGGAGACACGAAAACTGGTTCCTTGATGGATCATTTGAGTTCCTTTGGAAGCCAGATTCAGAAGATGTTCGCAAATTTCAGCGGGATGTCTGAATCCTCGATCGAAGCCGACGCAGCCACCGCATTCTCGATTCTTCGGGAATTTACGAATCTGGTGACATGGCTTGGATCTACGGAACGGCCCGGAAATATCGTATCAGATCTCGGAATCCTCACTCAGGTTACCAACTTACTCGGCGGACTTGGATCTGCCATCACTATAATGAGTGATGAGCTGGAAGGCGCAAATCTGGATACGATTCAGCAAATCTCCGATTTCCTGAGTTCGCTGAACGGCATGCTGAGCGGAATCAAGGGCGCTGAGGACGTAGCCAAGCTGTTCAACGATCTGAAGAGTCTGTTCACGGATGGCGAAGGCGATGAAAACAGCGGAATTCCCACATGGCTGCAAAGTATCGACTCCGACAAGGCGACCACGAAGCTGACGCAATTCACGCAGAGCTTCCTGAAGAACGCAAAGCCGGACTTCGAATCGCTCAAAAACGAGTTCCATGACGTGGGTTACAACCTCGCGGTGGGCATGGGAGACGGATTATTCAGCGGAACCGAGGTGGCCAAGCTGCAGGCAGCGGCATTCGCAAACGCTGTTCTGAGCAAGATCAAGAGCGTTCTGGGGATCAATTCCCCCTCGAAGAAGACCTTTGAGTTCGGGCGCTACACCGTTCTTGGATTTGCGAAGGGCATTAACGACCATTCCAGAATCGCGGAGAAGAGCATGCAGGGCATGTCCAACGGCATACTCGCGCAGCTTTCGCAGGATATGGACTTCGATCCGGTAGTTCGACCGATCGTCGACCTCTCGGACGTTGTATCCAGCTCGCGAAAGATGGATGGGCTGCTGACCACGAATCGAAGCGTGGCTCTCGCGGGCGTAGCCACCGGAGCGGTGAACCGCTATAAGGCGGAGAAGAATGGAAGAACCACAAACGCGACTTCTGAGAATGGAGCTGCCAACGTGAGCGACACTACCTCGGTAAACGTGAACGGGAACTTCTACATCCGAAATGATCAGGATGTTAAGAGTCTCGCATCCGAGATAGCAACTCTAACAAAACAGCAGCAAAGGAGTTTGGGAGCGACCTATTGACAAAATGGGTTGCTTCCTTTATATTGTAAATAGATTGATATTTGGAGGTAATGGTTATGAAACGTGTCGTCGTTATCCTAATGATTGCTTTAATTTTCATTGGAGTGGCGAATGCCGATGAATCTACCATAATTGACTTCACCGGTTATTCTTTTGATGAGCTCACACGGATAAAAGCTGATCTTATGAAAGAAATCTCCAAACGTCCAGAAGGAGAAACAATCGTACTCGGATCCGGCCAATACAAAATTGGTGAAGATCTTCCGGCAGGCGTCTATTCCTTTAAATTCATGCAGAATGATAAAGATGTGGCTTGGACAGATTACTATGTTTATGAGAATGAGTCCATGTATAAATATGACGTGGATCGTTTGTGGCTCGGTGATATGCCAAGACTTGAAGACTATCTAGAAGAAAATCGTGAAGCCAGAGTTGTTCTTTATCCTGAAGAAATGTTGGTATTGACCCGTAACGGCGCAGAGGTAGAGCGTATCGGTGATGCTCCCAACCGCGAATCCAATTACGAAGCACCATCCGGAACCAAAATTCCCAAAGGAGAGTATACGATAGGCGAAGAAATCCCGGCGGGGACATACCAGATTTATTACAACGGTGAATCGACCGCACGAGTTCGCGTGTTTGAGGATGCGGAAGAAGCGGACAACACCTTCAATAAAGGAAAAGAAATTATTCTCGGCGAATCTAACTCAGAAGGTATGATCACGGTGACTGAAGGCAACGTGATACGAATTGAATACTCCCCCATTATCATGGCTAAGAGCAGTGGATTCAGTTTTGACTAGTTGATCCCTACATAGTGGTTACTCCGCACCCCTCTCCCACCGCGGTGAGGGGTGATTTATATTTCCAAACCCCAGACGAAGGAAGCGGGCTGTTTGTATCGCTCACAACGCACCTCCTCCTTTCAAGTTCTTCACACGAACGGTCCACTTCCGTCTTTTGGGGTTAGGATGTGATTCTAAGAGGCTGTGAGCCTGAGAACCACACATCCTAATTTCAGGTGGACGCTTCGTTTACATCGCGGAGCGTCTGCCACTATTTATATTGAACACAGTTGGAACACTCAAAAAAAGGAGGAACCGCATGAATATTTACGAGGCAGCCAAGATTGCAAAAGAGCATGGATGGGACATCACCCGAAACCATAAATGCTTCCATTGGGGCGCTGCGGCCCGAGTTTCACTGGACGATCCCCATACGCTATGGATCAAATCAACCGAGATGCATGTTGCCATTCCGCTATGGGAGCCGGGAGTGGAGGATCTTCTGGCAGAAGACTGGGAACCGATTTCCCCGGACAAGCCCTATCTGGATACCATTCCGGATGCACATAGAGAATACGCCGATGAACTGGCGAAAAACATGGACGTATTCTCATGGTCGCTGGCCCATATGATAATGGCATACAAGGAATACAAAGACCCGTACAGATGCTATTGCGCCGAACCGTTCGCGAAAAAGAGCCGGTTCTCAAAGTTTTTCCATAAGAAATGACAGGGCTTTTTTGAGCCACTTGCGAGGTCTATTTTCGAACTCGGCGATTGACTGGTTGGATAGACATATTCCGGCTATCGTATCGTCCTGATACCGGCCGTCTATCCAGCCTTTCTTTTCTAAAGAAAAACATATCATTCTCAGGTCTTTTTCACTCATTTCGAGATTGAGAGTAGATCGGAGATCTTTCACGCCTCCGAATAGGGAAGCCTTTTCGAGAGGTTTTCCGGCTTTAAGAGTGTGCTTATAGGCTTTGTACATCATGATGAGAATTTTCCGTTCGTTGCTTGTAAGTTCGTTCATAGGATCATCCTTTCTGCTTGCTAATGTATCTTGCGGAGATACTATACCACAAGATACAGTAGTCTGTCAACACTTTCGCTACTAAATGTCAAACGCTTATACAAAAACCGCCGAAGCATGAGCTAGGGAAGTTTTCCTGTCTCGCGCTTTGGCGATTTTTTTTTGTGTCCGGAAATTGCCAAAAAGAAGAGCCGGGATTTTAACGCATCTTATGGGAATGCGTACTGGTCTTCGTTACACTTCCCGTCGTTTTCTTCGTCTTTACGACGACCGACTTGCTGGAAGGCCGAGCGGACACAGTCACCTGTACGGTAGTACGTTTCATGGTTTTTCACCTACTTTTGTGTTGATGAATCAGCTTCATATCACGCCAAGAGACTCATGGAACCACTACCGGTTATCGGGATTATGGCACAGACACTACTCGACTGTCAACCTTTCCTAATAAAAACTTCAAAATGAAAGAAGGTGCCTCTATGGCCACATATCAACTGAGCGACATTGACTGGTTTGAATGGAACGGCGTTAAATGCACGGACTATGGAATGCACGTTCTTTCTCAGCCGACCTATACCTCCGCCGCCGAGAAGGTATCCACCGTGGATATTCCCGGGAGGAGCGGAAGTCTTACCCTGATTGAAGGAACCGACATTTACAGCGCGATCAACCTTTCGTGCAGCTGTGTAATCGATGACACATACTACACGAAAGATGGTTCGAGCGTAAACCGCATTTCCGAAATCATGGGATGGCTGAAGGGCAGCGGGAAGGTGAAATTCGCCAACCGCACCGAGGGCTATTACAAAGGCCGAATCGCGAACCAGATCAGCTTTGATCAGGTGGTTCGAGGCGATCCCCACCGGGTATTCAGCGTGCAATTCCAATGCGATCCCTTCCTCTACTTGGACGAAGGTGATACGGCGATTACGATTGCGAAATCGGCTTCCCCCTACAAGCTGACGAACAAGGGCAACTGCGTTTCTCAGCCGCTGATCCGGCTGGAGGGCACGAGCACCGGCACGATCATGATTGGAAACGAGACAATGATCGTGAACGACTTTTCGAACATCAGCTACATTCTGCTGGACTGCGAGGCGAAGATCGCCTACAAGGGAGCCAAGGGAAGCGCCAGCGATCCACTGACTCTTCTCGGAACACGAGTGACCGGCGAATGGATCCAGATTCCGACCGGCAATCCCTATGTGACGCTTACCGGAGGCATTACCAAAGCGATCATCACCCCGAGATGGAGGTGCCGATAATTGAGCGACATTTATGTATTCGGCCCGGACGACGAATCCAATGATTACTCGACAATGGGCTTAGTTGGGGCACTAACTCCCACGAGCTGCAAATTTCAGGAGGTTGCGAACGGCGACAGCCTGATTACGATGGAGCATCCGAAGGACGACTTCGGGCGATACGCCGCGCTGGAGAAGGGCAACATTCTAATCGTGCCCGTTCCGGTTCGGACGACCCCGGAGATTCAAAATGGAAGCTGCGTAACGACCGTATGGACCTACAAGGTAAAGCCTCTCGACCAGCTTACGAGCGCTAGCCAGCGGACGCTCTACAAAAAGAGCACCGGCAGCGGCAAGATGAAGGTAATGCAGGCGGGCGACGTCGTTACCGTGGTTTCCAAGCCGCCTACAGAGCTGGGCAGCGATCGATGGAAGGCCAAAACCAAATATGGCACGGGATGGATTGATCCGAACGGCGTTGAGCTGATCACGGAGCACAAGATCGACAACAACGCAAACGCCATCGAGGAAATCCAGAGCCCGTGGACGATCACGCCGCAGATATTTCGAATCTACGAGACGACCAAGAATCTGGATTCGATCACGGTGAGTGCCCGGCACATCACCTATGATCTGAACTATGATATTTGTCACTGGCTGGTTGGTGCGGAGAACTCCGTTTCTCTCCAATATGCGATCAATCAGATTCTGGCATGCGGATACACAGACACCAGCCGGTTCAGTGTTTATACGAACGTGGCCAATGAAAAGATCGGCGGACGATACCGCGCCAAGACGATTATCGGCGCTTATCTGGATGCTGAGGACGGCGTATGTGCACAATACAATGTATGCATGGTTCGCGACAACCACGACATGTACTTCCTGCACGATCCGGGCATCAATCGAGGCGTACGGCTGCAATACAGCAAGAACCTGACCGGCATCACATTCAAATCGAGCGACGATGAGGTGATTACCCGAATCGTTCCGATCGGCGAATATGAGAACGGCCTTGAGCTGGGCATCGGCGACACTGTGGCGACACAATACATCGACACGCCGAACGCCAGCAAGTATCCGATCAAGCACGTCTGTTACTACAAGTGCAACAACGCGAAGGTTGGTCAGAAGGATACGAACGGCGGCAAGGTCACGATCGAAATTGCAAGGGCCCGCATGCGCAAGCAGGCGCAGGACCTGATCGACAACGGATGCGATCTACCGAAGATCGAGATGGAGGTCGAATTCGTCAATCTGGGCGACACGGTGGAATACGCGCAATACAAAAACCTTGAAAACGCATTCCTATTCGACTACGTAATCGTACAGCACCCGGATTTCAACATCGACGTTACCGCTCGAATTGTGGAAATCAATTGGGACTGCCTTCTGGATCGAATGGTTTCGTCGAAAATCGGTTCTGTCGGCGAGACGATCGCCAACACCGGCATTGCCTCTTGGCAGATTCCGACCGGTTTCAGCGGAAGCAAGATCGGCGATGGAACGATCAGCAGCGGCGCTCTTTCCGATGGGATTATCAACGCCCGACACGTACAGGCTGAAAGCATCAATACCGATGCACTTCAGGCTGGGTGCGTTACGGCGATTAAAATTGCTGCAAATGCGATTACGGCCGACAAGCTGGATGCGGATACGGTGGATGCGAAGATTGCAAACATCGTTCTGGCCAATCTGACGACGGCCAACATTCAAAATGCAAATATTAGCTGGGCCGATATCGAGACGCTGAACGCCGCCATTGCGAACATTTCGAAGGCACACATCAACGATGCAGATATCGACTGGGCCAACATCACGAAACTTACTGCGGTTGTAGGCGAGATCGCGGTAGCGAAGATCCAGAACGCTACGATCAGCACCGCGCAAATCGACAATCTGGCCGCCGTAATCGCCTCCGCCGTGCATCTCGAGGTGCAGACCGGCAATTTCACGCTGGCCGAGATCAAGAATTTGCTCTCGAATGCCCTGATTCTGCAGGAAGGCGTTGCGGACAGCATGATGATTACGAATCTGGCCGTCACGAGCGCGAATCTTTTGAATGCTACCATCGACAAGCTGGTGCTGAGGGGTTCGGACGGGAAGTATTACCGCGTGTTTATCGGCGCGGATGGGACGATCCAGACCGAGGAAGTGACCGTTACGGAGGGCGAAATTGCGGCGGGCGAAACGGGCGACGGGCGGCAGATTGTGGCCACTACGGCCAATGTAGGGAGCCTGAATGCGACCACGGTGAAGGCTTCGCAGGCGATTATCGGGACGATCTTTACCGAATCGCTGACTGCGGGAAAGATCACCGCCAATGAGGCGCTGATTGCCTCGATGACGGCTCCGCTGCTTTACACCACCGCGATTACCGCGCTGGGCAATTCGCTCGATCTTTCGGCAAACGAGTCGATTCGGCTCACGGTCGGCAGCAGTCTGGCCACCGCGACAGTCGAATACGCCCTCTCGGACAGCCGAACGGAAGCCCCCGAAACCGGATGGAGCGCGACCGCGCCCGAATGGACGGACGGCAAATACATGTGGCAGCGCACGACATGGACGAAGCGCGACGGCACGAAAACTGTCTCCGACCCCACCTGCATCGCGGGCGCGACCGGCGCGAAGGGCGAGGACGGCACGGGCATTGCGTCTGTCACCGCCGAATACTACCTGTCCACCAGCAAGGACGAGCCGACCGGCGGCGAATGGCTGGAAACGCCTCCGACGTGGACGACCGGCAAATACATGTGGACGCGGACAAAGATCGTTTACAAAAACCCGCCCTCGACCGAGACCACCGAGCCGGTTTGCGACAGCACGTGGGAGATCACGAACGGCCTGAAGGACGACATCGACGCGGTTTCGAACGCCGCCGAGACGGCGCTGGGCCTCGCGGAGGTTGCGCAGGACGCGGCGAATGGCGCTCAGGAGACGGCCAACGGCGCGCAGGACGCGGCGAATCAGGCGAACGAGCGCGCGAGCATCCTCGAAACGCAATTGACGCTCACGCAGGAGGGGCTTTCGATTGTACGGACGGAGACGATTCCGGGTTTGGAAGGGCGCGTGGAAACGATTGAATCCGGCGTGCACATCGCGGGCTCGGAGATCGGGATTTACACGTCCGACAGCCCGTTCCGCAACACGATTACCAATAACGGCTGGGTGATTTCCGAGGACGGCGCGCCGATCATCACGTGCGCGGAAACAAAGCTGACCGCGCCGCGCGTGATGGTTTCGGACGCGTTCATCATCGGCGGCCTTGCATGGAAGCCCGGAACGGACAAGCACGTGCGGCTGCTGAAATATGGGAGGTTATCGTAAATGCCAACAGTCACGCTAACCCCGTCCGCCTGCACATCGGCTGCGGGCTGGACGACGGTTTATCATTATCTCACGACGAACAGCTCGTATTACCCGCGCCAGTTGATATTCACCTATCCGGCGAATTCGGTGCTCGGCGCGGCGGGCGTTCAGATCAACAAGCTGACCATTCACGGCTACGTCCGCAATTCGGCATCGGCGCTGAAACGACTGCGCTTCGGCTTCCGGCCCAGCGCATCCAGCGGCGTGTCCGAATGGTCGATGCGCGGCAGCTCGCCGGTATTGGATGTTGCGTTCGACGCAATCGACGGCCATTCCGGCAGCGGCTACGCGTATCAGCAGATCGAGCGGATTTACGTGGGCAGCGGCCTGTTCATCAACCACATCCGCGACCAGTTTCAGCAGGGCAAACCGCTGTATTTCGGCGTAATTCAGCCGGACAGCGGGCGATCCATTTCGGTGGACACGACGCTTTCAAACTGGACAATGACCGTCGATTACGAGCTGCTGGGCAACATCCCGACCACGGATAAATCCAGCATCAACCTCGGCGAAACGCTGACGGTGAACGTCAATCGCGTGATCGGCAACAGCTCGACGACCCTGCGCTACAAGATCGGCAATACCACTATCGCGACGCGCAGCATCGGCACGGCGAGCAGCGACAGCTACACCATTCCCGCCAGCGCGGGCAGCGCGTTTGCGAGCAGTAACTCCGCGACGATGACGATTGAGGCCGTAACGACGCTGAGCGGCACGACCTACGGAACGCTTACGACCAGCGTAAAGGTAAATGTCCCGGCCAATTCCGGCCCGACGATCAGCCATACGCTCACTCGAACGTGGCTCAGCGGAATCGCCACATCGGCTCAGCTCGACGCGTATTTACAGCGCTGCACCGGCATTCAGGCCGCGATTACGGCCACTCCGCAGTACGGCGCGAGCGTGTCGAAATGCGCATTGACCATCGAGGGCAAAACGTATTCGGCAAACGGCGCGTCGGCCACGCTTTCGCACGCGCAATTGACCACCTCCGGAACCGTTTCCTACACCGTTTCGGCCACCGATTCGCGCGGAAAAACGACCAGCGCAAGCGGCACGATTGCGGTGCTGCCCTATTCGCCCCCTCAGATTCAGGCGTTCACGGTGGATCGCGCGACCAGCGCAAATGTGCTGGCCATTGACGGAACCTACGCCCGGGCGAGCGTTCAGGCGAGCGTCAGCAGCGTCGCGATTGACGACGTGGAGCAAAACAGCCTGAAGTTCAAAATCCAGTATCAGAAGGTCGGCGAATCGACATGGACGGACTGCGACGAGGTGACCGGCTCGGGACTTACCGGCACGTTTACCGGCCTGCTGGTGAAGGACGGCGCGTATGTCAGCACGTTCGACGACATGTCCGGCTACGATTTCCGCGCGGCCGTTTACGACCGGTTTTCGACCTCCTACGCCGCCGCGCAGATGCCGACGAAGGAGATTCTTTGGGACGTGGACGAGACGAACACGTGCATGGGCTTCGGCGGCGCGGCCCCGCTCTCGAGCGACACGGCCTATTACCGGTTCTACAAGCGGACGGAGTTCAATGCGGTCACGGATTTTAATCAGGCCGCGAACTTCAAGGAGGGCTACAAGCAATACAAGACTTCCGAGGTGGATACCGGCAACAAATGGTACGACGGTAAGCGGATTTACCGGTTCACGCTTTGGGGCAACACCACTACGACCAACGGCAGCCAAACCTTTTATACCCTTCCCACAACGCCGGATGCCATCGTCCACATCGACGCGTTCTTCAAATCGGGCAGCGTCTGGTATCCGCTCCCGTGGGCGCAGTACGACATCAACAAGGCCGCAAACATCTACATCGACGGCGCAAAGATCTGCCTCGCCTTCGCCAGCGGCTGGACGGGCACGAGACAGGTTCGCGTCGTGATCGAATACACGAAGTAAAGGAGGCAAAGCATGCTTGCGATTCAGATAATCAAGGTAAACGGCAAAAAGCGCGAGGCCATCGTGATCCATCGCGGCGATTGCGGGTTGCTGGATTTCACATTTGAATCCGGCGACGAAGAGTACGTGATGGACGCGACGGACACGCTGGAGCTGACCGTGCGCAAGCTCCCGAACAGCGAAAGCCCGGTTCTGCTCCATGTAAAGAGCGCGCCGGGCGTGCCGCAGATCGTGCTCCACACCGAGGACACCCAGCTCGAGGCGGGCTATTATTCGGCGGACGTGCAGCTCAATCACGGGATTTGCCGCTACACGATCTGGCCCGAAATCGATGTGGAGGCCGACGTAAAGCCGAAGGAAAACCGGAAGAATTTCGCAGTATTGGTGGAGGTAACAGAATGAGCGACAATCTGAACACGATCGGCATCCGGGGCAAAATCGCCGCGCGCACCCCGGACTACCGCTACACGCTGCCGGAGGGCGGCAACCCGGGCGATATCCCGGTGAAGACCGAAACCGGCGTGGAATGGCAGCAGCCCGAACCCGCGACCACGACCCCGGACTACCTGCAGAACGACGAAACCGCGAGCGATTATATCAAGAATCGACCCGGCGGGTACACCGTAACCCAGCCCGCGCTCAACATCGAATGGGATGGCGTGATCGGGGATAGAGTGGTGGTGGAAATTAACGGAGGAATCAAGCTCGTCAAGGTCAGCGATGAGGTACCAAAGCCCGAACAGTTGGTGGGTGGAACGGTTGGCTATAATAACGGCGATACGTCTGGTACCAATAACATCACTGACAATAATATCGTCGATTACGGCAATGGTATCCATGCGATCGAATTTAGCGAGTAAGGGAGGGCAATACTATGGTGATAATCGTAAATAAAGCCCCAGCCAATTTGGTTCATCCGAATTCGGGTGCTGTAATGGCAGTTTTCCCCGAAACGGGCGTTTATTTTGGGCATATGTCAGACAGCACATATCTTTCTTCCCTCACCCTCCCCGCCAAGTCGGCAATCGTTCCCATCCCGGGCGAGCTGACGAACATCGTCGGCGGGTATGTCCTGGCGGAGAAGAAAGAACCGCTGGTCGATGCGGTCGTTCCGGCAGGCAGCTTTGAACTCTATACGGGAGGGGAATGAGCAATGGTATCTATGGATAATACGTATACAGCTCCGATCACGCTGGGCTTCACGCCCGCCAACGGCGATCTCATCGGCGGCACGGTCAACGGCGTGGAGGTTAACGGCGAATGGAAAAGTGGTGACTTCGTCGCCCTCTACGAAGGTGCCCTCGATGTTTCGACGTATGGCGACGTGGGCGGCCAGCATATTTGCAGCATAGGTATCGCTGATGGCCAAGCGCAGATCGTCGTGCAATCCAAATCCACTCCCACCACCGACTACGAGCTCCACCTCTACCGCTACACTCCCGCCGCTATCGTCCAGATTCCGCAGGAATACGTCGAAGGGCTGGAAGATGTAGCCGAGAATGCGAACGAAGCTAAGACCGCAGCGGAAACGGCTCAGACTACGGCAAACGCAGCTAAAACCGCAGCGGAAACGGCGCAATCTACGGCGAACGCAGCCAAGACCGCAGCGGAAACGGCTCAGTCCACGGCAAACGCAGCTAAAACCGCAGCGGAAACGGCGCAATCTACGGCGAACGCAGCTAAGACCGCAGCGGAAACGGCTGCTCCGAAGAATAATCCCGAATTCACAGGCACATTCTCACTGAATCGTAAACCCGGCAGCACCATCGGCACTCGCTCTCACACGGAAGGCTATCTAACGACTGCTAGTAGCGATAGTTCTCATGCTGAAGGGCTCGGCACGGTTGCTAGTGGCGTTGCCTCGCATGCGGAAGGTAATAGTTCGATTGCTAGTGGTGATGATTCGCACGCGGAAGGGCGTAGTAACGCGACCGGCAATGATTCACATGCGGAGGGAAGCGGTAATGCTAAAGGTAATTATTCTCACGCCGAAGGAACGGCCACGATTGCTAGTGGCGTTGCCTCGCATGCAGAAGGAAGCACCGCAAAGGCCACCAACACTCAAGCTCACGCAGAAGGAACTGCTACGGTTGCTAGTGGAGATAGTTCGCATGCCGAGGGAACTGCTACGGCTGCTAGTGGAAATAGTTCGCATGCCGAGGGAGACCGTACAACTGCAAGCGGTAACTATTCTCATGCTGAAGGCAGAAACACCACTTCGAGTGGAGCCTACTCGCATTCAGAAGGATGGTTTACTGTAGCGCAGGGATTGTGTCAACACGTTCAGGGCGCATACAACGTGGCATCAGGAACGCAGGACAATATGACCGAAGAAGATTATATCCATATAGTCGGCAACGGTGAAAGTGAGACTGCGCGTTCTAATGCCCACACCTTGACTTACGGCGGTGTTCCTTGGTATCAAGGTCGTCCGCAATTCGGTGGTGCTGCAATGAACGACGGCGCACAGACCGTGATGGGAAATGGCGACAAGGATATTTCTCTCGCCTCTTCTACCACCGACAGCACCAAACAGATCAAGATCACCGTCTCCGACGATGCCCGCCCCACCTTCACCGATACCTCCGACCCGAATAACACATGGACACCGGGCGAGAACCTTCCCACCGTCACATCCTCCGACAGCGGCAAATTCCTCCGCGTGTCCGAAAGCGGAGCGTGGGAGGCTGAGGCGATCTCCAGCGCAGAGGAGGCGAGTTTCTGATGAGCGATTATCTGATTCAGGGCGAAACGCTCACGGCGATCGGCGATGCAATCCGCGCGAAAACGGGCAATACGGCGCAGCTCACTCCCGCCCAGATGGCTACTGAGATTACAGGAATCCAGACCGGCGGCGGAGACGACGGAAGCTTCAAGGCGGTAATCGAGGGCACGGCAACAAATCCGACCTTGCCGAGCGATTTGACGAAGATTAGGAGTTATGCGTTCTACAACTGCGATAACCTCGCTCTTACATCCCTTCCGGAAGGGGTAACCACCATCGAAAATTACGCGTTTAGCGGATGCACAGGCATCACGAGTATGACATTTAAAGGTACACCGGATACTATTTACGACAATGTTTTCAAGGGATGCGCCAACCTCACCACCATCAACGTTCCGTGGGCCGAAGGCGCAGTCGCAAACGCTCCGTGGGGCGCAACGAACGCGACGATCAACTACAACTACACGGAGGAGGCGTAAACCATGCAGACCGTTACACTCTATCGCAGCATTCGTCCGGACGGCGGCGTGACCGTCTCGCCGGACAAGCCAGAGAACGTCGACTACACGATCAAGTACCGCCTGATTGCCGATGAGGGCATGATGCTAACCAACGGAAGCACCGTAACCACCTGCGTAGACGCGGAAAGCGCCGCCGGGTGGACGGAAATCAAAGACGATTCGGCGACGGAGGTCACGACATGAAGAAGGAGCTAGATTGTCTGGATTACGTAATTCTCGGCATCTGTAGTATCATGGTGACGATTCTAATCATTGTAACCATTTACGACATCGTTCACTGATTCAAAATGAAAGGAGACGAACTCATGAGTAAACTGAGCACAACGGCATTCGCGGCGTTTCTTCTGGAGCGCTGCAGGGCAAAGGACGGCTACATCATGGGCGCAATCGGGGAGAATCCGCGCTCGTGGAAGAAAACCCACTGGCGATTCAGCCAATACAAGGATCGCAAAAAGTATACGCAGGCCAACGAGGACAAGGCCCTTTACTGGCGTGAGCACGCTGAGCGCGTGTGGGACTGTCAGGGTCTTGCAGACGGGTACGTGACCGACTCTGGTCTGTTCGGCAAGGTCAATGTGTACGCACGCAACAACTATTCCGGCTGGTGCGATCCCAAGGGTACGGGCATGATTCCCGCTGAACGCAGAGTCCCGGGTGCAGCTGTATTCTGGGGCAATCGCGCGAGTGATATTCACCACGTGGCTTATCTGGTGGAGCCCGTTGACGCGGACAAGCCTGAGGGCGACTGGTATATCGTCGAAGCTCGAGGTGTGATGTACGGCGTGGTAAAGACGAAGCTTTACGATCGCAAGCCCAATTTCTGGGGATGGATGACGAAGTACTTCGATTACACCGGCGCCGGAGTTGTGGAACGCACGGTTCTCAAGCGCGGCATGAAGGGTGACGACGTGAAGGCCATGCAGGAAAAGCTGATCCGGCTGGGCTATTCGTGCGGAAAATACGGCGCGGACGGTGATTTTGGTTCTGCCACGGAGGCGGCCGTGGAGCATCTGCAGGAGAACAATCGACTCGAATCGGACGGCATTTATGGCCCGAAGACCGCCGAGATGGTGGACAAGCTCCTGAAGCTGCTGGACAGCGAACCGGCCAAGGACGATGATTCGACTGGAGTTCTCGGCAATGCTGAGATTACTGGAGGCTCGGTATGGCTGTGGACTGCTCCGCCGAGCATGGGCGGCACCAAGACGAAGACCGTTCACAAGGGAGACACGTTCCCGGTTATCGATGATAGCTATATCGCGATTAACGTGGGCGGGCAGATCATGTGGGTAAACCGGAAATACCTTTCGGCCAAGGTCTAATCAACGATAAGGAGGAATCAGCGTGAACATGTTTGGAACGGGATATTCTCCCATGAACCCGTATGGCGGCGTTGTTCAGAATATGCAGCCCGACATGCGATTTCAACGACCTGAAATTCCTCAACAAAAGCCATCTACGCCGGTGATTCCCGGCAGACCTGTGGATAACCCTGCGGAGATTCGTCCGAACGAGGTTCCTATGGACGGCAGCGCAAGTTTCTTCCCGACGAACGACGGAAAGTACATTTACGCGAAATGCTGGAATTCGAACGGCGAAATCATTACCGCAAAATACGTTCGAGACGATACTCCAGAACCTGCCCGGCCCAATCCGCAGCAGGATATTCTGGACCGTCTCGAGCGAATCGAGAAGCTCGTAACGCCCAAAAAGGCGGCGAATAATAAGGAGGGATAAGTATGATTCTTAACGACAAGGTTTACGACGTACTGAAGTGGATCGCACTGTATCTGCTTCCGGCGCTGGGCACTCTCTATTTTGCCCTTGCGGGCATCTGGATTTTTCCCTACGGCGAAGAGGTTGTCGGTACCATTACGGCAATCGACACCTTCCTCGGCGTACTACTTGGCATCAGTTCTGCGAATTACAACAAGCAGACTGACTAATTTTCGGCCCTGAACAAGGAGGTTTTCGTATGGCTCAGAACAAAATGATTCAATTCGCTATGAATCTCATTAACCGAAATCCTCAGGTTGCGAATAACCCGATGGCTCAAGAGCTGATCGGAGTCATTCAAAATGGAAGCGAACAACAGGGTGAAACGATTGCAGAAAATCTCTGCAAGAGTTATGGAGTTACAAAAGAGCAAGCTCTGGCAGATGCCAAGAAATTCTTCGGCATCTGAAAACCCCAAAGCCTAAATTGATATTTCGGTTACCTCGTAAGAACCCGTTTTCACGAAATGCGCGCATCGTGGAGCGGGCTTTTTGCGTGTGTAATAAATATTATTTTAGGAGGACCTCATTATGTTCAACTCTAACATGCCCAGCCTTTCTGACATTGCAGCGGTGACCGGAAATCGTAACAACGACGGCTTCGGAGACGGCAACGGATGGTGGATTCTGATTATCCTTTTCGCTATTTTTGGCGGATGGGGTAACGGCGGTTGGAACAACAATGCTGGTGACGCAAGACCCGCCACGCAGGGCGACGTTCAGCGCGGATTCGATACCCAGACGGTGGTTTCGAAGCTGGACGGCATTTCGAACGGTCTTTGCGACGGCTTCTATGCCATGAACTCCAGCATGCTCACCGGTTTCAACACCCTTCAGAATTCGATTCAGCAGGGTAACTTCGGTCTGCAGAATGCGATTCAGCAGAACACTGTCGCCAACATGCAGAATACGAACGCGATCGCGACTCAGCTTGCGAACTGCTGCTGCGAAAACAGGGAAGCGATTGCTCAGGTACGCTATGACATGGCGACCGATACCTGTGCGATCACTACGGCAATTAATCAGGCAAGTCAGAACATCATGCAGAACTGCAACGCGAACTATCGCGCGCTTCACGACGAGATCGTTTCGATCCAGATGGCCGCGAAGGACGAGAAGATTGCGGAACAGGCCAGCCTGATTAACGCTTTGAATCTGTCTGCTTCTCAGAGCAACCAGAATGCATATCTTGTTGAACAGATGAAACAGCTCGTTAAGACGGGCTGCTGCGGGTCCATTAACTAATCGATTGTGCTCCAAACCAAAACTTCAAAATGGAGGTATTACGATGATCGAACTTTCGACTACGACTGCCCTTGAACTGAGCCCCGGGCAGGCCATTACCTTCAGCTCGATTCCGCTCAAAACCGGATGCGCTGAATGCACCCGAACGGGAACCGGATCGGTAAAGCTTCGTGCGAATGGCGTGTATGTTGTAAGCTTCAGCGCCAACATTGGAGCTACCGCCGCTACCACGGCTGCTCAGCTCTCCATCCAGCTCGGCGGAGTTACGATTCCCGAGTCCACGATGATTTCCACGACGGCTGCCGCCGGTGATCTGAACAATGTTGCAACGACGATTCCGATTCGGAACTGCTGCTGCGATTACGATCGGATCACGGTAGTCAACACGGGAACGTCGACTGTAAACGTCGGTACCGGAGCTATGCTCTTCGTCCGGCGCGTATCTTAAAGGAGGAACTGACGTATGCACGAAATTAAAGAGCAGCTCATGTCCTGCCTGAAAGCAGAAATGGCCAAGGGAATTGAAAATGTAGATACGAAAGAAGCTGGCGAAGTCGTTGACATGATCAAGGACATCGCTCAGTGCGAGAAATATTGCTGGGAGGCCGAGTATTATCGGAGTGTGGTTGAAGCGATGGGTGGAAACACTCGAGCCGGTTACATTCCGAAGAAACCTTGGAACAAGCCCTACGTGGATCAGATGCCTTATGTGGACGAATATCTGCATGATCGGTCTGATCCGAGGTACGGACGCGCCTACAACGAGTATAAAGAATCTCGGAGGTATTACACCGAGACGAATTCTCCGACCTACCGTCAGGAGATGGATGCTCACGCGGCTGAACACGTAGGCGACACTCTCGCGACGATTCGTGAAATCTGGAAGACCGCCGATCCTGAAATGAAGAAGCGGATCAAAGCCGATTTCACGACGCTGGTCAATGAAATGACCGTATAACCACCGATGGACAGCTTTTACATGAACGGAGTTCTCTGGCATGTAGAAGTTGTTCCACGCAATAGCCCGATGCTCGTGGATCGAACCGGGAACGAACGTCTCGGAACGACGGATCCGGAATTGAAGACAATATTTTTGTCTGATCAATTGACCGGGGAAATGAAATCCCGAGTATTGATCCATGAGCTAGGGCATTGCGTGATATTCAGCTTCAACCTGCAATACGACATCCACAAGGTCGTGAAAGAGGACTACTGGCTGGAGGCGGAAGAGTGGTTATGCAATTTTATCGCCGGGTACGGACGATTGATATTTGAAACCGAAAAGAAAAATAAGTAAACAGGTCCTGGACCTTTACCGAGTCTTTGTGCTATACTTGAGGCAGGCTCGATATTCGGAACAGGAAGGAGGTTGTTTTGGAAAACAGTCGACTGGATAGTGGTATGGACGAATGGCTCAGGGTGTATAAGCAGCGCTCCGTAAAAGCGGCTACGTATGACCGGCTTCGCGTGTCGTTCAGCATGCTGTGTCGGAACGAAATAAGCGCCGTATCAATTCGGGATATTTCCACGGAGGACATACAGCGTTACATGAACGAACTCGCTGACAGAGGATACGCGATTACGACGATCAAGAAGCAATACACGCTGATCACGGCGTATCTGAAGTACGAGTACGCTCGCGGGCGCATTCAACTTCCCGTCTACATCGGTGTGAAGCTTCCCGAGAGGGGCGGCGTTCAAAATGGAAGCGGCATGGAATCGGAGGTGTTTACTTCCTGCGAGCAAACGGCCTTAAAGCGGGTACTGACGACGCTCGAACGCCGACCCTACGGGGCGATATTCCTCATGCTGGAACTCGGCTTGAGAAGCGGGGAAGCGCAGAGCCTCAAATGGGAGGACATTTTATGGGGAAAGAGAGCGATGAGAATCCACAGAACCTTCGTGCACCTGTCATCCGAGAAGGGCGTATCCTTCGTTCAGGATTCCGCGAAAAGCAGAACCAGCAATCGAACCGTCCCGCTCACGGCTGCCGCGATGGATATTTTGGAGCGCATCCGGCGGAATAAACAATCGAGCAGTCCGTATGTCTTCCCGAGTTTGGACGATCCGGACATGCCGGTCTCGTATTTTTCGGTTCGATGGGCGATGCAGCAGGCTTGCAGGGAGGCGAATGTCCGCTATCGGAGCGTTCATGCCCTGAGGCACACGTTCGCGACGAACTGCTACAACCGGGGCTGCGATGTTAAGATTTTGTCAAAACTGCTCGGACACGCCGATGTGGGAATAACGTACAATATCTACATCCATCTCTACGGAGACGCTCTTGAAGAAATGCGAAAGGTTATTGAGTGATCTGCATAAAATAAAGCACTTCGTTTTGCACGAAATGCTCTAATTTTTGGCAGGGGCAGTAAGATTCGAACTCACAACAAAGGTTTTGGAGACCTTTGAAACACAACATATTGTATTACTGGACGAGTGGAGGTACAAGCTATAGTGGTCGTTTTGTAATATCGAGCCTATTTTGCAACATCGATCCAGCGAGTGGTTAAGAATCGGTGCAATCCCGATATCGGTGAATATCTTTTTATTTACGGAGGAACTATGGCATTTGACGATATCTCTTATGAATCTGGCTACGGCTGAACGGCCGATTTCTCTCGATACTTAGGAAAGGATGGTGGCAATGCTATTGGAATGGCTGAAGGACTTCATTGGAAATCCGGTCGTGCTTCTGATTGGTTCGTTCACGATCATTCAGATCGCGCCAATTAAGATAAACCCGTGGACGTGGTTTGGTAAGGTGATCCGAAAGGTAATCATCGGCGACTCGCTTGAAAAGATCCAAGCCGATGTACAGACGCTAAAAAAGGACATGCTGGATGAACGAGTATCCTCTCGACGCTGGCAGGTCCTTAATTTTTCAAATTCATGCATTCGAGGAATCCTCCATACAAAGGAAGAATGGGATCACTGTTTGAGCGATCTCGAATGGTATGAGGATTATTGCGCAAAGCACAATATTCAAAATGGCGTAATGCGCCAATGCTCCGTTTATTTGAAAAACAAATACCAACAGCATCTCATAAACAACGACTTCCTGCAGCAGAATTAGTGCACGAAAAACACACTTCATAATGAAAGGAAGGTGTTTATAATGCCTAAGAAAGTTAAGGTTGAAGATCAGCAGCTCGCGAACATTGATGCGAAGATTTTGGAACTTCAGTTGGATCTCCAGTCGATGGACCCGACGGACGATGAATACAAAGCGTATTCGGAAGCTCTGGCAGCCCAGCTTAAGAATCGTAACGACTACTTGGAGTCGATGGCACGTCGTGCCAAGGACAAAATGTCAGTCTGGGACGTATTGACGAAAGCGGGTTATGCCGTAGGCGCGATTACGGTTTCTGCAATCGGCCTGTCACTCGCCTATCGAATGGATAGCTCCGACGAGATTGTTCGCAACAAATCGACGCTCGGTATCGTGGGTAAGCTGTTCCCGCCGAAGCGGATGTAGGAATGAACACAGTACTCAAAAGGCTCGCAAAAACGCGGGCCTTAATTTTTTTTCACCAAAAACACGCCCTATTATAGAGAACAAATGTTCTACTATGTATGGGAGGTTTTACTATGGATAGAACTCTGAGCAATTACATGACCTGCAAGGAAGCAGCGAAGGAACTGGGAAGATCGTATCAGACCATTCTGAACTGGATCGCCAAAGGGCGGTTTGCTAACGTAGTGACGGATTCGACGTTCACCCGTCATCCCGCATTCTACATCTCCAGAGATGAAATCAAGGAGATCAAGGATCGGATTGACAACGGTGAGAAGAGATTCCGTCGCGTGGTCCGGCAAACCGTCATCGAAGAGGTGATTCCGGAACAGCCGTCTCTCGATCTCGAGGAACTGAACCAGCAGATGGATGCATTGTGTAGCCAGCTCAGCGACTTGTATCAGTTGACGAAACAGATCCAGCTTACGTATTTGAACTTGTACTCTGCAGTACAGAGACTGGGCGAGTGAAAAACTTGCCCTTTCTTTTTTTACCTCACACCAAAAACACGCCCTATAATGAAGAACTATATTCGAGGAGGTTTCACTATGGTAGCGTTCATCGTGACTATATTGCTCATGCCCATCGTTCTCAAAATCACGAAGAGATCAATTCGGTTGGCAAAAGTATCGGTTGACTCACTGTTCGACAACATCGAGAAGAAGTTTGACAAGAATAATGATTAGGTGTAAAATGGGCCTGTGTACAAAACACGGGCTTCATTTTTTTTTTTTCGCAGGAGGGCTATCATGAGCGACAATATCGATACTGGCATTCTTCGGTTTACCGTGGTTGGAGCGGACGCTCTAAAAACAACCCTTTATATTTTTCGCCAATTGGGCATTAACGCGATTAAGCGTGTCAATGATCCTAGCAAAGCTAATGAAGTTAATGAAGGCTCTTTCGGCAATTTCAGAACGAAAACCTACGAGATGCAGCTGGGTACGGACGATTTGAAGCCCATAATGGCGGAACGAACGCGCATAGCGAACGCTTTGGCGGCGGAATCCAGCCTGCTGGTCACCGCAAAGCAGGGAAATGCCCTCGAATTGTATATCTTTGATAAGCGCGCTTTCCTGTAGGCGCACGAAAAACACGTCCTATAGTGAAGAGGGATCTTGGGAGTATAAACCCGCTGGGAGCTAGCTCGTATGGGCGGTTACCCGGCTCAATCGTATAATCGGAGTACACTCATTTGTTGAGAGGCGCTGGTTGGAAGCCAGCAAAGATTTACTTTTTATTTTTTCACCAAAAACACGCACTATAGTGAAGAACTATATTAGGAGGTTTTTGGTATGCTTAACAAGGTTACTATCGGAAAGGTTATGGCTTTCGCGTTCTGCGGATTGCCGTGTTTGATCACAATGATTGCGCGCTTGTTATTCAGAATTCTATTTCTAATTACTGAAGATGAAGGCTTTGTGTATGCAGCCAACATTCTCATTGATGTAATTGATTTACGAGTACTGAATAGCAGGATATTTCGAATCATCGTCAACATGGTGGGTATGCAAGATACGCTGGATGAAGACATCGCTGAGACGAAAGTGGCGTTGGCAGAAGACCGCGCATGGTTCCGCTGAGAAATGGCCCCGTAAACACGGGGTCTATTCTTTTTTTTCACACCAAAAACACGCTCTATAGTGAAGAACTATAATGGAGGGATTTACTATGAAGACGTATTACCGTTTGATGGAGAATTACTGCGCGAAGGTTATGAACGTTTGCCTTGCCATCGGTAGAGCCGCACATATTCGAGGAATCGAAGAAGTAGGTTATATCGCCGGCACGGAAATGATTCGCAGCATTTGCAAGCAGATGGATCTTGAAGAGGGATTGGTCAAGTAACCGGATATTTATGTGCTGAGGCAAGGCCGTATGGAAACATGCGGTCATTGTTTTTGCATGAAAAACACGTCCTATAGTGAAGAACTATTAAGGAGGGATTTACTATGAGGACTATTCTCAATCAGATTCTGGACAGTTTACTCGTACTCGGATGCTTTGCTTTGATGGCAATGGTCTCACCGGTATTTTACGTTGCTTTCTAGTTCACCACAGCAGACTCTATGGAAACATGGGGTCTGCTCTTTTTCAACCGCAGAATAAGGAGGAATAAATCATGGATGCAATACTGGACATGGACAAATATATCAAGGCGCGCCTTGAATTTCTCCGCACTTTCAAATGTGATCGTCTTCACGACGAAATCATAGAGGAATACGCTCCGGACAGAATCGTTCTGGAGTGCCCAATATGCCATCAGCGAAAGGCTTTGCATCCGTATTGGGCCGATATAGACGGCCGTTATGCCGGACCTGGCGGGAAGGTCTATATCAAATTCAAAGTAGAGTGTCAACCGTGCCATCGAATGCTTTCATCCGCTTTCCATCTGGATGAGTGGAACGGAGACGTTTTAAAGGAGGAACATTTAATTTATGATTGTTGAGATTATTGATGGTCGGCCCGTGGGATATTTGACCGTTCAGGAATATGCACAGAAGCATTTTGTGGTTCCCGACGTCATTCGGAAGAAGGTATCTTTCGGATTGATCGAACCACTGAAAATCGGATATGAGATCTGGATCAACGAAGAAACACCTTATCCGAAGGATAGAAGACGAAAAGAAAATCGTTAAGGAGGAACAACCATGAAGATCATTAAACCGGGAAAGCTGCCAAATGCGATAGCTTTCATCTGTTCGGTCTGTGGATGCGAGTACGAGGCAGACAGCAAAGACTATAAACTGTCGGACATTATGGTAATCGGCAATAAAATAGTCAGCCACATGTACACGTGTAATTGCCCCTGCTGCGGATGGTCGAACACCAACTCTATAGGTTAATTAAAGGAGGAATAATCATGAAAATCCGCAAACCCGGATGTGGGCTTAATCCTGTAACTTTCACCTGTACGTCTTGCAACTTCCAATACACGGCGAGCAAGATTGAATATAATGTGGACACCGTCATAAGGATCGGCAATAGGACCGTCTTACTGTTGGTTAAGTGCTCCTGTCCTAAGTGCTGGCATGACAACGTCGAAGAAGTTCCGGTATCTGAAGGAGGTGAAGAATAATGTACACCATCAAATACGGCGTCAATTGGCGATCATACGAGTTTCATTGCACCAACTGCGACTGCGTTTTTGAAGCCGACGAGGAAGAATACAAAATAACCGGCCCGATCGAAATCGAAGGAAAGACGGTTGGATATTCACTCCGCGCAGAATGTCCTCGATGCAAGCACTTGGTATACGAGGGCATTCGTTCGAACGAAGAAAAGGAGAGGCGAAAAAAAGTGAAGATTTACGTTGCCAATTTCCAATGCACGAAGTGTAAAGCCCGTTTCTATTCCACGGTATATATCGGTGGCGAAGACAGACCCACCGCTTACGAATCTCAATGCCCCGATTGCCATCAATGGAACGGTACCACTGAGCTCACGGAGATTACGGACGAGAAGCAAATTGATCAGCTGCTCGTCGAGATCGGCGTGGAAAGGAGGAATAACCGTGGATGTTGATTTCATACTGCGTTTCCCGACTCCCGCCAATGCGATAATGGGCGACAAAATCCGGCTGAAAACCAAAGCCGGCATACTCTACGACGAAGACGGAAATCCGGTTATGACCATCGGAAATTATAAGGAGGCGATGATTAAAATGCCAGCACGGACGAATCTGAACCGAGACGAGAAGACCTGCGTTGAATATATCGCCCTGCTCGATATGGAACTGAAAAAGGCGCAGGGCGTTCTGGAAAGCAGGCTGAGATCGGCTGCGGACGCATGGCGACAGTTCCGAATCGCGCAGGTTGCGCTCGGAAAGGCGCTCGAAGGGATCTACGACACCATGACGGTCAAGAACCTGTCGCAGCTTCTCGACTTTTCCACGAGAGGGCATATTTACATCGATCTGAAACGGGCTTCTCGACCGGCAGAGTGCGACGTCGTACCGGTGGATATTCTCAATCGCATCATCGCAAAGGCGTGCGATCACGAATGCCGATATTGTCTGAAGACCCCGATCGAAATGGCCGGATGTCCGCTTCGAAAAGATCTGGATGTAATCGCTCCCGCGGAAAAGACCCCGAAGCACGACTCCTGCCCGTACTGGAATTATAAGGAGGAAAAAGTATGATCGTTTATATTAAGCCGCATTCCAGCATTCCATGTGAATTTAAGCATATGAAACCCGTTTCGATCGAATTCGACAGTGTCGATGACCGAATCAGTTTGTGTACTTTCGAATGTACAGGCCGATATGATTCGGATGGGATTCAGTCTTTTTGGGTAACCGCTTTCACGGTCGGTCAATGGAACAGTGCTGATATTTCGTTTACCGACGATATGCGGATTATAACCCGTGGCAGCTTCTTTTTAGAAGCTATGGATTCGGACGAGTGCACCCTTATTGGAACCATTGAATTCGACGATATGGCTAACGCCATCGAAGTCGAAAAGCTTACTCGCGAGCACGAGTCTATGAAGCACATAAACTGTCTATGTACCACCGCCATAGCGCGTCGTCCTATGGTTCGTTATACCGAATACAACATCGGCACGGTCGATAAGGGCACTCGAAGCCTCCGTGCGATCTCCGAACTGAAGGTTGAGAAAATCATCACGAACGGTCCGGCTACGATTGTGTTCTGGAATGACAGAACGAAAACGATTGTCAAGCGCGAGATCGACGACGAAGACGATCTTTACAATGCGGTAGCCAACGCCCTCGCCAAGAAGGTATTCGGTTCCACCTCGAAGTTTCATAAGACCATCGATAAAAAGTATCGTACGAACGAGAAAGGATGGTGAGATTAAATGATCTTTTATGTCAAGCAGCATCTCGAGGATCCCGTTTCCTATGAAATGCGCACCATGACGGAGGATATGACGTGCTTCGAGGATTATTTTGATGCGATTCATGAAAGTGTCTCGGACAGCCCGCTGGATTGGTGGAGCAAGATCGATTGGAAAGCCGAATTCCTGAATTGCTACGTATCGACCGATCCTGAAAGGTTTGATTCAAAATCGCGAAGAGCCGCACTTTATCCCTCGAAGGTTTCTATCGTTCCTGATGATACGACCACGTGGGGTCTTCGATTTTCCATGCACTTTACGTTCAAGCCGCCTATCGATTAAGAGGAGAAAAAAAATCATGAAATATTGCATCGCTCGCTATTACCGCGACAAAAACGGAACGTTGCAGGACGTCGCCATCAACTGGTCCCACAGGGAACCCATTGAAATCACTACGGGATTTACCAAAGGCGCCATTATGTATGAAGCCGTCTACTGCGGCTCCAGAGATTTGCAGGATGAGCTGTTCGATCTCTTCGATACCAGCGTTCGCGCCTATATTTCCAAGGATTTCGGAATGACCAATGCCGTTCCTTGTGAAATACGTCTGGTTAGCTATAGAACGATATGGCATTTCAATATCACTCTATGCACGGACGGTAACGACCGAGTACAGACGTTCAAATCTGAACTTAATCACAAATACGGTCTCCTGAGCGCGCTTCGGATCCAGCGAATTATCGTCAACAATTTGGCCACCATCGTATTCTGGGAAGACGGCACGAAAACCGTTGTAAAGATCAGCGATGCCGATATGGAGGATGGCAAGTATGACATTTACGCCGGAGTTTCCTATGCCATCGCTAAGAAGCTGTTCGGCAGCAATTCCGCGTTTAAGAGAGAGGTAGACAGAAAGATGGAGAATAAAACGCCCGTGCATGCATCCAAATATTTTTCGCAGGAACAACTTACGGAGATGGCGGAGATAGCTGGAAAGATGCTTAAACATTTCATAGGAGGAAAAAATCATGAGTAATGTGTTGGCGCTGGTACTGACGGTTCTGGGGGTAGCGATGGTTGTTGCCCCCATCATTTATTATACGGCATGTCGAATTGCCGACTACCGCTTGAAGACCGTGTGCAAATTCGTTGGCGCGGTCATGGAGGAGTACAAAAAGATGAAGGACAAAACGAAGTCTGATGGAGGGACGAACAATGATTAAGATTGAAAACATTGAGACCTACGGCTGGGAGGCAGCCATTCGTGGCATGAGAAACCCGAAGAATTCGTGGGACAAGAGCGATTCCATTGGGCACAATTTGGGGGCCGATGATTTCGATCTGGCCCGTATTCTTGTAAACTCCGGCACCGATCATTCCAAATTCATGCGCATGATCGGCATCAGCATGGATATTACCGCTCCGCTGTACTGGTGGAAGGAGTTTGACACGTACAAGGTGGGTACGGTCGCCAATTCGTGTTCGACCATGCACAAGATCGCCGATAAGGAGTTTACGCTGGACGATTTCAGCTGCGAGCATCTGTTTGGCGAAAACTGCGACGAGGATGACATGTTTGATTTGGTAAAATCGGATGGATTCGAAGCAGGATGCACTCCAATCGATTTTATGCAGCTGACGATCGGCGTACTGAATCATTATCGTCAGAAGTACCTTACCGCTAAGATCAAGCCGTTCAAAGAGGAAGCAAAGCGAAAAGGCGTTGTAAAGGATCATTGGTGGCAGATGATTCAGCTTCTCCCCTCTTCCTACAACCAGAGACGGACGGTTATGCTGAACTATGCTGTTGCTCGCAATCAGTACCACGCCCGCAAAGGACATAAGCTTGACGAGTGGCACACCTATTGCGACGTTCTGGCAACCCTTCCCTATTCTGAGCTGATTACCATGAGCAAAAAGTAAAGGAGGCTGTCGAGACCATGAATACTGTATTGCTTGGAAGTTTAATTGCTCTCATGATCCTCATGATCGCAGCGATCGTATTCGCCTTTATCTGCATTCGGAAGGTGTTTTGCGACATTCAACTCGTTAACGAGCGAATTGATTTTATAGTCCGATACAGCCAGATGACTGATGCGGAGCGGGAATTGATGAGCAACATGGTTGACAACAGCCTGAATGCATACCGGCCTTTCTGGAAGATATAAGGAGGAACAACGATGGAGCGGATTGATATCGCTTTGTTTCTGGGCTTTTTTTCGTTTATCGCCATCCTAGTCACATGGGTGATCATTGTAAAACTGTATCAAAACATCAAATCGTTGAACGTGAGAATCAACACAATATGGGAGTCAATGGACGATCGGTATAATCGAATACTTCATGGATGGCGCAACACCATCGAAACCGCGCAGGAGCTTATTGATGTGACTTCCGAACTGATCAACGACATCAAAGGGGAGAACGACCATGATTCTGAATGATATTTCCATTCGTGAGATGATCCGGAATGGTTTCGTCACGAACACTGAGAAGCAGTACGTCAACCCGGCATCGCTGAATATTCGTTTATCCGGGTCGTATTCTCGTATCGAGCCCACCTACGTTTATAAGCACCCGATCTTGGTAGAGCCGGTTTGTTACACGCTCGGGGAAAAGCCGGACTACGAGACTTTTACGAACGACAGCATGATCATCCGCCCCGGCGAATTCATTCTTGCCGCCACGATGGAGCACTTCGCCTTCCCGAATGATATTTCCGGAATCGTCAAAGGCCGATCTTCAATCGGTCGGATCGGTTTGTCGGTTCAGAATGCCGGATTTATCGATCCGGGATTCAATGGAACGATCACGCTTGAACTGAAGAACGATTCCAATATTCCGATCTGTCTTCCAAAGGGGTATCCGATCGGTCAGGTGATATTCCTTGAAACCATGCTGGTCAGCAGGCCCTATTCGGGTAAATACAATGGACAAATCGAGGCCACCGGCTCCAAATTGCACGAGGATCTGCACTAAAAACACGCCTTATAGTGAAGAACTATATTAGGAGGTTTTTGGTATGAAGAAGATTCTTGGAACACTCGCAATTGTACTGGCTATGATTGAATTCATCATTCTGGAACCGATCACTTTGGTATTTGTTCTGGGAAGTAAGTACGTACTTCATTATGATGACATGAAGTTTCGCAATGCTTACCTCAACTACCGGTGGTTGGTACTTGGATGGTGGTGCAAATTGATCGGCATCAGTAAAGACGAATTACGGAATTGGATTCAGGAAGTCAATTACTAATCGGTTCACCACAGCAGACTCTATGGAAACATGGGGTCTGCTCTTTTTATTTAGAAGGAGGATACAACCATGAATTTCGCAACTGTTTTCAAGAGAATCTCCCGCTCCCTCGTAAAGAATGCCCCGACGATCCTCGCCGTGTCCGCTTCGGTGGGTGTGGTCGGCACTACGGTTCTCGCCGTAAAGGCCACGCCGCATGCTCAGGAGGCCATGCAGAAAGTTCGGGATTCGTATGGAGACGAGCCCGCTCCGTCCAAGGAGCTGCTGAAGGCCGCACTCCCGTACTATGCTCCGACGTTTATTTCTGCCGGACTGACGATCGGCTGCATTGCCGGTTCCCGTCATCTTTCGGCAAAGGAGAACGCCGTTCTGGCTACGCTGTATTCCACTTCGAATGTAGCGCTCAACGAATACCAGCGCAAGGTGGTCGAGAAGCTCGGTGAGGTCAAGGAGAAGGAAATCCACGACGAGATCGCGGCAGATCATATTAAGGCCAATCCGGTCTATAATTCTGAGGTGATCATGACCGGCAAGGGCAAAAGCCTCTGCTACGACGAAATGTCGGGAAGATATTTCTTGGGGGATTACGACGAGCTGCACCGCATCGAGAATCGTCTCGGCCGCATGGTTCTGAATGAAATGTGGGCCAGCATGAACGATTTCTACAGCGAGATCGGACTTCCGTTTATTCCTCTTGGAGATAAGATCGGCTGGGACGTGGATCACATGCCGGAATTCATGTTTGCGAGTATCGTAGCGGACGACGGACGACCCTGCCTTGTAGTGCAGCAGCGCACCTTCACCTACCGCGACAATTACTAATCGGTTCACCACAGCAGACTCTATGGAAACATGGGGTCTGCTCTTTTTTGGAGGTGCTCGCATGAGTTGCAAAATCAAATGCCCCGATACGTGGGGCGAGTTATTCGATGTTTCGGGAATCAAGGATGCATGCCCCTACTTTGTCTGTACTATTCCAGAAAACGCAGAACCTACAGAATGCAAGGATCCATGGAATAAAATGCTGTTTGGCTGTAATCACGAATGCTATGCCGGCCGTATTCCCGATATTTTGAAAGCGCATTTCAACAAAATTTTTGATGAATTGAACACGGCAGATCCCGGTTACAAATGTGACGCGGTTGTCATGTATTATTACCTGCAAGCAAGGAGGAATAACAATGTCTAAGATCACTGGTCTGTATATTCTCGCAGGTGCGGCTCTTGCGGGCTGCGCGTATGTCGGAAGCAAGCTCCGGGTACTGACGAAGGAGCTGGATTGTTCGGTTTCTGATCTCGCCAAGAAGACCTCGCTCGAGGTGAGTCAGTCCATCGTGGATTCGGCGGTTCAGAAGGCCATTTCAGACTACACCGAGAAGGCCGTGAATGCTATTTCCAGCCACGTACGCGAGGAATCGGATCGCCGGATCAAGGATTCCGTTCGTACCGCCGTTAACAAGGAAAAAGACAGAATCCGCGATGAGGTTGCTGAGAAGGTCCTTTCCGCCGGCGATTTCGTGGATGCTTCCGCCTTCCGGGAGGACGTGACTGAACGGGCCAAGGCTCTCGTCGCCCAGAAGTTCGGCAAGGAAGTCGATAAGGTCCACGACGAATACCGTGAAGAGGTTCGCAAGGCCGCCAAGGTCTACGATGCGCTTCGCGGTCAGAAGATCGTCCCGCCCATGTTTACGATTAATCTTTAGTATGCTAAAGGAGTGAAACGTCATGTATCAGGAGTACCAGAACCACAAGCGATCTCCCCAGACGGTAGCGAAATCGGCGAAAATTTTCTGGAATGTCGCCGTTATGTGTGGAACGTCGATCGTAGTTGCGATCACGATCAAGATCATCATGACCATCTTTATGTAGTGCAAAAAGCGCACGAAAAACATGTCCTATAATGGAGACCCAAACAATATTTTCAGGAGGTATCATCATGGGAACTAAGAAGGCTCAGATCAATCAGGAAGAATCTAAGGACACTCAGACGACCGCAATGGCGGAAACGACCACGATCGACCAGAAGGCCATCCGCAAGGAGAAGATTAAGAGAATCGGCATCCTCGCAGGTATCGGCACGGCTCTGGTGGGCGCTGGCCTGCTTCTCGGCAAGGTGATTTTCGGTGGTTCCGCAGGTTCGGAGGATGGAATGGACCCGATCGTAACTGATTTCGTTGATGAGGAACCGAGTAACGAAGAGTAATCAACGGGTACTCACAGACGATGAGGTCATGGAAACATGGCCTCTCTCTTTTTTCTTTGGATATTTTAAGGAGGAATTGACATGGAACGCACTGGTGTAATCGCTCTTGTGAAGCTGGGCATTGGCCTCGTAACCGGTCTGGCGGCTGGATATTTTGTAGACGGAGTAGTCGGTAGAGAGCTGGATAGAGACCAGTCGAAGGGAATTAAGCGCGCAATGGTGTCGATCGGAGCCATGGCGACCAGTCTGGTTGTGGCAGATAAGATCGGCGATGGCTGCGCTTCGATGGTGGATGATATCGTAGAGAGCTACGACAACTATAAAAAGCTCAAAGAGCTTGGAAATGGAGGAGATTCCAATGGCAACGCGTGAAGATTTCCCTTCCAATTCTAAATTTACACCCAAAAAGGACGATTCGGAGCGCCGAAAAGTGGAAAAAGTCGTAAAAAACGACGTGAAAATCCGCAAAAAGGGCTTCGGAGAGCGTCTTTCGGACGATTTTCTGGCTTCTGACATGCGAACGGTGAGCAGCAGCGTGATATTTGACGTGCTGATTCCGGCTGCAAAGGATGCCATTTCCAACATGGTCAAGGGCATGATCGACGGTTTGCTCTTCGGATCGGGCTCAACAGGTGGTCGAACCTATCGAGATCGGGATCAGACGAGGGTTTATCGCCGGTATGAGCAGTATACGGACACCTCTCCGAAGCGGAATACACCCGTCGAACGCACCAATTCGCGATATTCTGACCCGATTTTTAACACTCGAGAGGACGCAGACGAGGTTCTTGTCGGAATGTTGGAGATCCTCGATGAATATGATGTAGTAACCGTGAAGGATTTGTACGGTTTTATCGGCAGATCCGCGGATTACACAGCCGGGGAATACGGCTGGTACAACCTCGACGATGCGAAAATCCTTCGCGTTCGAGAGGGATTCATGCTCAAGCTCCCCAAGCCCAAGGTCGTAAGTTAAGAAGGAGGATAAAACCATGAAGAACACGAAGATCGTCACCAAAATTGACTACGCCGACATCATGAACGACCCGTTTGAACTCAAGCCGCGCCTGAACGCCGAGACGACGAAGGACAAGGAGGATATTACCAAATGATCGCACGAGAAATCGCTCGCAACATCGCCCGCACCCATATGAAGGATGCGGGTCTTGTTCATATTAACCGCAAGCAGCAGGTAAGGGGCAACGGCTCCGACAAGAAGCGTTCGTACTTCGCCATTCACTGGCGCGAGTGGGTTCGTCGCACGAAATAAAAGGAGGATATTCACATGAATTTCGCACCGGTAGTAAAATTTGGTTCCAAAATGCTTCTCAAGCTCCGTAAATCTGCCCCCGCAATCATGACGGGGGCCGGTATTGTTTTGGGTGGCGCATGCGTCGTAACCGCCTGTGTACAGACGACGAAACTGCCCGAAACCGTTCGTGAAAATAAGGAACGCATCGAAGAGCTGCGCAATGAGGAAACGACCGTTCACAATGCCTCTGAGAGCTCGCAGGAGCCCCGTAGAGCGTCTGAACTCCGCAAGGAGTATATTTCTATGGCCGGAAAAGCAGTCCGCCTGTACGCCGTTCCAGCGGCTCTGGGAGCTTTGTCGGTTGCATGCACGATTGGTGGGCATAAGGTACTGACGAAGGAAAATTCGGCTCTGGCAAGCGCCTATATCGCTCTGGACAAGTCGTTCAAGGCGTATAAGGAGAAGATGCCGCTGCCCGCTACGCTGCAGGAAACCGTTGAAGAAGAGATGGAGAACCTGAAGGTTAGCGGCAGCATGGACGGCATTGTGTCGGATGTGGACAGGTGTGAACTCTACAGTCCGTATGCACGAGTTTTGGATTCGATGGTTCCCCTCTGGAGTGAATCCGGGATCTGCACGGCAAGGAATATCAAAATGGTCCAAGATGCCTGCAACGAACGACTCCATCGAGAAGGATATTTGTTCCTGAACGATGCATATGACGCTCTCGGATTCGAAAAAACGAAAGCTGGTCAGGCTGTTGGCTGGTTTGAGGGAAATGGTGACAGCTGCGTGGACTTCGGCCTGTTCTATAAGGGCAATCCCACGCTCGATCGCCTGATGCATGACAAGCTTGAATACGTGGTATTGGATTTTAACGTGGATGGGCCGATTCTGCATTTGATGCCTGAAATCTGATATAGAAAGGAAGATATTTCCATGAGTATGAAGACTGTAATTATCGCGGCCGCCTCCTTTATGGGCGGTCTGGCGATCGGTCTTACGTTGGGCAAGCGCAGAAACAAACAGATGGATGAGGAGATGCGCGAGGCATACGAAAACGCCTGCAGCTTCAATATGGAGTCCAGAAAGGAGCTCGTTCGCCTTCGCAAGGAAAAGAAAATGCGGGAGCGCGAGGAAGCGGCCCTTCGCGATGCGGCGGCCATGTGTGAAGAGGATGAGGATGATATTGCGCCCGAGGAAGAGCGGGAGCCGATCGAAATTACGGAAGAGCAGATGAACGAGGAATTCGCGGATTCCACCTTCGATCAGCTCACGTACTATCGAGCGGACAACCAGCTTGTGGATACGGGCAATGAGCTGGTCGATCCGGAAGAGCTGCTCGGCAAGGCTGTGCGGGATATTTTGCCGACCACGGATCAAGGGCTCATTTTCATTCACAACTTCGCAATGGACGCGAATTTCGAGGTAATGATTTCGTATGACACATCGCCGTTTGGAGTGGTAGACTTCGACGATTTATATTTATAGAAAGGAGATTGACCCGTGAGCCGCGTAAAGAACGATTATTTTGAATGGCTGATGGATATTGCAAAGCCCATTCAGGGAGAAAGATCGTGGCTCATCCTGATGAAAGTCCTGAACAGTACGGAATTCGAAGTGCTGATTCCGAATGATATCAATCGATGTATTGATGGCTGCGGACTGAGGGAGGAGTTTAGATTGTGCAGCCGCTATCCGGACTACAATGATATTATGGGGCAGCCTTGCAGCGTGCTTGAGCTGCTCCTGTCTTTGGCCCGGACAATGGATTTTGAGCTGTCGGGTGCGTACGCCGGTGTGAATCGCACCCATTTTTGTTTTTGGGAGCTCTTGGCAAATCTTGGTTTGGATGAATACGATGATCTGGCTTATTCCGAAAGGCGCGGAGCCGGCAAGGAGGTAAAGCAGATTTTGCGCAAATTCATCAGCCGGGATTACGACGAGTACGGACGGGGCGGCATCTTTCCGCTCAGGCATCCTAACCGGGACCAACGGTATGTTGAGCTATGGAACCAGATGGGTTCTTACCTGCAGGAGAACCATGTGGATGAGAGGTGATTTGAGTGGAAGACAAAAGCAAAAAGAAGCAGGAATCGGAGATCATTCAGGCACTCGTACAGGCGACTGGCGGGAAATTCTGGGACTGGTCGATTGACAAGCGGGTCGCTGTTTTGAATCGCGCCTTGGCGCTTTTGGAGGATGAAACGATATGGGCATCAGCATCGAAGTAGTACAGACGATATTGCTGGCGCTGATCGCAGGTTCCTGTATCGGCATTTTGATTGGACTTTACTGGATCGCCGAACGAATTCAATTCGCGTCGGAGAATGAGGAGGAAGAATAATGTTGGCTTTTAAGATTTTTCTGGGAGTACTCGGAACGGGGTTCATGGGAGCCATTGCATGGTGCTGCTCGCTGTTGGACAAGCATGAAAATCGGCTCGACGAAATTGAGCGGCGGATGGAGCTGTACGAACATTTGCAGGATAATTACGGTGCGAAAACCGAGAAGAGCAGTCTTCGTGTCAGTAGCTTGGCGGACGCGGTCGATGTACTGACCAACCGTCTGAACATGCTTTACGACCATGTCAGCAAGCAGAGAGACGCTACGGCACTTAGTGTGGATGATCTGATTGCGAGTCGCGACAGTCTTGCCTCTAAGTGCGATGCCCTCTACGACATGCTGAACGGTCAGCAGTGTTCGATCGATTATCTGCATACAGTAAACGACATGTTTGCCAAGGAACAGCTCGCTCTGGAGGAAAAAGTGGAGCAGACGGAGCTGGATATTCAGGAGGAATTTCGGGCGAATGACAATGCTTTTCATAACCGTTTGATGCGGGTTGAAGAGAAGCTCGGGATGGTCCAATGGGTGGATTTGGAGGATGGCGAAGACGTCGAAATGGACCCTGAAGAGGGTGAAAAGCAAGGTACGGACGTGGATTTTGAGGCCGAAAATGTGCCGGAAAATCCCGAGTAAAAATGACGCTTTTGAGATTTCGGCGTCGTTTTTGATATTAAGATTATGTTAAGAACGAGGTTGTCGTCGAAAAAGGCGTCATTTTTTTGACGCTCGGCGTCGTTTTTGAAATAAAAATGACGCCCCAAAAAGTGCCCAATGGTGGGCTTTTCAGGGCTTCGGCGTCGTTTTTGCAGAAAAATCACTAAACTATTCGTAAGAGAAAAAATTAAAAATATAAAAGAATAGAAAATGACGACAAAAACGACGCTTTGACGCCGAAGTTTACTGGAAGGAGTATAGCGAATGGACTTTTGCCAAATCAGAGAAAGGAGCTTGAAGCGCGGTTCCGTAGAGGTTTATCCGGACTTTTTAGTAGGCCGTTCGAAGGATCTGATGATCCGAGGAAAAGGGTTCTATGCGGTGTGGGACGAGCAGAGCGAAATGTGGTCTACCGATGAATACCGAGTAGCGGATATTGTGGATGACGCGATATACAAGTACCGGGATTCTATGGGGGATCGGGACGAGCACATTTCGCTTCGAACGATGAAGAGCTTCAATTCCACATCTTGGAGCAACTGGAAGAATTATATTTCCAAGATGCCGGACACGAGCCATGATCTGGATTCGAAGCTGACGTTTTCCAACACGAAGGTGAAGAAGACGGATTACGTTTCAAAGCGACTTCCCTATGCATTGGAACCCGGCGACTACAGCGCTTACGAGGAACTGATGTCCACGCTTTATATTCCTGAGGAAAGAGCGAAGATTGAATGGGCCATAGGATCGGTGATTTCTGGCGACTCGAAGGATATTCAGAAATTTCTGGTTCTGTATGGCGAAGCGGGCGCAGGTAAGTCCACTGTGCTGAACATCATTCAGATGCTTTTTGAGGGATATTATGTGGCGTTCGAAGCCAAGGCGCTGGCTACGAACAACAATGCCTTCTCCACCGAAGTATTCAAGAACAATCCGCTGGTTGCCATTCAGCACGATGGCGATCTTTCCAGAATTGAGGACAACACGAAGATCAATTCGATCGTGTCTCATGAAGAGATGGTGATCAACGAGAAGTTCAAGGCGAGTTACATGTCGCGAATGAACTGCTTTCTCTTCATGGCCACGAATCGACCGGTCAAGATCACCGATGCGAAAAGCGGCATCATTCGAAGACTGATCGATGTGAAGCCCTCTGGAAAGAAGGTAGGTACAAAAAGATATTTTGAGCTGTGGAATCAGATCCCATTTCAACTCGGAGCGATTGCAGCTCATTGTCTCGAGACCTATCAGGGCATGGGTAAGAATTACTACTCGGATTATCGCCCGTTCGAAATGATGTATGAAACCGATGTGTTCTACAATTTCGTGGAGGCGAATTATGACGAGTTCGCGAGGGCTGATGAAATCGGATTGAAGCGCGCCTATGCGATCTACAAGGAATACTGTGAAGACGCATTGGTGGAATTTAAGCTGCCCATGTACAAATTCCGAACGGAGCTGAAGGAATATTTCCGGGAGTTCTATGAACGAACGAAGGTGGATGGATCCGATGTTCGGAGTTTGTACAAGGGATTTCGGAAGGAGAAATTCCTGCTGGAAAAGCGAGAGGAGGAAAAGAAGGAAGACGAACCGGCATCTGAGACATGGCTGCATCTGGACCAAACCGTATCTCTGTTCGACACGGAGTATCGGGATTTTCCGGCGCAGTATGCGTCCGAGGATGGAATTCCGAAAACGAGCTGGAAGGATGTGACCACCCATCTGGCCGATCTGGATACCTCCAAGGAGCATTATGTGAAGATGCCGAGGGATCACATAACCATTGATTTCGATCTGAAGGATGAAACCGGCGAAAAATCGAGTAAATTGAGTTTAGCCGCTGCGTCCAAGTTCCCGCCCACCTATGCTGAGTTCAGCAGGGGCGGCAAGGGAATTCATCTGGAGTATATCTACGATGGCGATCCGACGATGCTCTCCCAGGTATATTCCGAAGGGATCGAAATCAAGGTGTCCGTAGGAAACAGCTCTCTTCGAAGGCGATTGAGCTATTGCAATGATATTCCGATCGCTCATATTTCGGGAGGGCTGCCATTGAAGGAGAAAAAGATGGTTGATAAAGTAGTGATCAAGAATGAGAAGCTGTTGCGAGAGATGATCAATCGCAACCTTCGAAAGGAAATCCACGATGCCACCAAGCCCAGCATGGATTTCATCAAAAAGATCCTCGACGATGCATATGCATCCGGACTCAGCTATGATGTTTCGGACATGCGATCGAGGATCTTTTCTTTTGCCTCGAAGAGTACGCACCAATCCGATACCTGCATGAAAATGGTTGGCGTGTTGAAATTCAAGTCGAAAGATCGAGAAGAAGCCATGGCAGCTGCGGAACCGATTACACAGGAGCGGTATAAGGATCCTCGCCTCGTTTTCTACGATGTGGAGGTATTCCCGAATCTGTTTCTGATCAACTGGAAGTTTGAAGGAGCGGATTCGAAGGTTGTTCGCATGATCAACCCAACGCCAGAAGACATGATGGCTTTGTTCGGCTATAAGTTAGTCGGTTTTAACTGCAGGCGGTACGACAACCATATTCTGTATGCTCGATATTTGGGCTATGACAACGAAGATCTCTATGAGTTGTCACAGAATATTGTGTCCGGCAAACGCGGAGCGATGTTTGGCGAGGCGTACAACATTTCCTACACGGATGTTTACGATTTCTCCTCGAAGAAGCAGAGCCTGAAGAAGTTCGAGATCGAGCTGGGCATCCATCATCAGGAGCTGGGACTGCCATGGGATCAACCGGTGGATGAATCACTATGGACGAAGGTGGCCGAATACTGTGACAACGACGTAATTGCGACGGAAGCGGTATTCAACGCCCGAAAGGCCGACTGGTTGGCTCGCGAAATTTTGGCGAGCGTTGCCGGAATGACCGTGAACGACACGACGAACAGTTTGACCACCCGGATCATATTCGGCAGCAACTCCAAGCCGCAATCGCAGTTCAACTATCGCTTCATGGGCGAGATGCGGGATTATGAGACCTACACCACGATTCCGAACACAGATCCGAATTTTACGGTGTTCGAAAGCTCGAAGCCGATATTTCCGGGATACAGGTTCGACGCGGGCAAATCCACTTATCGAGACGAAGAGGTCGGCGAAGGCGGATACGTTTATTCCGAGCCCGGCATGTATTTCAATGTCGCCCTTCTGGATATTGCCTCGATGCATCCGAGCTCGATCGTGGCAGAGGAACTCTTTGGTCCGCTCTACACAGCGCGGTTCAATGACATTCTTCAGGCCCGAATCGCGATTAAGCATGGCGATTTCGAAAGGGCGAAGACAATGCTGGATGGCAAGCTGGCTCCCTATCTCGAGGACAAAACTCAGGCCAAGAGTCTGGCGCAGGCTTTGAAGATCGCGATCAACTCCGTATATGGTCTGACCAGCGCCAAGTTCGACAATCCATTCCGGGATATTCGCAACAAGGACAACATCGTGGCCAAGCGCGGCGCGCTGTTCATGATCAATCTGAAGCATGAGGTTCAGGCCCGAGGTTTCCGGGTGGCTCATATCAAGACCGACTCGATCAAGATCCCGAATGCCACGCCGGAGATCATTGCATTTGTACAGGGGTATGGCCGATATTACGGCTACAACTTCGAGCATGAAGCGACCTATGATCGCATGTGTCTGGTAAACGATGCAGTGTATATCGCGCGATTCGGAACGGTGGAGCAATGCTATGGTCTGTACGGCAAGGATTATGTAGATTCCTCCAAGGATATCTGCAAGGAGAACAAGGAGGAAGGTGGAGAATGGACAGCAACCGGAGCTCAGTTTGCACAGCCGTATGTATTCAAGACGCTCTTCTCGCGAGAGCCGATTGATATTCATGACATGAGCGAAACCAAATCGGTGGCCACTGCTCTGTATCTGGACATGAACGAGGGTCTGCCGGAGGGCGAGCACAATTATCAGTTCGTCGGTAAGACCGGTTTGTTCTGCCCGATTCAGCCCGGGCATGGCGGAGGCGAGCTGGTGCGCGAGAAGGATGGCAAATACAGCTCCGCAACAGGAGCCAAGGGCTATCGCTGGCTCGAATATGAAACGATTCAAGGTCTTGGACTTGAGAAATACGTGGATCGCAGCTACTATCGCCGTCTGGTGGACGAAGCGGTTGCGGATATTTCTCAGTATGGCGATTTTGAGATGTTCACGACCGGCGACGTAGGCACCATGCCGGAGGTCCATCCGCCCTGCTGCAGTACCATGTATCAGACCTGCTTCGATTGTCCGAAGTACCTTTCCGGAGAGTGCAAGTGCTTTCCGGATATTTTTGTATCAGGAAAGGAGGCGAGCTGATGGCGGTTGTCAGCGAGTACAAGGAAGTGCAGTTTAACGAATACTGCACAAAATGCGTCCACGCCAACAAAGGCGAGGATGAGGATCCCTGCTGGGATTGTCTGGAAAACCCTGTAAACGCTTACTCGAGAAAACCCGTATATTTCAAAGAGAAGGAGACGAAGAAAAAGTGACCGAGCTGGTAAATCACCCCGATCATTACAAAAGCTCTTCGGGTGGTGAAGTCATTGATATTATCGAACTTTGGGGACTGGGGTTCTGCTTGGGCAATGCGCTTAAGTATATTTGCCGAGCGGGAAAGAAAGCCGGAGCCGATCGCTGCACTGATCTGGCGAAGGCTGTTTTTTATGTAGAGCGCTCGATCAAGAATCGCGAATACTGCGGTCCGGGCACCTACAAGGTTCTGGCTGCAGCTGCTTCGCCGGATGGCGATGTGGAACCGCATGGCGATCTGGTTGCTGAAGAATACGGTCTGACCGGGAATCTGGAAAAGGCCGTGATTGCACTGCACAATTATGTGCTCACCTTTGACGCGGACTACATGATCCGCATGCTTGCTTATATTTCTTGTGAATTGAATGGAGGAAAAGAAAATGAATAACAGAACGCATATCTATGAAATCGAGAACGCCCACATCACCTATCGCAACTTCAGCGGCGAAGAGCGCAAGTTCAACAAGGAGGGCAAGCGCAACTTCAATCTGATCCTGACTCCCGAGCAGGCGGCAATGTTCGAAGCCGAGGGCTTCAATGTTCGCCATCAGGCTCCGCGTGAAGAGGGCGGCGAGGGCAGGAGTCTGCTTTCGGTAAACGTCGGCTTCGAATATCGCCCGCCTAAGATCGTTGTGATGAACGGCAAGCGCAAGACCGAGCTGGACGAGGACACCGTATGCGAGCTCGACTATGCAGATATTGACCACATCGACATGACGATCCGTCCGTACCATTGGGAGGTCGGCGAGAAGTCCGGTGTAGCGGCTTATCTGAACAGCATGTATGTAACCCTCGTTGAGGATCGTTTCGCCGCGAAGTATGAAGATGAAGTGGAAAGCGAGTACACTCCATTCTAAGCCATGAGCGTTATGCTTTATCCTCATCAGAGGAAAGCAATCGAATCTCTCCGGTCCGGCTCCATCCTTTGCGGTGGGGTCGGTACCGGAAAGAGCATGACGTCGATTGCTTATTTTTTTGAAAAGGAGTGCGGCGGAAGGATATTGGATAATGGCGACCTGTCTCCTATGCAGAACTCGAAGGAGCTGCTGATCATTACGACGGCTCGCAAGCGGGATACGAAGGAATGGGACGCCGAGTTGAGCCGTTTCAATTTGACGGCGATTGTGGATTCGTGGAACAACATTGGAAAGTATGTTAAGGGCCATGACGGTGCGTTCTTCATATTTGATGAACAGCGCGTCGTTGGCTCAGGAGCATGGGTTAAATTTTTTCTCAAAATCGCAAAGACTCATCACTGGATATTGCTGACAGCCACTCCCGGCGACAGCTGGATGGACTACATTCCTGTATTCATGGCGAACGGGTTTTATCGCACCCGCACCGAATTTCTGGAAAGGCATGCCGTTTACAATCGATACACCAAGTATCCCAAAGTGGATCGCTGGGTAGAATGTGCTCGGCTGGAGCGATTTCGCAGACAGATCACGGTGTTGATGAAATACCAGAAAAAGACGAGCGCCCATTATTCTTCCATTCAACTTCCCTATGATCGCGATCTATATTCCCGGATTGCTGAGGATCGCTGGAATCCCTATAAAGCTGCTCCCATTGAGAAAATTTCAGAAGCTTGTTATTTGATGCGCAGGGCGGTTAATTCCGATCCTTCCAGAATGAGGGCTGTAAGAGATCTGTGGCGCAAGCACCCGAGGCTGATCATATTCTACAATTTTGATTATGAGCTCGAGATGCTTCGCCAATCGGATTCGAATGTGAAGGAATGGAATGGGCATAAGCATGATCCGCTCCCGGTCGGAGACAAATGGCTATATCTGGTTCAGTACAATTCCGGCGCAGAAGGCTGGAATTGCATTACCACGGATGCGATTCTATTTTTCTCTCAATCCTATTCCCATAAGACGATGGTTCAGGCTGCTGGCCGAATTGATCGATTGAATACTCCCTACACAGATCTTTATTATTATACGCTCCTGTCCGACAGTCCGATCGACAAGGCGATCGCCAAGTGTTTGAAGAACAAAGAGGACTTCAATGAGAAGCTTTTCCTTCAAGGGGGGGCGCACTAAAAACACGGATTATAATAGAAGGAGTAAGAGTGTGTGCCTTTTTTCAGGATACACACTCTTTCATTTTTTTTTTCGGAGGTGTGTGGATTGGCAAAACGTGAGAACTCATTTCAAGAGAGTTTGATTCGGGAAATCAAGGAGCGATTCTTGGATGTAATCGTACTCAAGAATGATTCCGGCTATATTCAGGGCATTCCGGACTTGTTGGTGCTGTGGAGAGATCGATGGGCCTGCCTTGAATGCAAGCGATCGGCGAATGTGCACCATCAGCCGAATCAGGAATGGTATGTGAACCGCATGAATTCGATGAGCTTTGCACGATTTATTTATCCTGAGAACAAGGAGGAGGTTCTGAATGAAATGGAACAGGCATTCCAATCTTGAGGGCGTGCACGCATTTCTGTCTCCCTCCAAGTATTCGTGGTTGAACTATGACGAGGAACAGCTTCTTGCTGCATATTCTCGCTTTCTGGCAATTCAGAAGGGAACGGAGCTGCATGAACTGTCCAAACGCTTGATCCGGCTGGGTGTGGCTCTCCCCAAGAAAAACGAGACTTTGAATCTTTACGTGAATGATGCACTCCGCTACAAGATGCGTCCAGAGCAGCCGCTGGTATATTCTTCCAACAGCTTTGGAACTGCTGACGCAATCTGCTTTCGCAGGAGCCTGCTGCGCATTCACGATTTGAAGACAGGCACCACTCCGGCCTCCATGCATCAATTGGAGATTTATGCGGGTCTGTTCTGCCTTGAATACCAGATCAAGCCCGAAGATATTTCCTATGAATTGAGAATCTATCAAAATGATTCTGTGATGGTGCATAATCCGGATGGTGGACACATACAGGATATTATGGACAAGATTGTGTCATTCGATGAGAGGATTGAACTGATGAAGATGGAGGGCTAACCAATGGATAAGGAACTCATACATGCCGGCACTCGGCATTCAGGGCGATATCCTCATGGATGGGGCGAGAATCCGCACCAGCATTGTATGGATTTTGTTGCCTACGTTGATAAGCTGCGTGCTCAAGGAGTAGACGATAAAATTATTGCCAAATCCATGGGCATGAACACGACTCAGTTTCGTATACAGAAGGGCATCGCTGAATCGCAGATTACGGATCATAATGTCCATATGGCGAAAAAGCTGTTCTTTGAAGACGGATATTCGAAGAAGGCGATTGCGAGACGACTCGGAATTTCCGAATCTGCGGTTCGCAATTATTTGAATCCTGCGATCAAGCGCGCCAGTTCGTTGACCCGAGCAACGGCCGATGTCCTGAAGGAAGAGATTGCGAAGAATAAGTACATCGACGTAAGCTCTGGCGTCGAGAAATATCTCGGTATTGGTCCGACTCGTCTGAAGAACTCGCTGAAGATGCTTCAGGATGAGGGCTACGAGGTGTTCAACAATGTCAAGTTTGAACAGCTTACAACCGGTAACACGACCAACATGCGCGTTATTTGTCCTCCCGGCACGACCTATGGCGACGTTATGAAGAACAAAACGGATATTCGCCTTCCGAAGCTGAAGTATTCAGAAGATGGCGGCGAAACCTTTGTTCCTCGTGAAAAGCCGGTGTCGATCGATTCTTCTCGAGTGAGTATTTGTTATGCCGAAGACGGAGGCACTGCCAAGGATGGCGTTATTGAGCTGCGCCGTGGAGTTCCCGATCTTTCATTGGGTCAAGCGCGTTATGCACAGGTTCGTATTGCGGTCGACGGCACCCATTATTTGAAGGGCATGGCCATGTATGCGGATGATATTCCTGAGGGCTACGACATCCGTTTCAATACGAACAAGCACAAGGGGACGCCAATGACAAATCCGGATCCCAATGGCAAGAGCGTATTGAAGCCGATGAAGAATGACAACGATAATCCGTTCGGAGCTCGCATTCGAAATGATGACGAGCTGGTTTTGTTCCAGCGCCACTATACCGGAGCCGATGGCAAGCAGCATCTGTCTGCGATCAATGTCGTTTCGGAGGAAGGCAACTGGAATGAATGGAGCAAAACCTTGGCGTCTCAGTTTTTATCGAAGCAGCCGCCTGCATTGGCCAAGCATCAGCTGGACGAGTTATATTCGAACTACAAGGCGATGTATGACGAGTACAAATCCGTGTCCAATCCTACAGTTCGGGCCAAATTCCTGAATGAATTCGCCGATCAGTGCGATCGAAACGCCTACGAACTCAAGGCGGCCGCACTTCCTCGTCAGGCGACGAAGGCGATCCTGCCGGTTCCCGAGCTTCCCGACACGGATATTTATGCTCCGGGCTATCATGATGGCGAGAAGGTCGCGCTGGTTCGCTATCCGCATGGCGGCATATTTGAAATTCCGGTTCTGACTGTTAACAACAAGCACGCCGTTGCGAAAAGCAAGTTGGGTAATGCGAAGGATGCGGTTGGCATCACTCCGAAGACTGCGGAGCAGCTTTCCGGTGCGGACTTTGACGGTGACACGGTTCTCGTTCTTCCGATCGGCAATTATGGCATTCGTTCGAAGCCGCCCTATCGCGAGCTGATCGATTTTGATCCGAAGCTTTATAAGAATGATAATCTTCCTAAAGTTAAGGATCGAGTTAAGAACATGAACATGGGGTTGGCTACCAACCTGATCGCGGACATGACGATCAAAGGAGCGAATGAAGACGAGTTGATTCGAGCAGTCAAGTATTCCATGGTGGTTATTGACAGCCAGAAGCATCATCTGGATTACAAGCAGGCGGCCGAGGATTTTCGAATTAAAGATTTGAAAGTCAAGTATCAGGGAAATGCGCAAGGCGGTGCGGCTACGATGCTGACTCGCGCCAAGTCTCCCTTATATTTTGATGAACTGAAACGGTATGAATCTTATTCACAGATGACTCCCGAAGAACGGAAGCGCTGGGAAGAGGGTCACGTTATTTTCAGGCCCACCGGTCGAACCAGACCAGTTCCGAAGAAGAATGGGGATGGCGATATTGTTTCTTGGGAACAGGAAGATCGCCAGTCCAAGGTTCCGCACATGTCGGTGGTGGACAACGCCTACGATATTTTGAAGCCCGGCGTTATGAAGAGCGATCTTCAGAAGATCGAGATCGTTTACGCGGACCACGCGAACCGCATGAAGGCCCTCGCATTGGAGGCCCGGAAGCTCGCCCGTGAGACCGTCGATATTTCGTATAACCCTTCCGCAGCCAAATCATATTCTGAAGAGGTCACCAAATTTGATGCCGATATTTCTGCAATCAAACGTAATCAGCCTCTTGAACGTCAGGCGCAGTTGATTGCAACGAAATGGGTTCGAGCCAAGAAGCTGGACAATCCGAATCTCGATAAGGAGCATTGGGAACGTCTGAAGCGTCAGGAGCTCGAGGCCGCGAGAAAACTGGTTGGCGCGAATCGTGTAAAAGTTACGCTTACCGATCGCCAATGGGAAGCGATTCAAGCTGGAGCCATATCCAAGTCCAAGCTTTTGGACATCGTAACCTATGTCGATGGCGATCGTTTGAGGGAACTTGCGGTTCCTAGAAGCAATCACGGCATGACATCAGCTATGGTTGCGCGTGCGAAAGCGCTTTATGCACAGGGGCACACCCTGACGGACATCGCGGACGCTCTGGAGGTTTCGCCTTCTACTATCTCTAAAGTGGTCTAAAGAAAGGAATGAAGAAGATGCGACGGTTTTGGATTACAACCGCTGACAATCCTTTCAATCCGCTCACGAACTATGAGGAATGGCAAGCTTTTGACCACGAAAAAGGTTACTATACGACAGAATACGTTGCAAGAGTAGCCATTTGTGCAGAAGATTTGGGAGACGAAGCGTTTCTTATGGGCGTTGAAGAGGCGATTGACAGCATTGTGCAGCTCTATCCTGATGGTTTCTACAAAAAGGTGGAGGAAAAAGATGAAAACGAGGCCGGGTCTAAGGCAAATACTGCTGAACCCGGCCTTTAGCATACCCCCCGGGGGG
>ERZ1034920.119-NODE-119-length-60032-cov-54.001767_pt1 | contig 60032 bp, 85 predicted proteins | sample MGYA00520688_ERZ1034920 | MGnify/ENA primary metagenome ERZ1034920 (study PRJEB33766, sample SAMN09781785) | gut metagenome | biome: gut microbiome | host: Homo sapiens | place: Madagascar | study: EMG produced TPA metagenomics assembly of the PRJNA485056 data... | reverse complement strand
CGTGAAACGCCGAGGGTTTTGGCGATTGGGGGGCTGAAAATGCCAGCCAGCTATGGGAAAACCAGATAGTAGCCGGAATCAGCCGCTGCGAGACGCCGACCTCCCCAGAATCAATCTATAAAAAATCAACCCTCTCTATAACCCAAATAAAGAAAAAAATACAAGAGTAAGTGTGAGAGAGATTTTATATGGTTTTAATGGTTTATTAGGTTCATTCGGTATATTAGGTTTTAATGGTGTATTAGGTTCATTAGGTATATTAGGGTTAGGGTGACAAAGGATTTCTATTTTTACCGAAGGAAGGACGATTTTTGGTATTTATTAGGTATATACTATTTTTCTATATATTGTTAGATCTATATGTGTTTATTACTATGGTAATACCTAATGTACCTAATGTACCTAATAATTTATATAAATGCGCATTTGCGGAGAGTGGAGAAGGCTCAAAATCAGTTAGTGTAACCTAATAGACCGAAGGGGTGACAAAGGAAATTGCAAAACCGCCTTCGGACTATTAGGTCATACTAACGATATAGGAGTTCGCATTTGAAAGAAAAGAAAAATAAACAACGAAATAGACCTTGACGGTTTTTTCGTCCTAATCGTTGTCATTTTTTGCTCAAAAACATATAATAAGAACGCCATTGTTTACTCCTTTCGGTCTTACTGGCAACTGACAGGTTAGCGCTCATCCTGTCGGTGCTCAAAGGCTCACTGAACGCAAGAGCAGAAGTGTCACGGTTCAGTCTTATCCTGTGACCGCCTGAAAAGCGCTCCCTATGCTTCGTTAGCTCAATCGGCAGAGCGGCGGATTGTAATCCGCTGATCGGAGTTCAATTCTCCGATGAAGCTCCAATCGGTGCGCAGCCGATCACATGCAGGGTCGCTCCCTTCCGGTAGCCGGACGGAACACAAACCGACAGCAATTGCGACACGACGGAGAGCAACGCCGATAAGTCCATAATGAGAGGGCGGAGAGCTGGAAACTCCAACGCACTGTGAGAGGCGAAAATAACCAGCATGTTTATGTGCTGTTCGCCCAGCGGCTAGGGCAGATGTCTCATAAACATCAGCGGCGTGGGTTCGAATCCCACACAGCGCACCATTTTTGATGGAGGATTGGAACAATGGCAGAGAAGAAAGCGCCGCCCCTTGAGCGTGTTATCGTTACTCGTATTGTTAAGTCGCTTAAAGCATATGGCGTAACGTGGATCGTCAAAACGCACGGCGGCCCATTCCAGTCTGCCGGTATCCCCGATATTCTGTGTGTTGCGCCGAACAGCGGGCGCTTGTGTGCGATTGAAGTCAAGCGCCCAGACGGATACGGAAAGGCGACAGAGCTGCAAAACAGACAGATTGCCGCGCTGAATGCGACTGGTGCTGTTGCTGGAATTGCTACTTGCGAGGGCGAGGCGCTTGCGCTGTTGGCGCGTGCGAACGAAAGGAGTTGCTTGGGATGCTGACTATCGAGGGAGTGAAGCGGTTCTTTGGTTTCTGCAAGACGATTGATCGTCGCATCGACAGCAAACTGGCGCAGCAGAAAAAGTACATGGAGATCGCGACGAATATTTCCCCTTCTGCCGGGAATGGCAGTTCTCATAGCGCCAATCCGGATAAATTCGCTTATTGTATTGGCCGCATCCAACAGCTCGAACAAGAGATCGATAAGGACGTCGATATGCTGATCGACTGCAAACATCTAGCTGACCGCGTACTTGCTCAGATCGAGGATGTCAGGTATCGTGATATCCTTGAGATGCGGCACATTATGGGTATGTCGTGGGCTGAGATTGGCGAGAGCCTGCATTATGAGAATACGCAGATTTGGCGGTTGCACGGGCGTGCGTTGCAGGTTGCCCGGAACATTCTGAATGGCTTCTTGGAGAATGAGCCTGAAAATCAAGCGGTTATAGCCTACATTTGCGGCAGGATGGAATAAAAAGGAATATCGAACTGTGATATAGTATAGACTAGGAAAAGCGAATAGAGGAGCACATCCCAAATGGGTTTGCAGGCATGGTTGTGTTTCCCTGCCTAGGGTACGGTGCATGAGCGGTCTTATCCTTTCTCCTGCTCATATGTGAGGGAGCACCGCAAACGGGAAGTTTCTCCTTGGTCGGCAGCGGCAGTGTGTGACGTCACTGCCGCTGTTTGAATATTATGACAGACTGCGATGCGGTCTGTTTTTTGTTAGAGGTGATAGAGCGTGGAACAAAACGAGATTGTTTACAAGACACTGGACGAAATCGTGCCGTACCAGAATAATCCGCGAAGGAATAAGCGTGCTATCGCCAAAGTTGCGGACTCGATCAAGCGATATGGCTTTTTGAAGCCTATCGAGCTTAATGAAGATGGGGTAATCATCAACGGACACACCCGGTTGGAAGCGGCTAAGAAACTGGGACTGACCGAGGTTCCATGTATCGTTGTTGATGGGCTGACCCCCGAACAACAGAATGCTTACCGTCTTGCCGATAATAAAACACAGGAGTTGGCAGAGTGGGACGGCGAGAAACTGACGTTTGAGCTGGCGAATATCGAGGATGATATGCTGGCGTTTGGTTTCGTGAAGCCTGCGACGGGCGGAATCTTTCAGGACAATGTCCCGATGAAGCCCAGTGTTCCGTTTGAGCCGCAGAATGGCGATTTGCTGGCGCTTGGACGGCATAGGGTGTATATTTCCTCAAGTCTGAATGAAGACGCGCTGAGAGCCGTTTGCGGCGAAAATAGGGCGAACCTGATTTTCTGCATGCTACCGGGCTGTTCTGACCGGGGAACGCTGACGCAGGAACTCTTGGCTGTGCAGCAGTTCGTTTCACCTGGTACTGTGTTTTATCTGTGGCATGATGATGCCTATGGTCAGACGGCGAGAGGTGCTTGTCGGGATGCTGATCTTGAAATTCGACAGGTGCTTGTGTTTGACGAACAGTCTTCAGTTGCGACGTTCGGGGATGGTTACGCTGTTGAGCATCGTCCCTGCTTGTATGGTTGGGTAGCTGGCTCTCATTTGTGGGCAAGCGACCGTAAGCAGACGACGATTCTGAGTTACGATGCGGCAGAGCGGGGAAGCCTGTCTGTACCGCTATCTGCGTATTGCATCGAGAACAACACGCGCAGAATGGACAGAGTGCTTGACCCGTATGGCGATAACGGGTCTACCGTTATCGCCTGCGAGCAATGCGGACGCACGGCGTTGTGTATATGCGGCGTGAAGGATGCACGAGTCGCCATGGCAAGATATATCGCCTTGACCGGCGATGCCAGTCAGGTAAGGAGAATCCATGAACAGGGTTAAGATCGAGTATCGAAGGTTGACGGACCTGCATCCGTATGAAAACAATCCGCGAAATAATGACGCGGCTGTTTCGCCGGTCGCCGCGTCCATGCACGACTTTAAGTTTAACTCCCCGATTGTCATTGACAGAAACGACGTGATTGTCTGCGGACATACACGTTACGCCGCTGCGAAGTCGCTTGGACTCATCGAAGTACCGACGATTCGCGCCGATTGGCTTACGCCTGACCAGATTAGGGCATTCAGGCTGGTTGATAATCGAGTCGCTGAGTTTTCGAGTTGGGACGTTGAGAAGCTGTCCGAAGAGCTGACGAATATTACAATCGACATGACACGATATGGATTTGAGCCTGCCGAGGTCAAAGAGGACAATTACAGCGAAGTGCCGCCGAAAAAGCCGATTACGGAAAACGGCGATATCTGGTTGCTGGGGCGGCATCGGCTGATGTGCGGCGATTCGACAAACGTCGAAGATGTGCAGACGCTGATGAACGGTATCCCAGTCGATTGTCTGGTAACAGACCCGCCGTACAACGTGGACTATGAATCGAACGGCTGCAAGGTCAAGATGAAAATTATGAACGACAGTATGCCGGATGACAAGTTTCGCGCGTTCCTGACGGATGCGTTCAGCGCCGCAAACGAGGTTATGAAACCCGGCGCGGCGTTCTATGTTTGGCACGCAGACGGCGAAGGATATAATTTCCGCGCCGCGTGCGAGAATGTTGGATGGCCGATCATGGTTTGTCTGGAATGGGTTAAGAACTCGCCTGTGCTGGGCAGGCAGGACTATCAGTGGCAGCACGAGCCTTGTCTGATGGGCTTTAAGCCGGGCGGTAAGCCGCTGTGGGTATCAGACGGAAAGCCGAGAACGTCTATTCTACGGTTCAATCGCCCGACAAAGAGTAAAGAGCATCCGACAATGAAGCCGGTTCTGCTGTTTGACTATATCATTCGGCAGAATACACAACCGATGGATATCGTGCTTGATGTATTTGGTGGCAGCGGAACGACGATCATTGCCTGCGAACAGAATGACCGTGTCGGTTACAGCATGGAGCTTGATCCTCATTATGCGGACGTTATCGTTGATCGGTATATCAAACTGGTCGGCGACGATACAGGCGTTTACCTGATCAGAAAAGGGGAACGCTTGCCGTATGCTAGCGTCAAAAAGGAAGTGAATGCGTCGTGATGTGTCCGAGATGCGGCGAGGATGATGCGGAAGCGTTCATCTGCTACCTGCCGGAAGTCAAACAGTATGCCGTCAACATGTATTGCACAAATTGCAAAAGACAGATGAGCGGCGTACAGGGTGAAACCGAAAAAGAAGCGTATGCCGCCGCTGTAAAGCAGTGGTCTGAAAGGTGGCCGAACGAATGACATTGAGTGAGTTTTTGATTGTGTTGAACGGGCAGCGGGAAAGACTGACGCGACAGCAGCTTAAAACACTGCGTGGACAGGCGCTTGCCGGGGATGTGAACGGAGCGTCGAAGGGGCTACGTCAAATTCTGTTGGGGAGTGGAAGAAGTGCCGACAAAGGCGAAAAGACCGTGCAAGCATCCAGGGTGCCCTAATCTCTGTACGGATGGTTATTGTGACGAGCATCGTCCTAAGCGGTATGACCCGGAGTATGAAGCCAGACGTGGCAGCGCTACTTCACGCGGGTATACGAGCCGATGGCGAAAGGCATCAAAGGCTTTTCTTCGCGCACATCCAATCTGCATGAAGTGCTTTAATTCGACAGGCGAGATTGTCCCGGCGACAGAAGTCGATCACATTATTCCGCATAGGGGCGATCAAAAGTTGTTCTGGGATATGAGCAATTGGCAGGCGCTCTGTCATAATTGTCATTCTGCTAAAACCGCCAGAGAAGATGGAGGATTTGGCAATAAGCGAGGAAGTGGGTAAATGGGAAAGCGCGGACCAGCGCCGAAGCCAACGGCGCTCAAGATTCTTGAAGGAAATCCTGGCAAGCAGAAGCTGAATAAGAACGAGCCGAAGCCAAAGCCGCTTGATGCAATTCCCAAACCGCCGACGCGCCTGTTGCCGGACGCTAAGAAGGAGTGGAAACGGCTTGCTCCTACGATGGTCGCGACCGGGTTGCTTACGGATCTTGACCTGTCGGCTTTTGCCGAGCTTTGTCAGAATTATGCCTACTATCTGTCGATCGACAAACAGATTCTAGCGCTGGGCGAAGATAAAGGGCCGGCGATGCTGCAAAGAACGCCATCTGGCTACTATATGACGCATCCACTGTTGTCGTTGCGACGGAATTATTACGAAAACTGGCGACGAGGATTGGCAGACTTTGGATTGACGCCGTCCAGCCGTTCGCGCATTATTGTCGGTGATTCTGGAGGAAATGGCAGTAATGTCAAGAATGGAGGCGGTAAGGATGACATGGAAGATTTGTTGAGTGGTGGTTGGTAAAAGGTGTTTGACGAGAGAAAGGCAAACCGCGTCACGCGCTTTATCGAGAACCTGAAGCATACGAAAGGCAAGTTCCACGGACAGCCGTTCAAATTGTTGCCTTGGCAAAAAAAGGTAATCGACGATGTATTTGGAACAGTCCGCGATGACAACCCCAAATTGCGTCAATTCTCCGATGTCTACGTTGAAATCCCCAAAAAACAGGGTAAATCTGAACTTGGAGCAGCGTTGGCACTGAATATGCTTGTCAATGATGATGAGTATCAGGCTGAGGTTTACAGCTGTGCGGCTGACAAAAATCAGGCATCTATCGTGTTCGATGTGGCGACGGAGATGGTCAATCAGTGTCCTGCACTTGCTCGTCGCATCAAGATTATTCCATCGACGAGACGCATGGTTTATCTGCCGACAGGCTCGGTGTATAAGGTCTTGTCGGCTGACGTGCGTACCAAGCACGGCTTGAATGTCAGCGCGTGTATCTTTGATGAGCTGCATACGCAGCCGAACAGAGAACTGTATGACGTTATGACGCAAGGATCCGGTGATGCGCGAGAACAACCGCTGTTTTTCTATCTGACGACTGCTGGCACCGACAGGAACAGCATTTGCTGGGAAGTGCATACCAAAGCCATGGATATCTTAGAGGGGCGCAAAAAAGACCCCTACTTCTATCCGGTTGTGTTCGGTTTGGGCGATGATGAGGATTGGAACGATGAAAAGAACTGGTATAAAGCTAATCCGAGCCTTGGCATCACGATAGATATTGACAAAGTTCGCAAGCAGTACGCCCGAGCCCTTGAAAATCCTGCTGATGAGGCAGCATTTCGTCAGCTGCGTTTGAATCAGTGGATTAAATCCACAACGCGCTGGATCAATATGGTGTATTGGGACAAATGCGAACAGGATTTTACCGAGAATACGCTTGCTGGGCGTGAGTGTTATGCAGGGCTTGACCTGTCCAGCACATCTGACCTTACAGCACTGGTGTTGGTTTTCCCACCTGACTCAGATGACCCTGACGGGTTATGGTATGTGTTGGCGTACTACTGGTGTCCAGAAAGCCAGATAGAATTGCGTACAAGGCGCGATCATGTGCCATATAAGGAATGGGTTGCATATAAGTATATTGAAGCCACAGATGGCAATGTGGTCGATTACAAGGCTATCAGAAAGAAGATAAAAGAACTGTATAAAAAGTTCAACATTAAAGAGATAGCCTATGACCGCTGGAACGCTACGATGCTTGTTCAACAGCTTCAGGACGATGATGGAATTACAATGGTCGAGTTTGGACAGGGTTATAAAAGCATGTCGCCGCCGACCAAAGACCTTGAGATTAAAGTCCCGGCAGGCAAGATTGCGCACAACGGAAATCCGATTTTGCGGTGGAACATTGATAATGTCGCCATCCAGCGCGATCCTGCCGATAATCATAAAATCGACAAAGCGAAGTCAACGGAAAAGGTTGACGGTGCAGTCGCGCTTGCTATGGCGCTTGGGCGGGCGATGGTGCATGTGGATCAAACAAGCGTTTATGATAAAGACGATCACGATCTGATCGTCTTTTAATTTTACGGAGGATTTTACCTATGGCAAATCCCTTTAAAAAACTGTTCCGGGCGCGAGATGAGCCGATTGAACGCCATCCAAGGAACGCGGTAAGCCAGGCGATGGCGTTCTTCTTCGGCAGTTCTTCTGCCGGGAAAAATGTGACGCCGCGAACGTCCGTGCAGGTTTCGGCTGTTTATGCCTGCGTGCGCGTTTTGGCTGAGACCGTGGCGTCTCTGCCGCTGCACCTTGACCGCTACATGGAGGGTTCCGGCACAGAGCACGCGCGGAACAATCCGCTGTATTATCTGTTGCATGATGAACCGAACAGCGAGATGACATCCTACGTCTGGCGAGAGACAGGCATGACGCATCTTGCGTTGTGGGGCAACTGGTACAACCAGAAAGTGTTCAATGGACGCGGTGAGGTTATAGGGCTTTATCCGTTGTTACCGGAGAATGTGCAGGTCAATCGCGATGAAAATGGTCAGATTGTCTATGACTACACGAACAGCAACGGTACTTTCCGATTGTATCGAGATGAAGTGCTGCATGTGCCGGGTATGGGATTTGATGGTCTTGTCGGCTATTCGCCGGTCGCCATGATGCGGAATTCTCTTGGCTTGTCGATTGCCGCAGAGGAATATGGCGCAAGATTCTACGCAAACGGCGCACGACCGTCTGGTGTCTTAACGCACCCCGGAACGCTGAAAGAGCCGGCGAAAGTCCGCGACCAGTGGCAGAAGGTCTATGGCGGTTCTTCCAACACAGGTAAGGTTGCGGTGCTGGAGGAAGGGCTTGAATATAAGCCGATCTCGATGCCGAACAACGAGGCGCAGTTTCTTGAAACGCGCAAGTTCCAAGTTGAGGAAATCTGCCGAATTTACCGCGTGCCTCCGCACATGATCGCCGACCTCGAACATGCGACGTACAGTAACATCGAGCATCAGTCGATCAGCTTTGCACAGTATACCATCGCGCCGTGGTGCGCACGAATTGAGCAGAGCATGAATCGTGATCTGCTGAAAAAGGCGGATAAAGCAAAATATACGACGCATTTTAACATCGACGGCATTCAGCGTGGCAGTTACCAGAGCCGCATGGAGGGCTATGCAAAAGCCATTCAGAACGGCTGGATGTCGCCTAATGATGTTCGAGCACTTGAAAATCTGTCCTTGCTGACAGATGAGCAAGGTGGTAACACGTATGCGATCAATGGCAACATGGTATCCCTGAAATCTTTGAATATGCAGTCGCAAGTCGAGCCGCCTGTTCAGGAGGATAAGAATGAGAACAGTCAACTTTAACGGTTATATCGATGATGAGGTCTTTTGGGGCGATGAAATCACGCCGGAGAGTCTTCACGATTCGTTGTACGGCCCTGCCGACAACGACGATGTGACTCTTATCATCAACAGCTATGGTGGTAGTTGTTCTGCCGCACGAAAGATGTTTGATGACATTCGCAACTACCCCGGCAGGGTCAAAGCACAGATTCAGGTCGCGGCATCGTCTGCGACGAGCGTTTCTGCTGCCTGTGACGATGTGGAGATGACGCCGATGGGCATTTACATGATCCACCTGCCGTCTACCTTTGCTTGGGGCAATCAGAACGATCTCCAGAATGAGATCACAGTACTCGATGCGTACACCGAAGCCATCATCAACAGTTACGCGCCGCGCTGCGAAGCGAAGGGCGTAAGCCGTGATGATATCCGGGCGCTGATGGATGCGAGTACATGGATGGATGCAACGGCAGCGCTCCAAAAGGGCTTTATCGATAGCATCAGTGAAGCGATTCCAAAGGCGACGAACGCCGCAGGACGCACGATTGACCGGGCGTATGTGCAGGACAAAATCGAAACTTGGGAAAAGCGCACGAAAAACCGCCTGATGAGGGCAAATATTGAAAATGTCAACGCTGATGCGCTGACGAAGCGAGACCTTGATTGCTTCCGTGATGAGATGCGGGAGCTTTTTTCGTCTCGGCAGCACACGAATCTCGTCTCTGCGGATCAGCTGTATAAACGGCTGAATCTGCTCAAGTAACAAATAGGAGGTAAAGAAAACATGACTCTCTCTGAACTGATTGCCAAGCGTGCTAACGCATGGGGCACCGCAAAAAAGTTTCTGGATGAACACACGGACAAGGATACTGGCATGATGTCTGCCGAGGATGCGCAGACGTATGACCGCATGGAGAAGGATATCACTGATCTGACGGCTTCCATTGAGCGCAGGCAGCGTGCAGAAGCGTTTGATAAGGCGCTTGATAATCCTGTGAACAGCCCGATTACCAGCATTCCGGGTCGCGATCCTGAAAAGAAGGAAGACCGGAGCGGCCAGCAGTATAAGAATGCGTTTGGACGTTATCTGCGTAACGCTCAGGTTGGCTATGACGTGAATAACGTGCTGTCCGTCGGTACGGATTCCGACGGCGGCTATACGGTACCGGATGAGTTTGAACACACGTTGGTCGAGGCACTGGCGGATGAAAATGTATTCCGCACGATGGCGACCAGCATCAAGACGGCATCCGGCGATCGTAAGATTCCGATTGTGGCGACGACCGGCACTGCATCGTGGGTGGACGAGAATGCGGTTATTCCGGAGAGCGGCGTAACTTTTGAGCAGAAGACGCTGTCCGCGTACAAACTGGCAACGATGGTCAAGGTCTCTGAGGAGCTGCTTGCGGACTCAGCGTTCAACCTTGAGGATTACATGGCGCGAGAGTTTGCACGTCGTTTTGCGGTTGCCGAGGAAGCGGCATTCTGCGCCGGCAATGGCACAGGCAAGCCTACCGGCGTGTTCGATTCGACGAAGGGCGCATCTGCGGGCATCACTGCTGCTAAGACCGATACGTTTACCGCCGATGAGCTGATGGATCTGTTCTATTCTCTGCGTGCACCGTATCGCTCTAAGTCGATGTGGTTTATGAATGACTCGACGATCAAGATCGTTCGCAAGCTCAAGGACAACAACGGTCAGTATATTTGGCAGCCCGCGCTGACGGCAGGCACGCCGGATATGATTCTTGGTCGTCCGTACAAGACGTCTGTTGCCGCGCCGGAAGCGACGACTGGCAATACTGCGGTTCTGTTCGGCGATTTCAAGTATTACTGGATTGCAGACCGCAAGAGCCGCACGATTCGTCGCCTGAACGAGCTTTATGCGGTAAACGGTCAGGTTGCATTCCTCGGTACTGAGCGTCTTGACGGCTGCCTGATCCTGCCGGAAGCGATCAAGGGACTCAAAATGGCTTGAAAAGCCCGCAGAAGGGCGGCTTCAAAGTGAGCCGTCCTTCCTTTTCTTTTTGGAGGTGCGTTATGGCAATTGTAACGGTTTCAGAGATGCGGATGCACATGCACCTTGAGATTTACACGGAAGCTACGGAAATCGAAGAGCAGGACGATCTGTATATTGCAGGACTGATTAACATGGTGCAGAAAAGCGCGGAGGACTTTTGTGGCCGCGAGTTTGCGGAGGACGATGCGCCTGAACCTGTCAGGTTGGCTGTTATGCTGATGGTTTCGCACTATTACGAGTTCCGAGACAACTACGATAATCCATCGTACAAGGCAGCGAAAAGTGCGTTTGAAGACCTGTTATGGCCATACCGCACTGTGGATGTGTTGTTCTGATAGGTGGTGACGGGATTTGCGTGGTTATAGAACATTCAACCCTTCTCCGCATCCGGGCGATTTACAGCAGAGAATAACGATTGGCAAAACGATCAGTGAGACGAATGCAAACGGCTATCGGGATGATACGGACAAAGTGATTTGTCGTGTGTGGGCCGGCGTTGACGATGCTGGTAACCAGAAGTATCGTGCGGCAGACAGCGAGGTCGTCGAAGACGTTTTGAACTTTGTTATTCGATACAGGCGGGATATTGAAGCTGGTATGTGGGTCGAGTTCGACGGCGAGCGCCGAATCATCACCAACGTCGGTCATTATGGCTATCGTAAGCAATATCTTGGCTTGAAAACATACAGGCAGGAGGTTGTCAGCCGATGAAGATTGTACAGGATGCGCTTGCTAAAACAGGCATTCCGTCCTATTCACAGATTTGGCAGTCAACCGTCAAATATCCTAAAGCACCGAATCAGTATTTCGTTTACAGCTACATGCTGAAACCAACACATTTCCAGGATGATGTGCCGACAACGTATGACGTGTATCTCTATTTGCAGTTGTGGAGTAAAAATGACCCCACAAAAGCGATTGAGAAGACGCGACAGGCAATGTTTGCATCCGGCTGGGGCATGGTGGAGGAAACGACAAAAGGGTATAAACAGCCTGCTTATGACGAGCAGGTTGATTTGTACTGCGTGATCTGGACATGGGAGTATGGATTGCCTGTACCTGCAAGCGAGGTGACGGATGATGGTGCTTGATACTTCGAGTGTGAACGCCGAAATCAAGGAAATCATGGATGAACTTAAGGCAATGGCCGAGGAGCTTAGCCCTGACGGAAAAGCAGTCGCTGAAGCACTTGAAGCGGGAGCTGTTCCTATTTATGAACAGATGAAAGCAAATGCGTCAAGTGACCCTCAAATTCGATCCAGCACTCTATATGACAATATCACGATTGGCGAGGTTAAAAGTGTCGATGATGATGGCGTGATGATGAGGAAAAAATCCATCACAATCGGTGCACGATATGGTCCCGGCAAAGCCAATCACGCGCATCTTGTCGAGTTTGGCCACGCCGGACCAACGCCTGATTCTGATCCGACGCCGCCGCATCCTTTTGTGCGTCCTGCCTTTGACGCTAAAAAGGATGAGGCGTATTCCATTATCCGGGATACGCTGACAAAGGCAGTCACTTAAAATAAGGAGGTATACGAAATATGAGCGAAACGAAGAACCCGTCTTCCGTTGTCGGTCTTAAAAAGTTCACGCTTGCGCCGATTACGGAAGATATCGAAACCGGAACCACATATGGCACGATTGTGCGCGTTCCGGGTCTGATCGAAGCGACGGTCACGCCGTCTACTACTGACGCGGATATCCAGTATGCGGATGATGTCGAATACGACGCGCTGAACCCTGACCCGGATATCGCGCTGAAGGTTACAATGGCGGATTTCCCGCTTGATGTGCAGGCTAAACTGTTTGGCTCTAAGCTGAATGTGGATGGCACGCTGTGGCGCAATGCCTCGGACAAGGCACCGTATTTCGCGGTTGGCTTCATGTCCGAAAAGGCGGACGGCACATACCGTTATGTATGGCTGCTCAAGACACGAGCAAAGCCGCTCACCGAAAATTACAAGACCAAAGAAGGTACGACGATTACCCGTCAGACGGGTGAAATCGAATTTACCGCGATTAAGCGCATCTCGGACGGCAACTATCAGGTTGTTGCTGACGAGGGGCTGAACAGCTTTACTGGCGGCGCAACGTTCCTTGACAAAGTCCCTAATAGTGCGGGCGACGTCTGATTTTAAGCCTGCGGCAAATGCCGCAGGCTCTTTTTCTGTTTAAAGGAGGATTTTAAATGATTACATGTACGCTTGGCGGCAAGAAATACAGCATCCCGTATGTGTCTGGACGCGCTTTGCGTGAGATTGGCCCTGCACTGGATGTTTACACAAAAATGCTGGCGGTCGGTCTAAAGGTTGAAAGCGGCTTGGACGTAACGGACGAGGAAGCGAACGCGCTTTCGGTCAAAGATGCTCTCGATACGATGATTGATTGGTTTTGCCTGCTGTTTCAGAACCAGTTTACACCCGACGACGTGTTGGATCTATACCCTGCTGACAGACTGATGCATGACTTAGCACTTACAATTCAGGCTGTCAACAATCAGGCAACCGGAGTTTTGGCTGATTTCCCTACGACAGCAGCTCAGGTACAGAAAAAAGAACCGACGAGCCAGCAATCCTGACGCTGCAAGATTACGTGTTGCAGACATACAACACGCTGCTGGATGCCGGTTGGCAAATGAATCATATTGACACAATGGATTTTATCGGTTTCATGAAAGTTCGCGCTTGGAAAGCTAAACGCGAACAAATCAAAAGAGCACCGAAAAAGCGATATATTGATGAAGTCTGGCCAGGGCTTCATCCGTAAAGGAGGAAAGAAGCATGGCCAGTGAATCAATCCGCGACCTTGTTGTCAGGCTTTCTTTGGAATCAGACAGTTTTTCTTCCAATATAAGGACAATCACTGCTCAAATCAAAGAAGCACGAAGTGACTTTGCTCTCGCGGCAGCAGGGAACAAGAATTACGATAAAAGCGTTGAAGGCATGACGGCGCATGTTGTGGAGCTTGAACGAGAAATGCAGCTCCAAAATAAGGCGGTCGATCAATACCAACGTAAACTGCAAAAAGCAAACGACTCTCTTGAGAAGTCGTACAAGAAAAATCAGCAGTTAAAATCTCAGTTGACCGAATCAAAAAACGCATACGATGCTCTTGCCCAGAAAGTCAAAGAGACTGCGCAGGAATATAAGTCGCTCAAACAACTATATGGCGAGGATGCGCCTGCCACGCAGAGAGTGAAAGCGCGGCTGGAAGCCTTAAAAGAAGAACTGAAAAAGGCGGGCAAGGAATACTCTAATCTGAATCAGAAGGTCAATGTCAGCAACCGGACAATCCAGAATAATGCGGATAAGGTGGCTCGCGCAAAGACAGAACTGAATAATGCTAAAACAGCGGTTATCAATATCAAACAGCAAATTGACGAACTGAATCTGAAAATCAAAGCAGCCCCATGGACGAGTTTTGCTGAGCAGTGCGACAAGGCGGCGAAAACGCTGGACTCGCTCGGCAGTAAGATGGAGAGCGTCGGTAAAAAACTCTCTGTGGCGGTTACGACGCCGATTCTTGCCGCTGGTAAGTCGATGATTCAGGCATCTGTTGATTATGAATCTGCTTTCGCGGACGTAAAAAAGACGGTTGAAGCCACGGAAGGTGAGTTCTCCGACCTGTCTGAACAGATCATTGCGATGTCTAAAGAGGTTGGCCAGGACGCATCGAGCATTGCATCGGTTTTTGCTATCGCCGGTCAGATGGGCATCGAAACTGAGAATCTTGCTGAGTTTGCACGTGTCATGATTGATTTGGGCAATTCAACAGATATCAGCGCGACGGAAGCCGCCGAAGCTTTGTCACAGTTTCGCAATGTTACAAACATGGCAACCGATGATTTTGATCGTCTTGGTTCTGCCATTGTTGATCTGGGCAATAAGAACAGCACAACCGAATCGTCAATCATGGATATGGCGACGCGTATTGCTGCGGCTGGTACACAGGTCGGCTTGTCCGTGCAAGAGATTCTCGCAATGGCGACTGCGCTGTCCTCCGTCGGCATCGAAGCCGAAATGGGCGGATCCGCATTCTCTAAAGCGTTGATTAAAATCGAAGTTGCCGCCGCCGAAGGCGCGGATGGGCTTGAGGATTTTGCCAGCGTCGCAGGAATGACGAATGAGGCTTTCTATGAATTATGGGAATCTAATCCTGCATTAGCATTTATGTCGTTCATTCAGGGACTTTCCGAACTTGATGATGAGGGAATCAGTGCCATTGCGACCTTGAACGATATGGGATTCAAGGAAGTGCGTTTGCGCGATACGTTGCTGCGTTCAACAAATGCCGTTGATCTGCTTTATAAAACACTGGACGAATCAAACGAAGCATGGAAGTCGAATAGTGCATTGACAGCAGAGACCAGCAAGCGATATGCGACGACTGAATATCGGCTTAAAAATCTGAAAAACTCGTTCACGGAAATTGCACGTCGAATGGGCGATGACCTGAATCCACTTTTGCAGGAATTTATCGATAAAGGTTTTGAAATCGTAGATTGGCTTGATGGGCTTGACAAATCTCAGCGCGAAGCTGTTGTCAAAATTGGCGCTGTTGCTGCCGCCGCCGGTCCGCTGTTGATTATACTCGGCAAGCTGAATAAAAGCGTGTTGTCGCCGTTGCTAAAGACCTTCGCATCGTTTGCGCGTGCTTGCGCTGCTGCCGGCGGCGGCGTGAAGGGGTTGCTGTCCGTCTTGTCTGGCTCTCCTGCCGTCTGGCTGGCTGTTGGTGCGGCAACGCTGTATGCGCTTAACCAGTTGAAAGAATACGCTACAGGCGCAGCACAGACCAAACAGGCGATGACAGACCTTGAGGATGTTGCTGACCGCTGGGCGCGACATCAGGCAGAGTCGATTTATTCCGGCGATGGCATGGGGCGATTTGATTTGACAGAATCTGATTTTGTCAATGCGCGAAAGTCTCTTGAAGCCGCACAGGAATGGAAAGACGGGCTTATCGCTGTATGGACGGACGGCAAAAAGGAAAGCAATGCTATCGTCAAGGAATGGACAGACTCGTTTGCCGAGTTGAACAATGGTGTTATCACAGAGCTGAACACGCTGCGTGAAAACGCCGCTCAGACAGGTGTCTCCGGGCTGTCTGACCAGATCGACGATGATATTACGACACTGAACAACATGAACGAGGAAGTCGCGAAGTTACTTAAAAAGCGGCAAAACGGCTATCTGACGGAAAAAGAGAAGCTCAGGCTTGATGAGCTGATTGACACCCGCCAGAAAATCATGATCAAGTATGACCTCGTGCCCGCCGAAGGTGAAGAAGGCTATAAGAATCTCCTTAAACAGATTGAAGCTGAAGAAAGCCGTCAGAGGCTTGAACAGGGTGAGAACTTTAAAACGGATATGTCGCTGTATGGCGATGGTCTGCTGGCTGCGGCTCAGGGGTATAAAGCCATCCGCGACCAGCATGAGGCGGACTATGATACGCAGTATAAGCTGATTGACCAGATCGAGGACGAAACAAAGAAGACAGAAGCGCTTGCAGAGCTTCAAGACGCCTACGATAAACAGCGTCAGGAGGACTTGAAGGATTACGCGGCGACGATCCAGCAGCTTTATCCGAAAATCGCAAACTCGGACGAGTTTAAGACGGCGTCTGAGAATTTCGATTTACTGATCGAGAAAATCGGTCTGTATAACCGCGAGGATGGAAAAGCGAAAGGCGAAACAGCACAGGAAATCAGCGACTTGCTTGCCGGGTGGAGCGAGGATGACATTGTTTCGTACATCGGTCTGCTTGAACAGATTCATTCGCTGATGAGCATGGGCTTTACCGAGGATGAAGTTCGGAAAATGTTCCCGGACTTGGGGGAAGCATTCAACTTTGATAATCTCCAAAGTCAGCTTAAATACATCTATGATTTTGCAAAAGATAACGGGTTTGATGGGCTAGCAAACCTAATTGAGACACAGTTGCCGGAGGAAATGCAGAAGATCATGGTGTCGCTGGGGATTGATACAGATGATGCGGCTATTGATTGGCAGAATTTTATTGATAGTATCAAAGATGCTTCCATTCCTGTTAACGCGACGGTGACGCTTGATAAGTATACACAGGAGGCATATGACGCATTTGTTGAGAATAACCCGGTTAAGGTGAAAGGCGTCGTTTCGGCGATTTATGGTCTCGGGAAGTATGAGTCAAAGGATGATATCCTTACTGATGCGGAAGCTGGCAATGTTGCTTTCTACGAGGATGGACTTGAGATTTCGGCGGCTGTTGCTATTGACAGAGTGAATGGTAACGATATTGTGGTTGTCGGCGACGATGGTAAGCTCCACGTTATTCTGGTCGCTGATGTGGATCTGACAGGAGCTAAAGAGGCGGCGACCGCAGCGTTTGAGGATACGGGTAACACGTCCTTTGGAAACTGGGTTTCTCGCCTCAAGGATTTTTGGAATCCTGAAACTTGGGGAACAAAAAAAGGGTTCGGGCAGAGTGCCAAAGACCTTGTACAGCAAATCGTTGATATTGGGAAAGGGCTTGAAAATATAAAAGATATTCCAATTTTAAATTGGCTGTACGGTTCGCAATCTAAAAACATGGGGCAGGATGTACTGAATCGCTTCTCCGCAACAGACATCAACAATCTTGCCACGTTGGTGCAGACCTTGTCCGATGCGGTAAAAAACGGAACGGCCACGGAAGATGATATCCAAAATCTGCAACTGCTTACCGAGTTTTTCGCCACACTTGATACGCTTGGCATCGGTAAAAACATTACCGCAGGCGTCGCGCAGGGTATGGGCGATACGAGCTGGACGGATACGGCGGAAGGCGTAAGCGCTGATATCGTGAAAGCGTTGTGTGAAGCTCTGGGCATCCATTCGCCGTCCACTGTCATGCGTGATGAAGTTGGCGCTTATCTGTCGGAAGGTATCGGCGAGGGCTTGTCTAACTACGACTATACGCCGTATGTCGCTGCCGTTTCTGAGAAAATTCGCAGAACGCTTGCGTCTGCGCTGACGTATACGACATTCTACAATATCGGCAGACAGGCGGGCGCAGGGCTGGCGGCTGGCATTCGTGCAGGGTCGAACAGTGCGACGACGGCAATCACCAGCGTTGCCCAGCAGATTATCAACGCAGTGAAGCTGGCGTTGCGTATCAACTCTCCGTCTCGTGTCATGCGCGACGAGGTCGGTGTGATGACCATGCGCGGATGGACGGAAGGCATCCAGATGGAAGCGTCCAATACGCAGAAAGCTATCTCCAATGCGGCACACTATCTGACGGACAGCGCGTCCGGTATTGTCAGTAACATGAATAGCTATGATAACCGCACCACGGTCAACAGCAGCTCAAGTGTAAACCTGCACGTTGAGAATCTGCAAGTGCGCGATGAACAGGATATTCACGCGCTGGCGGTTGAGATCGCAACCATTACCAAAAACAACCAGCGGGCGCGTGGCTTGAGGATGGCCTGATGATGGGTCATCCTCTTTCCTTTATCAGGAGGGAATCATGAATCAATTGAACTACTGGTTCAAATGGAACGAAGTTAAAAGCACGGATTACGGCATCTATATCGCTGAACAACCGAATATCATCAAGCCTGCGGAGCGCGTATCTTATATCACCATCCCTGGCAGGAGCGGGAGCCTGACGCAGCTTCAGGGCGAGGACGTATATGAGGATATTACGCTGACTGTCGAGTGCTTTATCGCGGATAGCACGCGCATCGACGAGATCGGCGAATACCTGTCCGGAAAAGGCATCCTTGAGCTGGCGGCTAGGCAGGGAGGTTATTTCCGTGGGCGCATCGCTAATCAGATTGATTTTAAGCAGATTCTTCGAGGGCATCCGAACCGGAGCTTTTCTGTCGTTTGGCGGCTTGAACCGTTTTGGCGATCCAAAACGACATCAGATATTAAGCTGACAACGAATGGCAGTGTCATCAATCCGGGGACGACATTTGCTTACCCGATAATTACAGTTGCCTGTAATGGAAGTGGTACGCTGATTGTTGGAGAGACGGCGGTTGTTTTGTCGGATGTACCAAGCAAAATCATTCTAAACGGAACGCTTCAAGAAGCATACAGCGACACGGTTTCGCTTAATGACTGTATGACGGGTGATTTCCCGAAGCTGCTACCTGGAAGTAACGTGGTTCGGTTTAATGGAGATATTACGAGCGTTGAGATTTCAGCCGAATGGCGCTATCTGATTTGAGGTGAGTGGATGTGATTCGGATTTATGAATCTGATTGTAAGGATTTCTCAAAAAATGGTTTGGGGTTGCTTGCACCGAGTGTTTGCACGGTCAGTGAAACACTGAACGGCACATGGGAGCTTACGCTTGAGCATCCGCTCGACGATACAGGAAAATGGCAGAGATTGCAGGAAGAGCGGATCATCGTTGCGCCTGTTCCTGCCGCGCCGACGCCACGAGTCGGTCTGGTGCATCAGGATAATATCGGTCACTATTACAAGAACGAAATCTACAGCATCAACACGAAGCGCGATCCGCTTCGTCTACGTTCTGGTCCCGGCTTTGACTATGCCATTATCGACCATATCGATATCGGGTTGGAGGTTATCGTTACCGATACAATAACAGATGAGGACGGGAACGAGTGGTGCGAGGTTATCGGCCCATATGGCGAGCATGGATTCCAGTATAAAAGCTATCTAAAGAAAGAACGCACAGAAGAAGGCGCAACGTCGAGCGGTAGCGTTTATGCAACCGGCACGGTCGTTGAAAGCCGCCTATTGCGTGACCAGCCGTTCCGCATCTATCGGGTCGTGCCCTCTGATGCGGATAGCGCTAAAGTGACGGTCTATGCGCGACACATCTTTTACGATCTGATGGACAATATGATCCAGCAGTACCGCCCTGTACCGGATGAGGCCGGCGCGACAGTGGCGGAGAGTCTGCTTGCCAAGTGCCTGTCAGAGCACGGATTCCGCATGTACTCCGATCTGACCACGACCGCGTCGGATGTGGATCTGTCTAACCTGAATCCTGTGTCGGCTATGCTGGAGGACGGCGGCCTGACGGCGAACTATGCCGCAGAGTTGGCGCGTGACTGGTACGACGTGTTCATGGTTAAGCGGGTCGGATACGACAAAGATGTGACGATTCGGCGCGGAAAGAACCTGAAAGGCATCACATACGATGCGGATATCACGAACGTGGTCACGCGCATTATGCCGACCGGAGAGGATAAGAACGGAAATGTGCTGTATCTGCCGGAGGTGTATGTTGCCAGCCCGCATGAAACCGAATATGTGCATCCCAAATGGTACAGGTTGGAAGTCTCGGACGCCGCCGAAGCGGAAGCGACAGAGGACGAAGAAGCTGTCACAAAAGAGGATGTCTATCAAAAACTGCGTGAAGCTGCACAGAAGGAATTCGACAACGGATGCGACCTCGCAACGCTGACGCTGACAGTGGATTTCGTGAATTGCGCGGATACGGAAGAATATAAACAGTACCGCTTTTTGCAAAATATCTACATCGGAGACGCTGTCCGCGTCGTAAACAGTCGGATTGGTGTTGATACACGCATCCGCATGACGGACTATACATTCAACTGCTTAACGCTGCAATATGACTCCATGACATTGGGTACGCTGGCGTCTACGCCGGACAACAGTCTGATTACAGGGAAGCAGCTTGGCAATGGTATCGTTACAGGCAACAAAATTGCCATTTCCAGCGTGTCTGCGGGGAAGCTGGTCAATGGTTCTGTCGTGACAAATAAAATCGCAGCAGGGGCGATTACGGCGGGTAAAATTGACGCTGGCGCGGTAACCGCAGACAAGATCGAAGCCGGAGCTGTAATTGCGGAGAAAATCTCTGCGAATGCTGTTACGGCAGAGAAAATTGAAGCTGGTGCAGTCAAGACGGACAAACTGGACGCAAAGTCTGTCACAACTGAAAAGTTGGCGGCTAATGCAGTGACGGCTGATAAAATCGAAGCCGGAGCTATTAAGACGGACAAACTGGATGCGAACGCGGTTACTGCTGCAAAAATCGCGGCAGGCTCTATCGAGGCAAACCACATTGCCAGCCATACAATAACTGCAGATAAAATCAAGTCCGGAACGATTACAGCTGAAAGCGGAATTCTGGCTGACGGCGTTGTCGGAACGGCTCAGATTGCTGATGGCTCAATCACGGACGCTAAAATCGTAGGGCTTACCGCAAACAAAATCACAGCCGGTACGATCAATGGCAAAGAAATAAATGTTGCAAACCTGAACGCGGATAACATCACAGCCGGAACAATCAACGGACAACACATTCCGCAACTCGGTGAAGATAAAATTCAGGATGGTGCGATTTCTGGTATTAAGATTGTTGATGGTGCGGTTACGACAGATAAAATTGGCGACAATGCTGTAACCGCAGACAAAGTGGTTGCTGAAGCTATTACTGCGGACAAAATCGCCGCGAACGCAGTTACTGCGAACAAAATTCTTGCAGGCGCTGTAACCACAGCCAAACTGGATGCGAACGCAGTCACGGCGGAGAAAATTGCCGCGCATACAATTACGGTCGACCAGATTGCGTCAAGCACAGGGTCGAATCTTGATATATCCTCAAACAGGACGATTACTCTTCAAGCTCAAAATATGGAAGGCGTATTCAAATCTATCGGCGCTGATGGGTACAAAAAAACGGGCATCATTAACGTCGGCGCGGATGGAATCGAAGTCTCCCACTCAAATATCAATGCGAAAACAAAAATGGCGGCTGACGGTTTTAAAATCTACGATTCTGCTGGAAATTTAATTGGAGGTGTGTATATTCCAATAACAGGGCAGTCTGTTCGTCTGGTTGCATCCACGATGCTTGATCCTGCGAAACCGGAATATTGCGCACAATTCAGTAAATACGATGGTGACCACGGATTGAGCGACGTATACGGTTTTGAGCTGAAGCGTTCTTCTGATGGCGAGATTCTTGTTGGTCTTACAGCAAAGGCGGACGGAACGGACGGATATATTTCCAGCAAATCAAACGCCGTTTCAATCAGTGAAATGTCGAGAGCATGTGCCAATATTCATCAAATTGTTGTTTCTGCGTCAACTCCGAACATCAATAATTATTCGGATGGGACATTGTGGCTTAAACCTGTTGGAGAATAGAAGCATGGGCTGGAAATATAAAACGATAACCGTATCTTGCACGCTTTGTTCTCGTACTGTAAACGGAACGAACAACCGTTATGATGGCATCAATGAAACGCCATCTGCTGCAACACACGGTTTTTATGGTAGCAACGGAAATTGGGTTGGCATGGTGTTACTGAATGCAAACCTTGCCGGGTTGAATATTACAGCCATTCATTTATCCATGACAGCCAATGCCGCAGGCTCGACGGGGAATAAAAGCGTCTATTTCTACACGTCTAACTACCAGACCACAACAGCTTCCGGCAAAGGTTCAATTTACCCAAACAGTATGTTGGGGGCTGTCAGCGGAACATTTCGGAATGCGACAACAGAAATTGACCTAACAGGCAGTCTGTTGTCTGGAATGGCAAGTTATCTGTCCGCCGGAAATCAGATGCTGATTTTGTATGATCCAAATGGAAACGCAGCAAATTACTGTCGTTTTACAAGAATTACACTAACGATCAATTATCGGGCATATACAGAAGAAAAAAAGACCGTAATGATTAAGCAAATTGGACAGTGGGTGGAGTGCACAGTAGCCATAAAACGGAACGAACAGTGGGAAGAATGCGCTGTATTCATTAAGCGGAATAATGAGTGGATAGAAACATCACACAGATGAAAAAGGAATAAAAAGCAATATCCATGTAGAATATAATGAATGGAGAAGAATTATGCGTATATCTCGTTATAGCTTTAATTCCATGCCGCAAATGATTTTTTTAGGATATTGTGGAGAAAATGATGCGACATGCATTGAATTTGAAATGTCTACCAGCTTGAAAGATTACCCCAATTCTGAAGTTAGACTTTATGTGAAAAATCCAATCAATGATATGTATGTTGCGCAGACAAACATAGAAAACGGGATATTAAAATGGATTTTGAAAACTGATGATACTGTTTTTTATGGAAATGGAATGATCGAAATTAATATTCTTGGAAAGGCTGGAGAAGTAATTAAAAGCGCGACTGCATCGACAATGATAGAGTCTTCTTTGTCCATCATAGAGGAGGAGAGTATCTAATGCGTATTTTTAGATATGATTTTGATAATATTGATAAATCGTTAATATTCCTTGGTTATGAAGGGGAAAACAAGGCAACCCAAATTCGCATTGATATTGAAAAATATCAAAGTCAGTATATTGGGGCTGGATACCAATTACTTGTTAAAACACCACTTGGTAGCGTATATCCGGCGGCAACAACGGTTGAAAACACGGACATTGTATGGACGGTTGAAAAAGGTGATACCGCCGCACCCGGTGCTGGACAAATAGAGGTTGCTATTAAAGGCGTTTCTGGAGAAATATACAAAAGCGCAAAAGGTAAAACTAGTTTACTTGTATCTATGACAGGAAGCGCAGGCGAACGGCCAGCTTCTTTTGAAACTTGGCTGGATCAGCTTCTTAAGGCCGCAGATGGCGTAAAACAGATGACGGTCAAATCATATAGTAGAAAGTATGGGACGGGTAGTGATGCTTCATACGATTCTCAAACTGCAATTTTAACACTTGGTTTGGAGAGTGGCGCACCTGGCAAAATTGAAAATTTGCTTGTTGAAGCCCAGACCAGAGAGCCCGGAACGGGATGCACAGCAACATACGACAGCGAGACTGGGAAAATTATATTTGGACTAGCTTCCGGACCTCAGGGTGAAAAGGGCGACCCAGGAAAAGACGGAGCGCCGGGAGCGACCGGGCCGCAAGGGCCTCAGGGTGAAAAGGGCGCCCCAGGAAAAGACGGAGCGACCGGGCCGCAAGGAGAGAAGGGCGATCCCGGCAAGGATGCGCCGCAGGAAGCGGTGCTGTATACGGCGCAGACACTCGAAGATACTCAAAAGGCACAAGCAAGATCAAATATTGATGCGGCATCTACTAGCGAGCTTAATCAGGTAAAGAGGAATCTGGAGGCTGTAGACGCAAAAGCGCTCTACCTCGGCGACGGCGACGCGGGTGAGATAATTACCTACAAAAAACCTCAATCGCCGATTATGAGTAGCACGGACGGCATCTACCCGCTCACGACTGCCGATCAGATCATAAAAGCCGATGGCAGTCGACTGGAGCAGAATGGGAAGATCATATCCGACAGCGCGATGACAGCGGATAAGTTGGCAGGAAAATCGCCAGAGTATTATATACAGCCATACAACCTGCTGGACAACAGCGATTTTGTCCACCCGATTGCTCAGGCGGGCGTGAACGGGGCGCACGGCGCGACCGGGTATGCTGTGGATCGCTGGAATCGGACAAACGGCGCGACGGTTTCACAGGCGGCAGACGGGCTGAAAATCGTGTCGGACAAAACGAGCTGGACGGCGGGCATTCAGCAGCGGATCGAGGCGAAACGGTTTGCCGACGTGATGACGTTTGCGGTGCGCGGTGTTTTCCCGGTGGCGTGCCGACTGTTTGTCTACATCGGCAGCGACACGACGAATTTTGGCACGGCGTATTTTCAGGGCGACGCGGCGGAGCGCACGCTGGTGCTGAAGCTGACAAAACCGGATGGCCTGACCGGGGACGAAGTGGTGAACGTGTACATTTCGCCGGACACAGACAGAACCGGCACGGCGGCGGTCGTCCGCTGGGCGGCGCTCTACGAGGGCGAATACACGGCGGAGACCCTGCCGCCATATGTGCCGAAGGGATACGCGGCGGAACTGGCCGAATGTTTGCGATATTATCGGAGGATAACGGCGACGAACGAAACGTTCGCGGGTTATTGTGCAAACGGTGTATCTTATTGCACGATTCCATTGCAAACAATGCGCATTAAGCCGTCACTTGTACCATCAGGGAAATTTTATTACACTCTTGGCAATAAGCAAGGAACGACAACCGCAACTGCAACAGCGCACAGCGCAAACGTCAACAGAGCAATTATTAAATGTGCAATCACTGAAACAGGTATTTTGACGGGTACGATATCGCCGCAAGGAGATATTGACATTTCTGCCGACCTGTAAAGGAGGGATGACATGGACACAGAGAGCTGCAAGGTACTGGTGCAGACCGACGACGCGTGGCGCGTGACGGCGATCAACAGCGACGCGTTTGTGAGCGGCGACGGCTGGACACAGATTGACGAGGGCGAGGGCGACCGATACCGGCACGCGCAGAACAATTATCTGTTCAAGCCGCTCACGGATGAGCGCGGCGTGTACCGCTACAAGCTCGTGGACGGGCTGGTTGCGCAGCGGACACAGGCTGAGATGGATGCGGACTTTGACGCATTGCCCGCGCCGCCGCTGACGACTGAGGAGCGCGTGAACAACGTGGAGCAGCGCACGGACGCGCTGGAATCTGCAAACGACGATCTGATTTTGATGATGGCTGATTTGATTGGAGGATAAAAAAGATGAAAACTTTGAACGCTTTGAAGCTGCGCATTATGACCCGTGCCTTTAGAATTCGCATTGCCAACGGTGAGGATTTTGCCGATATCGCGGCGGATTATCCCGCGCTGACGACCGACGACCTGGAAGCCATCCGCGGAGCGCTGAACATGGGCTGACGAGGGGGGAGAGAGCACGATGCGTGACATCATTCTGGCGCTTGACCGTTTTGGCGATCAAGCGCTGCTGCTTGGCCGTGTCGGCGAAAATCGCGCGACGCGGGTACTGATCGACCTGAAAAGCATATTGAGCCAGTATCCGGGTGCTGCCGCGTCGATCACGGTCAAGCAGCCTAACCGGGCAGAATATCCGGCGGCGGTGAAACGAGAGGGCGGTATCCTGACGTGGGAGATCACGAGCGCGGATATCGGCGATAAAGCCGGAAGCGGGCAAGCCCAAATCACAATCCAAGACGCGGATGGAACGATCATCAAGACCGCGATTGCCTGTACGCGCGTCGGCGAGTCTCTTGGCGACGCAACCGCCGCAGCGCCCGATCCGGTGGAAACATGGATTGACAAAGCAACTGGCACGCTGGCCGACGTTGAACGGGCGGGAAACGCCGCACAGGCAGTCGCGGACGAAGTGCAGCGGCGGTTGGATGATGGCGACTTTGTAGGGCCGCAAGGGCCGAAGGGAGACAGGGGAGAGCCTGGCCCGGTTGGCCCGCAGGGACCCAAGGGCGAAAAAGGAGACAAGGGAGACAAGGGCGAGCAGGGAGACACCGGCTCGCAGGGCGAAACAGGCGCAAAGGGAGACGCGTTTACCTATGACGATTTTACGCCCGAACAGCTCGAAAGTTTGCGAGGCCCCAAGGGGGACACGGGCGCGACCGGGGCACAGGGCGAAAAAGGAGATAAAGGGGACAAAGGCGACAGGGGCGCAAAAGGCGAACCGGGCAAGGATGCTGTCATCGACGCGACGCTGACCCAGGAGGGCGCGGCGGCGGACGCGGCCACAACGGGAAAGCGGCTGGCGGAAATCGAGAAGGCTGTTGCCGGGAAGGCCGACAAAGCGCGCCAGAATATCCTGATCGGCACCGAAACGGGCAATCCTGTATCTGTCTCTGACGCTTTTTCCGCGCCGCTGTGCGGGCTGACTGTCTACGGCAAGAGTACGCAGGATGACACACCAAGCCCGGATAACCCGGTACCGATTGTGAGCGCAGGTGACGGCGGGAACGTGGCGGTAAAGGTGACAGGGAAGAATCTGTTCCCGGTGGTGACGGAAGCCAACTTATCAAAAATTATCAAGCCGGACGGTGGAATCAGATATGGATACACATTTTACATCCCGGCATGGTTGACCGTTGTTATAACATGTAATGCCAGTATTGACACAAATTGCTACATTGGCGATTTTGATACAAAAACGCAAAAATATACACAAAAATCATTAATTGCATCAGAAACAGGCGAAACAAAATCCGCAGTGGTGCATAGTGGATGGTATGTTGTGTATATTGCTACCGATTACAAGCCGCACATAATTGAGAAACTAAACAAAGCAAAAATTCAAATGGAAATCAGCACGAAATCCACTGCCTACTCCCCCTACCACGAACAACTTCTCACCCTTCCCACCTCAAACGGCTTACCCGGCATCCCTGTCACTTCCGGCGGCAATTACACCGACCCGACAGGCCAGCAATGGGTATGCGACGAGGTGGACTTGGAAAGGGGGGTGAAGGTGCAGAGGGTTGATAAAACCTCTTTTGACAACACAAAAACGCTTGCCGAACAAAACGCAATCCTCACCACCCCCGTTGAAACCCCGCTCACCCCCGCCGAACTTACCGCCTACAAAGCGCTGACTACCTACGCGCCCAACACCGTGGTGCAAGCCGCAGACGGCGCGGGGTTGAAACTGGACTATCAAAGAGACGTTAACATCGTGATCAAAAATCTTGAGGACGCGATTGCGTCTATGACTACAACCTAAAGGAGGGGAAAAGCATATGGCAATCAAAAGCAAAGCTCGTCACGACCTGACCCTGCGCTCCATCAAGCGCGAGATCGCTGCCGGACGCGACGTGGCCTATTGGCTGGACAAGGCGTACACCCATCTTGATAATGGGCTGCTCACCGATGCGGATATCGGAGAGATCGAGGCGCTGGCACAGACATACTACGACGCGCTGGACGCGGAAAACGCGAAGGCAGAGGCTGACGACGGCCTTTCAATCGTCTAAGGAGGCAAAACCATGATTATTCTTGGCATCATCGTCGGCGGCGCGATCATTTTCGCGGCGGGCTGCCTGGTTGGCCGCTTCATCCGCGCGGGAGGTGCGTGGGATGATTAAGGCGAGCGCACTGATCAACCTTTTTCAGCGCATGTTGGACGAGCACTGGGCGTATGAGCTGGGCACGGCGCGCGAGGGCTGTGTAGACTGTTCGGGCGCGTTTGTCTGGGCGTATAAGCAGCTTGGCGCGACAATCGAGCACGGCAGCAACTCCATTGCGCATCTGCGCGTTGGCAAGTATGTGCCCGTATCAGAGGCAAAGCCGGGCTATGCGGTCTTCAAGCTGCGCGAGTGGCGCGAGGACGACAGCGGCAACCGCTGGTTTGACCAGCAACCCGGCGACTGCTATCACATTGGCCTGATGGGACAGGATGGGTGCGTGCTCAACGCGCAGAGCACCAAGACGGGCTTTGTCGCGTCGCCCGCGTCGCAAAATTGGGCGTTCGCCGCCCCGCTGAAGGCGGTCAGTTATTCAGATAACGCGGAGGGAGGTGAGACCATGTTTGGCAATGCAACTGTGAGCGTGACCAGCGGATATCTCAACATCCGTGAGGGCGCAAGCACGCGGTCAAAGATCATCGCAAAAGCCGAGAACGGGACGCGGGTGAACGTGACCCGCGAGGCAGGCGGCACGGGCTGGGTGTTCGGCGCGCTGGCAAGTGGCGAGGCCGGGTATATGTCGAGCGAGTATCTGGTTGAGGATGCGCCGGAAAGCGGAGATCAGGGCGAGACGATCGGCGAAACGCCGAACACAACGACCCTGCGCAGGAGCGACGGCGTGTATATCACGCTGGCGGGAAAATGGACGATTGCGGAGGATTGACCGATGACTCTACAAAAGCTGCTGGACGGCTTGCAAGCGGCTGTCACGACGCACAGCACACTGACGCTCGTGCTGATATACTTGATGCTTAATCTGATTGAGATCTCGCCGATCAAGGTGCATCCGCTGTCATGGATATTTCGTGGCTTGCGAAAGGCGCTCGTTGGCTCATTGGAGGAGCGCATGGGGCGGATTGAGGCAAAAAATGACCTTGAATTTGCTAAAATCTCACGCGCCCGCATCCAGCGGTTTTCCGACGAGTGCTATAATAGCGTCAAGCACAGCAAAGAGCATTTTGAACAAGTTTTCGACGACGCGAAATCCTATGAAATGTACTGTAAAGCACACCCAGAGTTTGAAAACCACAAGACGGTTGAGGCCGTCGAAATCATCAAAAACGCTTATCACAAGTGTTTGCAGGAGCGTAAATTTTTATGACGTTGCCCGGTAAAGACCGGGCAGAAAGTGAGGCTATCTATGTCTAACATCGACCTGACCCCCATCTTTCAGGCGCTGATCGTCCTCGTGGCCGCGCTGATTACGCGGTATGTCGTCCCGTGGATCAAGGCCAAGACGACGCTTGACCAGCGTCGTGAAATTCGCGACCTCGTGTCTATCCTCGTATTCGCCGCCGAAAAGCTGTACACCGGCTCTGGGCGCGGCGCGGAAAAGCTGGCGTGGGTGCAGGAGCGACTTAACGCGCATGGCTACAAGCTGGATACTGATGAGCTTGCCGAGCTGGTGAACGCTGAGATTGCAAAGCTGGAAAGCTCGACGCCGTTGTTGATTGAGAACGCTGTCCCGGTGAATGAGCTGACAACTGCACAGGAGGGCTAATGACAAATGCGGCTACGCTTCTGCAGACCGGACTATGTGCGCTACTGCGCTGAGTGCGGTTTTACGGAAGATGAGCTGCGCATTTTCGAGCTACTGCAGAAGGGCAAATCGCGAGTCGAGATAGCGTTTGCCACGAACAGATCTGTACGGACGGTAGATCGCATCATCCGCACGATAAAAGACCGAATCATATATCTCGAACAACACTATCCTAATTGAATATTTACTAAATCAAAAAACGGTCGGGTGTCATATGGCACTCGACCGTTTTTTGTCATGTTTGCGACGGGAAGATGTCAGGAACAACCTGCTATTCTGCACCATAATAATGGCAGAAGAGGGAGGTGGATTGCAGTGTACAACGGTTATCCGCAATCGTACATTTATCCGCAGCTTGCGCAGCAGACGTACTTTGATAGGCTTCAAGCCCTTCAACAGCAGAATGCGCCAATACAAAACATGCAGCTGATTCGCGTTAATGGAATTGATGGCGCAAAAGCCTTTCAAATGCCGCCCAATAGCTCCGTGGCTTTGTTCGACACAAATAACGATGTATTTTTTGTTAAGTCGACAGATGGTGCCGGCTTCGGCAGCATAAGAACATTCACCTTTATTCCGGTGCCGGATGCGCAGTCGCAAATGCAGCAGGCATCCCCCGAATATGTAACCCGTGAAGAATTTGACGAGCTGAAAGGAATGGTGTTAAGCAATGGCAAGCAGCCTGTTCGGACAAACCGCAAACAACAGCCAGCCGATGATGCAGCAGAATGACATTCGGGCGGCGGTATCTAAAGCAAAGCAGCTTATGAATGGAGATAATCCCATGATGGCGGCTGTTCGCATGATGACAGCTGGAAAAGACCCTGAGAAGGTGTTTTATTCGGAGTGTCAGCGTATGGGCGTGAATCCGGAGGACATTTTGTCCTTGATTCGTTGAGACCACTCCTTTCGGCAAGCGCGCAGCCGGAGGCTTGGAATATAAACGGAGGTAACATTTATGGAAAATTATAGCCTTGCCGATGTTGCTGCGGCGACTGGCAAAAATGACGGCGTATTCGGCGGCAGTGGCGGCGGCATGTGGATTTTTGCCCTGCTGATTCTCGTCCTGCTCGGCGGTGGCGGCGGATTCTTCGGCGGTCGCGGTGACCGTGCGGCGACGGTCGGTGATGTACAGCGTTCGACCGATTTTGCGGCTCTTGAACGGCAGAACAACGAGATCGTTGCCGCTGTGCGTCAGGGCGTCTACGATACCACTGGTGCGATTAAGGATGGCAACTACAACATCCTCGGTGAGCTCCGCGATATCCAGAACGAGACCAACAGCGGCTTTGCCGCGATGCAGAAATGCTGCTGCGAGACGCTGCGTGCCATCGACTCCGTCAACTACAACGGCGCGATCAACACGGCGGCGATCAACGCGAACACGACTGCCAGCATGCAGAAAATTCTGGATGCTATCACCGGTAACCGCTTTGCCGACATGCAGAACCGCATCAACCAGCTTGAATTGCAGTCTGCTCTGTGTGGCATCCCGCGTATCAGCAACTATGCTTACGGCGTTGTGCCGAACTTCGTGCCGATTCCTCAGCAGCAGGGTTGCAACGGGAATAACTTCAACATCTAAAAGTCGTATCGGCTGGGCAGGCGGGCGGCTTACGCCCGCCTTTTCATAAAATGGAGGATTGTATGGCGACTCAAATCAATCAGGATCTTCGGGCGGCTATCGAGACCAGCCTGATGAAGCGCGACTATGACAATATGCCGTTGTCGGATATCCAGCAGATCATTGCGCTGGCCATTGCGCTTGCCCGCGATGTAACGCCCATGACGCCGCTGGACTATATGTCTGCTTTGATGTTGGACAATGCGCATGGTCTGCTGAACAAAGGAATCGCGTCTACTTCTAAGGAGGGTTAAACATGTCTTGCAAATCTCTGATCTATGCCGTCAACGCCGGAACGCAGGCTGTCGCGGCGAATGGCGATGTGCAGTTCACCACGCTGACCAGACGCTACGGCTGTGATTGCCGTCTGGTGGGCACAAACGTCGTTTTGACAGGCGCTGGCTATTATGACGTTGGGTTTAACGTCACGGCACTCCCGACCGCTGCTGGGGCTATTACAGCCACTCTGTTGGTCAATGGCGTTGCCTATCCTGGCGCAACTGTAACAGCGACCGCTGCGGCGGCGAATGAGGCTGTCCAGTTGTCCCTGTCTCCTGTGACTGTGCGCACCTGCTGCTGCCCGCAGACCAGCACGCTATCCGTGCAGTTGTCTGCTGCGGCTTCCGTTACGAACGCGGCGATCAACGTGGAAAGGGTGTAAGCGTATGCTGACACGTGAGTGCATCGAACGTGAATACATGAGGGCGCTATATGGCCCTGAAACGGCGCAGAACGTGCGTGACTTTGCTCTGTGGTCGATTGCCTTAGAAGCGTTGGAAAAAGGCTCACAGGTGGCAAAGAAACGCTTACACGAGCATCTGGAAGAAATGGATTCGCCGCTCACCATGGAAGAAGCCGAAACGTGGGTCGCGAACATGGAGAACGAAGATGCTTCCAAGCCGCACGGCGGTAAGTGGTCTTACGCTGAGACTACCGCTGTTGCCAAGAAGCATGGTATCCCGGAGGACAAGTTCGTCGACTTCTACGCGGCGATGAACATGATCTGGTCGGACTATTACAAGGTCGCGACCGAGCTGAACGTATCCACGCCGGACTTCTACGCGAAAATGGCGAAGGCGTTTGTCTGCGACAAGGACGCCGCGCCGAACAAGGTTGCCCGGTACTATCACGCTATTCCCGAATAAGCCACTGGAGGCAGAAGAGGACGCAGGCGTTTTCCTGCGTCCTCTTTGTTTTGGGCATTTCGCAAATGCGTCCAAGGTTGTGTCCAAAGCGTTCTTTTCTTTTTGTGTCCAAAGACGTATTTCAAATTATGAAAGATAAAAACTGAAAATATATAGAAAACAAGATATGAAAATATATGGACACGTAAAACCTTGAAAAAACGGCGCTTTTCCTGTATTGTTGTTGTCAATCAATGCTTGAATGTTGTTTTTTCTAAATATTGTTGAAAAAATTGATTGATTCCGCTTTCAAAAATATGCTGGAAAAAGCGTGATTTTTCGGAATAAATCGGCTGTTTGTGTCCGCATTTGTGTCCAAATGAAAATATAGAAAATCTATCCTCTTTCCTTGAACTGACAAACTAAAATGAACTTAAAAAATCAACCCCTTCTATACTCTAAAAAAAGAAAAAAATCAAGAGAAAGTGTGAGAGAGCATTTATAAGGTTTTATTGGTTTATTAGGTTTTAATGGTATATTAGGTTCATTAGGTATATTAGGGAGTGGGTGACAAAGGATTTCTGTTTTTACCGAAGGAAAGCAATTTTTCAATATTTATTAGGTATATACTATTTTTCTATATATTGTTAGATTTATATGTGTTTATTACTATGGCAATACCTAATATACCTAATGTACCTAATAGTTTATATAAACGCGCATTTGCTGAGCGAAAAAAAGTTTGAAATTTGTTAGGGCGACCTAATAGACCGAAGGCGAGTGCGCAAGTTTCTTTGTCACCTCTTCGGTCTATTAGGTTAATCTAACTCTATAAAAGTCGATGATTGTCGATAAATGAAAAATAAACTTCAAAAAAGACCTTGACGAAAAAATGCCGGGAGAACCCGACATTTGCATCATTTACTCTTGAAATTAACAAAAAGTGTTTAATTTATTTGCCACATCTTCTTGTAAACCAGTCATTAGATAGCCGTATGTATCCATCGTAATTGCGATAGAAGAGTGACCAAGACGTTCACTAATAATCTTAGGCTGAATGTTGAGTTTAATAAGCATAGCAGCGTGTGTATGCCGTAAATCATGGAAGGATGCTGGTGGTATAGGCGGTTGGTTAGTACACTTTCTCTTTTCATTGATCTGTTCTTCGATTCTTTTTAAAGTATTCGTGAGTGAATTTATGCTGTATGGTTCTCTTTTACGACTGACACAAACAAACTCACTTTCTCGCGGGAGCTGATTTAAATAATCCATAACAAATTGGGGCATTGAGATTGTTCTTTTTGACATCGGAGATTTAGGTCCCTTATCTATTTTTCTACCGTAAACATCGCGCGTTTTAGCTTCTATAATGATCAGAGTATTTCTAGAAAAGTTAATGGATTTCCATTTTAAACCACAACATTCCTCCGCTCGAAGACCACCGTATATAGCTAATAGAATGGGTGTGTAGATACGTTTCCCTTTGCAAGCACTCAATACATCCTGAATGTCGTTCGGATCAAGATAATCTGGTTCTTTATAAGAATCTTGCTTTATTTTTTTTATTTTATACCCGGCAAGAGGATTTAGCGGAATAATATTTTCTGATGCGGCCCAGCTTGTGGAGTTGCGTAGAACATCAAAGTATACTTTTACAGTTGATGTTTTTAATGGTTTTCCGTTTTGCCCGCCACAAGATTGCATATAGTTGAACATCTGCCCGTAACGGGCTTTGGTCAAGTTTTTGACAGGCTCATTATATATGGGAAAGTGAGATAAACGATCAATGTTCATGTTGTATCTTGCTAAAGTCGTTTGTTCGACACTCTGTGCAGCATATTCTGAAAACCATCGTTCTAACAGCATCCCGACGGTTAGATCGGATTTGGGCTGTTCCACGTTCATTTGTGCTGCCTGTTCGATCTGTCCGGCTTTTGCCCATGCTTCTTCCTTCGTTTTGAAGCCGCCAACGCGCTTTTGAGTAATTTGTCCCATTGCATCTTTTACGCGATAACGTATTTCCCACGTTTTTCCTCGTTTGGATACAGATGCCATTTTCAGTTTCCTCCTTGATTTTTCCGCATGTATATGTTATAATAAGATCGTCTCGCAAGGTGATGGTTTCCTCCATCCTTGCGAGTTTCCGCAGTCCGCGTCGTTTTTGAATGGCGCGGATTTTTGCGTTCATGACATAGTATATTCAAAACATGGAAAAAGCAAACGGGTTTTTGAGTGAAAAGTATATTTTGATATCGTGAAAAAAATTCATTTACTTTACAGAATCTGGCAAAAATTGTAGTTTGCGCGACACCGCCTTATGTCGCGCAAACTACAATTTTTTATGTTTTTTGTCGCGTTTGTTCCTAAGTGGAGTGTATTTCTTCGAGCCAAGAAATAGCACGAACGATTTTTAAAATTCGACTTTCTTTTTTTGTATATTAAATGCCGCTTCCGGGTATGCTAGTAGCAAAGGAGGCGGTATTTGTGAAATATCCGCGTGGAATTATGGTTCGCTGCATTCTGAGTCTGCTGGATAAGGTGGAGGACGACGCTGTGATTCAGAGGGTTTGGAAAATTCTTGAACGTGCATATGCTGCGCAGACAGAAAAAGGCCGTGAGAATTAATCTCCCGGCTCTTTTTCTAAGGCTGGTCTATAAAGCATTGAAAATGCCTGTTATTTGTGATACAATTCGATAGGAGGTGAACAATGTGCGAAAAGTCTTTCTTGTTGTTTGTTTTTTTATTTTTCTGTTTTCTGCTCAAACGTCGATAGCTAATAATCGTGTTTTGTTTGAAACCGAAGATGAGTTTGCACATGCGTTTGATAGATATTATGCTGAAGTAAGGGACTATTGGGGTGGAATGATTACTCCTAAATATGAGATTAAAGGAACGCGTGGTTCCTTTGATTTTGATTATTGCAGAAAAACAGAATGTGCAAGATCATATCATAGGTTTTCAGTAGAATATCATGGGAAATACACAAATCCTAGTTATCACGAGGCTTATTTTGCGTGTTATTATGATTCTGAATTAAGAAAGATAACACGAATATCTATAAAATCTGATGAAGTTTGGAAAAATAAAGAGTGTAGGCATAGATTCCAGACCGTATCTTTGGTAATTGCCAGAATGCTTAATCTTGTTCCGAGAGATGTTGATTTGGAAAAAGGTGTATTCTTGCCAACATACAATTATGATGGTTTTCTAGAAAAAATAGAAATTACTGATGAATCTATAAAAAAAATGTTTGATGAAGCAAGGAAAAATAGCGATTATAGTACTAAAAAATACGATAGAGCTGGATACATAATAGAAATTGATATATCTCCATGCCGAGATAGTATTGAAATGAGTATTGAAAAGGAAAACTAAAAAAATAAGAAGCCGGGCGATCAATCGCCCGGCTTCTTTTGTTTGTCCAGCTCGGCTTGTATGGCGTTGAAGACCTCACGCATCATTTCCCAACCGCCGGGAGTCTTGGCGATGCCGCGTATTACGGCTTTGACGAACTCGTTTGAGCCTGCCAGAACTTCGTCTACGATCTCGTCGTCCTCGTTGGGAGGAAGCCGCATCGGTTCTTCGCCGGTTTCCAGCCATTCGAGGCGAATGCTGTATTGCTGGCTGATCAGCATTAGTACGCTGCGCTGGGGTGTAACGCGATCAATCTCATAAGTCATGAGTTGTCCTCGGCTTAACCCTAGGGAAGCTGCGAATTCCTCTTGACTGAGTTTTCCTTCTGCTTCCTTGCGAACTTGTTTGATTCTTTCGCCCATTGTCATTGTAGTCACCTCCTTTTGTGTTTCTGAACGCATTATATCACTAATAATGAGAAAAGTAAACTTATTTAAGCGATTGTGGTATCAAAAAATATTTTAAAAATGTGTTGACAATCGCATCAAAAAGAGCTAAAATGACGACGTAGTCACAAAAAGAAAGGAGGTTTGGCGATTATGGTCGCAGAAAAGGTTATGGCGAATGAGAAGGTCGATATTCTCAAGACTTTCGTCAGTTTCCCCGAAGCTATTCAAAACGCTTTTGCGGCGGGCGTGTTGTTCGGTCAATTGAAAACCAGCATGGATAACACGGAGAAAAAGAAGGAGAGCTAAAACAAGGCTCTCCCGTTGCAGCAGGAGAGCCTTTTAGAAGGAAGGAGCTATAAATGCAAAACAAAAACCTTTCGACGTTCGTCAACGACCAGTTTGGTTCGGTACGGACGTTGACCATCGACGGCGAACCGTGGTTCGTTGCGGCGGATGTGTGCAGAGCGTTGGGGCTGGAACAGACCCACAAAGCTCTACATCGTCTTGATTCGGATGAAGTAGGTGGGGGAATTAAAATCCCCCACCCGCAGTCGCCTGAAAAAATGATTGAGGTGAGCATCGTCAGTGAGTCTGGCTTGTATAGCTTGGTGCTTGCTTCCCGCAAGCCCGAAGCAAAAGCCTTTAAACGATGGATCACCCACGAGGTGATTCCGGCAATCCGCAAGACCGGCGCATATGCCGTTCCTGGAACGCCGATGATGACTGCTGAACAGGCAGCTGTGCTGCTGGAATCGATGCACGCATTCGTGCAGAATCAGAGCGAGTTCCTCGCTTGTGCATCGAAGGTGCTGGATGCGATGAATGCGTTCACCGACGTGTCGCAGAAACTGGTGCAGGCAGTGATTGATGCAAAAGCAATTCCGTCTGCCAGCGAGAAGCCCGCGCCGAAGCCTGAACAGGCGAAGGATAAGCCGAAGGCTGTTCCCGCTAACCAGCACGTGTCGGATGGTGCGATTACGCTCGAAGAAGCCGCTCTGCGGCTCGGCACTACGCGAAAGAACGTCTGCGACGCTCTGCGTGTGGCTCGTATCTGCTACCGACAGGGGAACAACGATGCATGCCCTTACAGAGTGTACACCGAACGGGGGCTGTTTGACAAGATTATTGTCAAATATTATCGCTGTGGCGCGGAAGAGACGCAGACGTTGGTTACGCCGACCGGACTTGATCTGTTGGCTCAGATTTTGGAGGATGAGAAGCTGTGAGAATGGATGCCTATCGTTTTCTGTTCGGTCTGATCTCGCTGTTTGTGGCGTTAATCTGCTGTGCGTTGATGTGTCTTGTCGGTGAAGCCATGGAGCGTGTGGTGTTTGCAGCACTGGCGCTTACGAACATCGTGAATGTAACTCAGCTTTGGTGGATGTAAGGAGGAAAAAAGAATGGATAAACAGTGGTACATCGTAAGAACCGACCGAGCGGGCGTATTCTTCGCCCACATCGAGGAGCGCAACGGTAGCGAAGCGAAGTTGACCGACGCTCGGCGCATCTGGTATTGGTCTGGTGCAGCGAGCTTGAGCCAGCTTGCGACCGAGGGCGTTAAGGCCCCTCAGAACTGTAAATTTACGGTGACAGTTCCGTCTTGCACGGTACTCGGTGTGATTGAGATCATCGCCTGCACGGATAAAGCCGTGGAGAATATTAAGGCGGTGAGAGAATGGCGAATGTAAAGGAGACCATCAAACGATTCCTTGAAGTGCCACGAGGCTCCGGCTCCGGCTCCGGCGACGGCTTCGGCGACGGCTACGGCGACGTAACTTCGCTTGCTGGTGATCCCGTGAACATGGTTGATAACGTTCCCACGATTATCGATCATGTTCACGGTAATGCGGCGAAGGGGCGTATTCTGCTGTCGGATTTTACGACGAAAGATTGTTACGTCGTAAAAAACGAGGACGGCATCTTCGCCCATGGGGATACGCTTCGGGAAGCGATGGACGCACTGCTTGAAAAACAGTTCGACGATATGCCGGAGGAAAAGCGAATCGAAGCGTTCCTTGAAGCGCACAGAGAGGACAAGAAATATCCTGCACAGGATTTATTTGACTGGCACCATCGGCTCACAGGAAGCTGTATGGCTGGTCGGAAGGCATTCTGCCTGAATCATCAGATCGACTTGGAACATGACTCTTTTACAGTCGATGAGTTTATCGAATTGACTAAAGATGATTATGGTGGATCTGTGATTCGGAATCTGGAAAAGAAAAGGAGAGAAAACAATGCCCAGTAACTTTGTTGCAATAAAAAGTCTGGATACCATCATGGATGGTGCTGTAAATGAGCGCTTTGCCGAAGAGTGGCAGCGCCTGCTCCAAAACGTGTTCGACCCGAACACCGACCCGGTTGCCAAGCGCTCTGTGACGATCAACATTGAGGTTCAGCCCTCTGATGATCGTTCTGCCGGCACCTTCAAGCTCAAGGTGAGTTCCAAGCTGGCACCTCCGATTGTGGTGACTAAACCGCTGTTCCTCAGTCGCGACGACCACGGAAATGTAACAGCTCAGGAACGCAGCAATCAGCTTCCCGGTCAGATGAACATGCAGGGGGCGGAGTTTGAATCGAATGTCGTGACGTTCAGTCACAATTAAGGAGGTAAAGGTTATATGGCTTCTAATCCCATGATGATTGCCGCTGATGCGCAGGCGGCGCGCGCCGTAGATGAGTATCTTGTGAACCTTGGTAAGCGCATCAACGATGTTGAGAACGCAGTCAAGGTAGATGAACACGGGCATCACTATATGTTTGACCGTGTTAAAGGTTCTGTTGTGATGCTGCCTGATCTGGATCGTGAGAGCGTTCCGATTAGCACACTGGATGTGTTCTGTCTGGATGGCTTGGTTAATTTCATCTCGGCGGATGTGGATGATCTGTTCTGCCATGCTGAACCGGAACAGGAAGATCAAATGACCTGTCATCTTGTCCGCATCGTCTCTCCGACCGAGGTCGATGTGCTTTCGCCGCTGATGGATATTGGAACGCGCGAGACGGTCGTCCGCTGCAAAGCGTGTATTCCGTACATTAAATTCGGTCAGTACATGGACATTGACGAGTTCCAGATTATGCTGCAAAGCATGTTTAAGCCGTCCGAGAATCTCACGAAAGTATTGCAGATTTCCGGAAGCCTGCGGTCTGAGCAGACAGCACAATATGCCGATGATGGCGTGTCCCAGCGCGTGACGGTGCGTAGCGGCATAGTATCCAACGCCGAGGTGACGGTCAAGAATCCTGTAACGCTGACGCCGATTCGGACGTTCACCGAGGTCGAGCAGCCAGAAAGCAACTTCATCCTGCGTTTTAACGACAAAGCGCAGTGTGCGCTGTTTGAGGGCGATGGCGGCGCATGGAAGATTGATGCTGTTCGCAATATTGCAACTTACCTTGGAAAGAAGTTGCAAGGTTGCAACGTGGTTGTAATTTAAAAGTAGCCCAGCGCCATGCTGGATGGAAGGAGTAAAAACTATGACACTACTTGATGCGGTGGGTATAGGTATCGCGGTCGTGATCGGAATCCTTCTCCTGATGGCGCTGGGCTATCTCTTTATCCGACTGGATGAAGAGATGCAGAAGGAAAAAATCGCCAAGCCTGCCCCGGAGCAGGATATCCTGCCGGATGGCATCGGATGGTTTGAAATGCGCCGGATAACGGCACGTTGTCTGGCTTATGACCAAAAACGCTTGGCGCGTATGCCTAAAGAAAGGATGATCTATCATGCGAAAAAGAAAACCCGTTATTGAATCTAATGTGCGCGTTACGATGACGCGCACTGCGTATAAAGAGCTGCTTAAAGCTCTGAACACCCGCTCTAAAAAGGCGGTATGCGACTACATGAATAAGGTTGGGCATTATATGGGAACTGTGGTGGATATCACCACGGACGATTAAAGGAGGAACGGCTATGGGCTTGTCTACGCCGAAAGAAGCGGCTGAGGCTATGAACATCAGTATCGCAACCATTACCCGTTGCGTACAGCGTGGTGCGCCTGTGCATCGCTGGGGTAGCACCGGACGGCGTTATCGAATCGACGTAGATGAGTTTGTCCGCTGGATGGAGGCGCAGGGCGGGAACAAGCCTGAGTCTGTCCCTGCCCGTGCCACTGTTGAGGAACTTGCGGCGCGTCGTCGTGCGATGATGCGCCGGGCATGAAATCATGAAATAAGGAGGCGTTTGTGTTTGTTATATGCAGACGGCACTCATGTTGAAATTAACGGTAACCAGCGAGATTTGACGATGGAATCTATTTTGCTGTTGCATACGGTTTGTTCGAGCATTGCAGAAGTTCAATGCTCGAAATCCAGTAATGCAGATGAAGTAATGAGTGCATATGTTCGGCTTGTTGCACTTATTACGAAAGGCGCTATGGAAGAATACAACTATGAGAAGACGAAAAACAAGAAAACTGACGGATGAGCAGCGTCAGCTGGTTGAAGACAATATTGGATGCGCATTCTTGATCTGCAACAAAATGAGAAGTTATATCGCATCATGCCAGATCGAAGACCCTCTTGAAGTTTGTTATTTGAAGATGGTTGAAGGTGTGACGATGTATACGCCGTCAAAGGGGAAAACAAGTACGTTTTTTTGTCAGGTATGCCGGAATGCGATATTGCGAGAAGGCAGAAAAGTATGGGAAAAATGCCGAACCCCTGAAAAAGTTGCCTGTTCTCTGGATGATATCTTCAGCCAATGTGAAGAAGTTGGAGAATCGTTAAAAGAAATCGGCATTTTCCAAAACGATATGTATTTTCAACGTATGACTTCCGTTTATGATCCGCTTGAATCTCTTTTGCAAAATGAGAAAATGGATGAAATTCATAAAGCATTGCTCAATGTAAGTATCAAAGATCACGATATATTTTTGGCACATGCAAATGGTGAAAAGTATAAAGACATAGCGAAGCGATATGGTGTAACCAAGCAGATGGTTGCATTTATTGGAAAGAGAGCAGAAAAACGTGTCCGCGAAAGGTTGATGAACTATGAGAGCTAAGCTGAATGGAAAAGTAATCTTTCTTGAAGCGGACAGTGAAGATGCTTCTATCGTAAATTTTCCGCGTGCGACCCGGACAAGCAAGATGCCGCCGCGCACATGGATGCTTCCGCTGTGCTTCGACACGGTCGCAGACCTTGCTCGGCTGAAAGTGCCATGCGATGCGGAGCTTCGCTCGGTTTCCGCACAGATGCTGGAAGCACACAAGTTCATCGACCAGCAGAAGGTGCTTGATCGCGTCGAGCCTATCGCAAGACCGCCGATCAATGAGAAATACAGCTTGTTCCAGCATCAGGTGCGTGCGTTCAACATTGCGCTGGCGCTGTACGGCTATGAGGTGAGGTGATGATTATTGCCTAATGGTATCGGTGCTTGCGCTTTGTTGATGGATATGGGCACAGGCAAGACGCTGACCACGGTGGCAATCTCCGGACGTATGTATCTGGATCACAAAATCCGGCGTGTGCTGGTGATTGCTCCATCGTCAGTTTGCCCTGTGTGGCCCGCAGAATACCGCAAGTTTGGCGCGTTCCCGGCGCGGGTGGTCGTTATGTTGGGCGAAAGACAGAAACGCCTGAGTGCCCTGAAATACGCATCAGGCGATATTCTGCCGGGGATGCCAGACCCGCTGCGCGTGGTGGTGATCAATTACGAGTCGACGTGGCGGTTTTTGGATGAGCTGTTGGCGTATGATGCGGACATGATCGTCTGCGACGAGATGCAGCGTATCAAAAGCCACACCGCACAGCAGTCAAAAGCCGTGCATAAGCTGGGGGATAAAGCCCGGTATCGGCTGGGGCTGACCGGTACGCCCGTTCAGAATGATACGCGCGACCTGTGGAGCGAGTACAGATTCCTCGCACCGGGTATCTTCTCCGGTAGCTACTACGCTTTTGAGAAGCGTTATGCGGCGATGGGCGGTTACGGCAACCACCAGTATTTCGGCCCGCGCAATCTCGAAGAACTGACGCGCAAAGCGCACAGCATTGCCTATCGGGTGACTAAGGCGGAATGCCTTGACTTACCCGAAAAGACGTTTGAAATGCGCGATGTACCGCTCGAACCGTCCGCTGAAAAGATGTATGACCAGCTTCGCAAAGAGTCCATCCTTGAACTGGAAAATGGCGACAGCGTGACGGCGAACATCGTTCTGACGCGGTTGCTGCGCCTGCAACAGCTGACCGGCGGGTATCTGACGGATGATGAGGGGAATATTCAGCATGTGTCCAGCTCCAAGCTGGAGGCGGTATCGGATATTGTGCAGAGCCTGTGTGTGGATGAAGGGAAGAAGGTCGTGATCTTCACCCGCTTCCGCGCCGAGCTGGACGGCGTATGCGATGCCTGCCGGAAGGTGCTTGGTGACATGAATCTGGTATATATTGACGGCTCTGTTCCGTTGACACAGCGCGGCGGTATCGTTGAGCAGTTTCAGACGGACAACAACACTCGCGTATTTGTCGGAAACTTGGATGCCTGTGCAGAAGGCATTACCCTGACTGCCTCTGACACGGTTGTGTATTACTCGCTGACGTTCAACGCCGCGAAATATGCACAGTCGCAGGATCGTATTCATCGCGTCGGTCAGCGGAATGTATGTACATATATCCATCTGATTGTCCCAGGCAGCATTGATCAGAAGATCATGGATGCGCTGGACAAGAAGATAGACCTTGCGAAGTCGGTCACGGACAACTGGCGCGAGCTGCTGGAGGCGTAGGCTATGGCTGAGCAAAGCGGGTTGCCGCCGCTTGACGGCAGGCGGCGGGAGATCATGGCGATCATATACAGGTTTCGCCAGAAGTACCAATATCCTGAAAATGCACAAACTTATTGGGAAGGTCTTTATCAGGATGTAAATAATATCAGTGCCAAGTTTGGCGGCGACCCGTTCGTTGCGGATCTGCTGGCGGCTTGCGTATGCGATATAGAGAGAGTTATGGAGGGTAAAGCATGACGGTTGAAGCGTTGTCTGGCGCTATTGCAAATTTGCAGGCGCTCAAAGACAGGAAAGACGAGCTGAAAGAGCTTGTCAGTGAGAACAACAAGCAGATCGAACAGGCCGAGAAGGATATCATTGCCGGGCTGATGGATCTGGCGGAAGCTGCGGGTCTTGAAGACCCAGCGTCGATCACGGTCGATGTGGAAGGCCGGCGTTATGGTCTGTCGATCAAGCGCTATTACAGCATCAAGAAGGATGACAAGCAGGAAGCGTTTGCGATGCTGCGTGAAGCCGGGCTGGGCGATCTGATCGTTGAACGCGTGGATGACCGCACGCTGACGAACACGTTGAGCGAAATGCTTGACGAGGATGGCGAACTGCCGGAGAATCTGGCGGCTATCCCCACGAGCGTTTACGAAAAAACGACAATTACCGACCGCAAGGTCACAGCGAAAAAGAAAGGATGATCCGGATTATGGCAAAGAATGAACTTGCTGTTATTGACAGCGCGAAGGCAGAAGCGGTGCTGGTTCCATCCAGCGACGAGATTTCCTCTCTGATGGAGGAGCTTTCCGACCTTGATCGCATCCCGTATGGGCGTATTAAAATCCCGTCTGGCGGCGGTAAATCGTTCCAGGTATTCAATCCCGGCGAAGATGACAGCGACGATGAGAAAGTCATTGAAGGCGTCATCATCATGTCGCACAATACGAACGGTTACTGGCCGGATGCGTATGACGGCACGAAGAATCCGCCCGTCTGTCAGTCCGGCGACGGAGAAACAGGCGTCTGGGCGGTGACCGGCGAGGTGCGCACCTGTAAGGATTGCCCGTATAATCAGTTCGGATCCGGCGTAGACAACAAGGGCAATCCCAGCCAGGGCAAAGCCTGCAAGAACATGCGGCAGGTGTATATCCTGCGTCGCGGTGATATCTTTCCTATGGTGCTGACGCTCCCGCCGACGGCACTCGGCGCTTTTGCCGGGTATCGTGTCAAGGTCACCATGAGCCTGCGCAAGAAAATGAACGCGATCATGACGCGAATCACACTGAAAACCGCACAGAGTGCCACAGGCGTGGCATACAGCACGCCGGTATTTGAGGCGGTTGGTGCGCTCGACAAGACGGATGCTGCGGCTGTGGCGGCGTATACGGCTGAGTTTATCAAATCTGCCGTCCGTGTCAGCGCTGCGGACGTACAGCCTGAACAGCCCGCTCAGGAGTTTGTCGAAGTATCGGATGCCGATGTGCCGTTTGACGTTCCGTCCGCTGCGCCTGACGAGACGTTTGCGCCAATCGAATAAGTCATACAACCAAGCAGGTCTGCACAACCTGCTGAAATGGTTTGATAGACCATGAGCGATTTATTTGAGCGGTTAAAGCAGATTCCGGCTTACGATGCGGCGCAGCGGCAGGGAATCGAGCTAAAGCGTAACGGGTATAAATTCTGGGCTTGCTGTCCTCTGCATGGCGAAAGAACGCCGAGCATGTGCTTTTACCCTAACGGCAGTTGGTATTGCTTCGGCTGTCATCAGGGTGGCGATGCCGTGACCCTGTACGAGAAGATGATGCAGGTATCGTCTTTGGAAGCTGCTGAACGGTTGGCTGCGGATTTTGGAATCGAGGTTTCAAGCTACACGGCAGATAAGCCGCGTGAAAAGCCAAAGCCGACTGTCTATCATCTGGTGCAGGCACTTGAGAAGCGGCGTGGCGCGGAATGGAACAGGCTATGCCGCGCATATCATAGAGCGAACGCAATACTTGAGAAATATAGTGATCCCACTAAAGACCCTTGGGATACGCGGGAGTTTACGAATGCCATAATCGCAAGAGCATACGCCATGCAAGAGCTTGATTGGCTCTGGCAGGCGTCTATGGTCGATCTTGCGATGGAATATAAGGAGGGCAACGATGCCAAGTCAGGAGGAACGGGAAGCGCTGGAGGCGCTGATGGCGGACGACGCGGCGTTGGAGGCGATGGCGCAGCAGGAACAATATAATCGGCAGGCTGCGCGTCAGGGTGAAGAGCTGCATATATCGCAAGCGAAACCGATTCCTCCGCTGCCCAAACAGGTTAAACCGCTTGAGTTCTATAAGGCTTCTGAGTTGTACGGAAAACAGCTCAAACGTCCGCCTGTTATCGTGGAAGGAATGATTCCGGCCGGGCTGACGGTGCTTGCTGGTGCGCCTAAACGAGGAAAAAGCTGGATGGCGCTTAAACTGGCGCTCTGTGTATCGAAGGGCGATAAATTCCTTGGCTTTCCAACAAAGCGCGGCAGCGTGCTTTATTTGGACCTTGAGTCACGTCAATATCGTGTTCAGGATCGTCTGTCTCGCCTGATTCCGGGCGCTGCGCCAGACAATCTATATATCGCGCATCAGGCTGATAAGCTGGATGGAGACCTGCTCGAACAGCTTAAGAGCTGGGCGTCACAGGTTGAAAATCCGTCAATGATTATCATCGATACAGTCGGGCGCGTCAAAGGCGGTACGCGGCGCGGTGAGAACGCTTATGAGGGCGATACGCGCATCTTCGGGCAGATGCAAAGCTTCGCGCTGGAAAACAGCCTAGCCTTGATCTGTGTGCATCACCTGCGCAAAGACAACGGCAACAATGATGACTACTTTGAACGCATCAGCGGCTCTATGGGCTTTACAGGCGCTTGTGACGCAGTTATGGTGCTTGCTGGCAAGCGCGGGGAAGAGACCAGCACGCTGAAAACCAGTAGCCGAGACTTTGATTCACAGGATTTCGTCGTGAAGTTTAATTCCGGCGACTGGGAACTGGTGTCCTGCAACAGCGAGGAATACGCCGAGTTGCAAGAATACAATGCATCGCAGATGGTGCGCGGCATCATCGCTGTCGCGAAACGTTATAACTGCTGGCGTGGGACGGTAAATGATTTGAATTGCGAAATGTCAGAGACGCTGGGTGAACCTGTAGAAGAAGTTCATGCGACGCAGTTTGGGCGGCAGCTCTCTCATTTTGCGCCGATGCTGAAGCGCAGAGACGGAATTGTTATTACTGTCCAGCGCGGGAAAGGTGGCAAACGTTCAATCAAGATTGAAACCGAACAGAGCCATCAGGTTGTGTTGCCTGAAGAATTTACTGCGACGGACGAAGACCTGCCGTTTGATCCGTAAGGAGGGAAATATACGTTGGATAAAGCTATGACCGAAAAAGAATGGTTGCTGATTCTGAAAGCTGTTTTTGAAAATGACAGTCGGTTTAACGACTTTGTGGCATCGTTCGACTTTGTGCCAAGCTGTGAGTATGCGTTTAGCGTAGCCTTGTCTGAGCGTGAACAGTCGTACTTGCGCATTCGTTACGCTGAGTGCCGGTCAATGCGGACTATTGCGTACAAGGACGATTTGTCTGTTGAGCGTGTGCGTCAAATCCTTATGGCTGCGCTTGATAAACTCCGCTCACCGGACGTTGCGCCTATTCTGCTGTATGGCGTACGCGGTTACGCGAACCATCGTGCATCGGATGCGGCTCAAATTGCGGCACAGGTCACAGCAGAGAAGTGCCTGAAAGAATACACAATCTCGTTTAAAACTCCGGAAGAATACGAAAAAAACGCGAACCTGTACAGGCTACCGCTGTCCGAACTGGGCTTGTCTAACCGCTCGAAGCACGCCCTGTTCAGTGTTGGCTGTTCCGACGTCGGCGATGTGCTGACACTCGGCCGGGAACGGCTTGCCGGGCTTAGAAACATCGGCGTGATGTCATATAATGAAATTTGCGATGCAATAGAGAATCTTGGTCTTGATATCAGCTATATCAGACCGAAGGAGGATATCAATGAACAGGCAACAGAGAAGGGCGCTTGCGCGAGCAAATGGAAAGAGGTCTAAAGGCACAAAAATTGAGCAACTGAACAGCGCAATGGCCGTCGGATACAACAACGGTATTGATCGCGGCATCAAGTTTACCAGTGGTATCGTGTTTGAAAGTTATTGTGCTGCATCCGCGATTGCGCTCAAAGAGCTTTATAAGTTCGGCCCTGAGCGCACTGTGCGGTTCCTAAAGCGCGTAGAAGAGCTTATGATCGAATACATCACACACGAGGAGCTACGGCATGCGGCTTATGATAAATGCGGCATTGAAATCTGTCCGGACAACCCGGTTGATCGGGTTGGATTGAAGGAGGCGTAAGAAGAATGGGTAAAGCCGTTAAGATGAATGTTGAGTTGCTGGCGCACACAGCGCTGAACCATGAGGATATGGTTTGGCCGGGAGACATGGCACGGGTTGTCGCCATCTCTGGGAAAATCTGTCATTCGCCTAAAGATGTAGACCTTCTAAAAGCTGAGATGCGTGGAATGACCAACACGACCGTTGATCAGTATAATGCGAATGTGCTTGCCAGCGGGCATGACTCTATCCTCGAACATGTGAGTTTTACATTCCTTGTGTCTGGCGTTAGTCGTGCGTTGCTTGCACAGTTTACGCGGCATCGCATCGCATCGTTCTCCGTTCAGAGCCAGCGGTATGTGGCACAGAATGGATTTGATTATGTAATCCCTCCGGCGATTGCAAGCAATCCGAAGCTCAAGCATGCATTCGAGTTTGACCTCTATACAATGAACAGCAACTATGAATTTATGGTGCACGAGCTGATCGCTTCTGGTCGTACCGAACAGGAGGCGAGAGAGGATGCACGATTCTTGCTGCCGAATGCTGCGGCGACGCAGCTTGTTGTAACAATGAATGCACGAGAGCTCAAGCATTTCTTTTCTTTGCGCTGCTGCAATCGCGCACAGTGGGAGATTCGCGCTTTGGCTGACAGGATGCGTACACTTGTGCTAGAGGTTGAAGAAGGGCTGTTTAAAGACAGTGGAGCGCCTTGCCAGTGTGGTAAGCCCTGCCCGGAAGGCGCAAGAAGCTGCGGTCATCCGCGCAGCTTGGAGGATAACTAAATGACGCTGGGCAGTCTGTTTGACGGAAGCGGCACGTGCCCCTTAGCGGCGGCGATGTGCGGCATCACACCCGTATGGGCAAGCGAGATCGAGCCGTACCCCATCCGGGTGACGAGAAAGAACTTCCCCAGCATGCGCCACCTCGGCGACATCACGAAGATCAGCGGCGCGGAGATCGAGCCGGTGGATATCGTCACCTTCGGAAGCCCCTGTCAGGATTTGAGCGCGGCAGGGGCGCAGAAGGGGCTTGTGGAGGGCAAGCGAAGCAGCCTGTTTTTTGATGCTCTAAGAATCATATGCGAGATGCGGGAGGCCACGAATGGAAAATACCCAAGATACGCCGTCTGGGAAAACGTGCCGGGAGCGTTTTCTAGCAATCAGGGACGAGACTTCCTCGCCGTCCTGCAGGCGTTTGTCGAAGCCGCAGGCGGGCGAGATGCTGATGTGCCTGAACCTGAGCGAAAAGGCAAATCAGGCCGACTTGCTTGGCGAAACGCCGGGTGCATCCTGGGAGACGGTTACTCGATTGCCTGGCGCGTGCTGGACGCCCAATACTGGGGCGTGCCCCAAAGACGCAAAAGAATCTTCCTTGTCTGCGATTTTGCAGGCGGACGCGCCGGAAAAATACTCTTTAAGCGCGATGGCCTGCTTGGGGATTTTAAAGCGTGCGGAGAAGCGCGGCAAGAAGATTCCAGTGCTACTGTGGGAAGCGCTGGTGGAGACTGTCGAGCGTTCCAGCTGCAACAAGACCCAATCTCCGGAAGAGTAAGCCCCTGTATCGGCGCGCAGCGTCAGGCGACGGTCGGCGTGGTTTACGACATCACAGGCGCAAAAAGCAACAGCATGAAAAGCCCGACGCCGGACAGCTGCTTTCGCGATCGGAAGGTGACGCGGACGCTCGACACGTTCAGCGGTTCGCCGGAGTGCAACCAGGGCGGAAACGTGGTGGTTTACGCGGCGGACTGCCGAAACCTGCGGCTGACCAAGGAGGTCAGCGGAACGTTACAAGCCAAGGAAAACGGCGGGTATAGCTTAAATTATCAAAACCCGGTCGTATATCAAAACCCAAAACGCGGCGAGTACGTGGAAAGCGAAATCGGGTCAACGCTGCTTGCGCACTTAGCCGTCGAGCCAAGGGACATCGTTGTATATGATGCACGAGGGAACGGCGACGGAGAAATTGTGCCGACGCTGACAGGAGACCACGAAAGCCGGGTGACGGACTATACGGCGCTCGTCGTGGGCAACGGCCAGTTAAACCAGATGAGCATGAGCGACAAGGCGGGCGCGCTGAACTGTATGCACGACCAGCAGGCGGTGTTGCTCAAAAGATTATGGCACTACATCGTTCGCAGGCTGACGCCGCTTGAATGCTGTCGGTTGCAGGGTTTCCCGGACTGGTGGGAGGACGGTGTGGGCGGAAGCGACAGCGCGAGATACAAGATGTGGGGCAACGGCATGGCGCTGCCGTGTGTACTGTATGTGATGGAGGGAATAGCGGATGGAATGCAAGTGGTACGCGGAGCTTGAAGGTGTCTGCACCAATGGCGAGTGTCCATATTGTGGGGACACGTGCCGGACGGACGAACACCCGGAGGTGTGCAAATATGCCGAATATGCCGAAAAGCAGCCCGAAATTCCGCAGTTGAGTGCGGAAGAGCTGGCAAAGACGCTGAGGTTATGCGGTAGCGCGAGTTGTCGCGGTTGTGCATTTTCCGAATTCTCCGATTGCGGAAGCATCATATTGCCGCAAGCTGCCGACATGCTGGAAAAGTTGGCGGCGGAGAAGGACGCGCAGAAGTCGGAGTGGATCAGCGTCAAGGACAGGCCGCCGGAGAAAACCGAGCCTGTAAACGTGACGTGGGTAAACCACTGTCCAGCCCCCTATTACAGCAAAATTAAAAACGTAGAGCAAACTGCGACGGCGGTGTACTTCGGCGGAAAATAGTATTGGTACTCTGTCGTTTGCGTGAATATGCTGGAAGAGTATGGGCGGAATGATGCGGATTCAATTGACGTGAATATTGAAATCACTCATTGGATGCCGCTGCCCAAGCCGCCGAAGGAGGAAGAACGATAAAAATGCCTGATGAGATCAAGAAGACACTGAAAATGTGTAAAGATGACAAGTGCGACATGGCTTGCCCATACACCACATGTGGCAAATGCGAAGAGATGCTACATGCTGACGCGCTCGCCTACAGCGAGCAACTGGAAGCGGAAAGAGGGAAAAACATGAATAAAAACAATCTGTGTCAGAGTAGCAATAACGCCGATGACGAGACAATCGACCTTACACCTCTTGCTATGCTGCTGACGGCAATTGGTACAGCGTTCAAAGAGCTTAAAGATCGTGCCATGCCGGAAAACCGTGTACTGACGCCGGGCGAAGTCGTGCAAAGCGATGACGCGGTCTGGCTGGAAGAAAAAAGCGAGCGGCTCACCGCGCCGCCAATTCCTGTGTTGGTATATGGTGAAGCTGCGGATGATTGCAATAGCAATACGCCGTGTATAGCCCTCGTAGATGCGAATGCTGACATGGCTGATTATTGTGTCGATGATTATAATCATAACTGGCGCTGCTGGCTGCGCAAGCCAACGGAAGCAGAAAGGCGGGGAACGCCGTGGGCAGGTGATAGCCGTGAATGACGCGCCATGCCGCGACTGCGTGAGCCGCGAGGTCGGCTGTCACGCGGGATGCGAGAGATACAAGGCGTATGTGGGCGGAGTTTCTGACGGAGATCGAGCAAGAGCGGAAACGGAGGAAGAACGATGAAAACGCCTGAAGAGATCAAGGAGGCTGTGAGTTTGTGCCTTTTAAGTGAGTGCCGCAAGGATTGCCCATATTACGAGGACGTGAGTTGTAGAACAATGCTGATGCTTGACGTTTTTGCTTGCATCAAGCAGCTTGAAAGCTGCGTAAAAACCGATAAGGAATAATATAGAAAGTAAAAGTCAGGAGGAAAATTATGAAAAAGGTTTGCACTATTATTTTTGTTTTGATTGTCGCAGTTGTTATCGCTTTTTTCTGCGCGGATTCCGCGTCTGCAACGACAATTAAAGAAGGATATGTCGGCATTGTCTTAAATTGGGGTAAGGCTGAAGCTGATGTTTTGACACCCGGCTTCTACGTCATTCCTCCGTGGAAATCGGTAGTCAAAATGGATTGCCGCTGGCAGAAATATGAGGTGGTTTGTTCGGCGTTCAGCAAAGATATTCAGCAAGTTGACATCAAAATGACCTGCAATTATAAACTGTCAGAAAGTGGCGCAAGACGTATTTATTCACAAGTTGGCGTAGATTATGGCAGTAAAATCATGGAGCCGTGCATTCTGGATGCGGTTAAAGCCGTATTCTCAAAATATACGGCAGAAGAGTTGATTTCCGAACGTGACGGCATTTCCACGGAAGTCTACGAAGCGGTCTACTCTAAAATGGAAATCTACGATGTAAAAATCCAAGACGTGGCGATCACGGATATCGACTTTAGCGATGCTTTCACCGATGCGGTGGAAGCTAAACAGGTTGCCACACAGAAGAAACTGCAAACACAGACCGAACAGGAGCAGCAGACCATCATTGCCGAGGCCGAAGCAGAACGTGAAAAAATTAAGGCACAGGCTGATGCAGAAAAAAAGAAGATCGCAGCTGAGGCCGATGCGGAAGCAGTCAGAATACAGGCTGATGCAGAAAGTTATCGCCTTGAAGTAGAATCGAAGAACATTACGGATAAGGTCATCCAGAAAGAATACATTAAAAAGTGGAATGGTCAGCTACCGATTATCAGCGGAGGCAGCGCAACGCCGATTGTGAATATGACCGAATTGTTGAATGGTGAAAAATAACAAGAGGAGATCAATTCATGAATAACACGCCTAAATGCCCGTATTGCGGAGACAGGATGGAAATCCACGTTCGTCCACATACAGCCGAGCAGGAGTTCTTCTCGGCATGGTATCAATGTGTGACGTGTGAAAGCGCATCGCCGCGAATTGAGTTTATCGGAAACACGTCGCAGACCAAAATTGAAGAACGGCTACAAGCTGTGTCATCGCGCCGCGTCGTGCCGAAGAATCGCGTGCTGACGCTTGATGAAATTCGGGAAATGCGGGATAACAACCAATGCAATTGGGTTCTTATTTGGGTTGAAAGCCAATCTGAAATAAATACAAAAGAATATTGTTTAGTACAAGGCTGTATACAGTATATAGTAGATAACGAATTTAGCTTTGTTTATCCTGCTTGGGAAGGAAATGATCTATTTAGGGCTGAAGTCTATAAGAAAACTTGGCGTTGCTGGTTAAGAAGACCAACAGAAAAAGAAAGAGAGACCGTGCCATGGGAGAAGTAAAGGAAGGTCTTGCACTGGAAAATGGCGGAGAAATGACGCTGGCGGATGCGATGATTGCTATCATACTGACATCGGCTTGTCCCACACGAAGCCCAAGAAAGAAACATGAAAAGATGTGCGACGCGCATTATAAAGAGGTGACAAGCAGTGATCGACAGTCCGTGTCATGGATGCGGAGAGCGCGCCGTCGGATGTCATGCAAGCTGTGAGCAATATGCAAAATGGGTAGAAAATATGGTACTGATTCAAACAAATATTTCGGTTCCGCATTACATGCCACCGATTCCGATAACGCATGAAGAGCGGATACCAGCCGCGATGCTCTGTACCAATATCTTTCCAGCTCCGCCGCCGAAATCACCCATAGACAAGCTACTTGACACGCTTGAATGGGAAAACTCACATGGCTGGCTGTACAGGATAATTCATTGGCGTGAAAATCCGAAATACAGGATATAAACACAAAAAAAGACCGGCCAGCATGGCAAACACCACGCTGTCCGGTCTTTGTATGATATGGCACAACGTAATCCTCCGCCGATTTATTTATCGTTCTTGCACACTTTATTCGGGTCCTTTTCGGGATGCGCTTTGAAGTAGCTTTCGAGAATGTCTGCCGACAGTTTGTCCGGATTCACATTGCAGATGGCGGCGATCTTCTTGACGGTGTGGGGTTGAGGTTTATGTTGGTTACGTTCCCACATCTGGATATGCTGTCTGGATATTCCAAGGCATTCAGCCAACCGTGCAACGGTCAAGCCAGCATCCGTTCGAACTTTAAAAATAGGATTCTTCTTTTGGATGGGCGGCTCTTGCATACGAACGCCACGCGAAAGCATGGCGTCCACAGATAATCCATATACATTTGCAATCTTTTCAACTATATCTTGAGAAGGGAGAGAAATGCCGCTTTCGTATGTACAAAGCGTAGGAAATGGAACACTAATCCGTTCCGCCAGTTCTTTGCTGCTAATTCCGTATTCGTCGCGAAGCGCATGCAACGCTTTACCAGATTCCAGATTTTCTTTTTTGTGCTGGGATTTATACCGCTTAATTAACATCGGGTCTATATTCAGAACCTTTGCGAACCGTTCTGCGGAAACAGAGGTCATCGCACGTTCTCCGTTTTCGATATGGCGAATTTCACTAGCACTCATGCCTACTGCCGCCGCCAGCTTCTCTCTTGATAGACCAGCTTCTTTACGAAGCTCAAGAAGAGTCTTTTGCTCAATCTTCTTGATCTTGGGCATGTTAATATCCTTTCTATTGATTTTGTGTTTTTTCGTTGTCTGCACGAATCAGATTCTTGATATAATTACCGACATTCTCAACATTTTTAAGCTTATCCCTGATATCCTGATCGTCTGGCGAAATCCAAACTGTGATGTAATCGTCCATTTGTTTGAGCTTCTGACAACCGCATGATCTTGCGTATCCGCTCAACAGATAGTCTTGTTTGACCATAACCTCTTTCGAACAATCACACTTGCATATCCACATCCTATTATGGCCGACAGTCTCTTCCGTTTGACCGATCACAAGTAAATGGTTACAACGAAATCCAATGAGATTTTTACACTCATTTATTTTTCTGCTTTTCACGGTTTTCTGCGCATTCTTCATTCCTTTGCTGTTTAGAGTATGAAGCCACCAACTGATCGCCACGAACAAATCTGTTATCAATCCACCAAACTGCTTTTGTCTGCGTAAACAGCATTTGTTTGATGACGTTCTTGATTTGTGAGCTTTCTTCAGATGATATGCGATCCTCGATTGATTTTAGCGCGTCACGAGCTTCAATTGCTTTCTCATGACGAATATCAAGCGCCCACGCAACCTGTTTATCTGTGCCGACAAGCCCTGGAAGGTTTGCACGCCGTTCTTCCGCTTTTCGTTTCTCCATACGAATCTTTTTTTCGCATTCGCGGCATGTATCTATGTTCTCTTCAGCCCATTCAACGAAATTCGCAGCGGTTCTGCTGTTGCAGTTTCGTTTTTCAACCTCGAATGGTTCACCGCAAATACAACATGTACAATGTGCATGCGCAATCATCTGGCGAATCTCCTTTCTCTATTTATGGTTTGCCGCTACGCACGCCAGAGGGTGGTTCTGGCGCGTTGTTTGGGTTTACTGGTATGTTTTATCTAGGAACATAGGGCGGCTGTCAGGGACGATATAACGGCATCTGTTTGCCATCCGAGTGACGGCGGCTTGCAGATTCCGAAGCTCGGCAGCAAAGCCGAGAGCGCGGTAGGCTGACTGTATGCCGTCAACGTAGGACTTATCCGGCATAGACATACGCTGCATATCCTTGTTCATGATGTAAATCAAGCCGGTGTATGTATTCCCGTCTGTTCCATGAACAGTGGCGGTTTCTTTGGTGTAATAGCGCGGCACGCCCTCATATCGGTCGAGGCTTGCTTCGTCCCGGTCGCTGATTTCCCAAATCAGGACAGGGACGCGATCTTCTGCCCATTTGCTTGGTTCCACCGTCGCGTGCAGATAAAACTCCAGCGTATGATTGTCTAACCATCCTGTAGTGATCAGCTTTGCGTCAGGGCAGCGTCGCGCCATCTGAGCCGTGCTCATGTTCGAGCCGTAGGCGATATAGGTTTTCATTTGTTTGCATCCTCCAATGCTTAACTATATTTGCGATCTTTGCCGCGACGCTTCCTTCCGACGTATACGCCGGAAGGAAAGGAGATTACCAAGAAAAATCGTTTTCGTGTGGTTTAACATAAACTTTATCAGGATACTGTTCTGCGCCGTTCACTTCGTTCCAGCGTTCTGCAAAATCATTTAAGGCTAGCGTTACGTTGTTATAGGTGATGGATGCGTCGCTGTGCGTAAAATTCGGGTCATGATCAAGCACATCAATGATGCGTTGAGCGTCGTCGTGAGGGATGGTTTCGAGCCATTTGTCAACAGTTTTTTTCCGGAACTCGGCAATAAGTTGCCGGGCGGCTTCCTTGATTTCTTCGCTTTCGTCGCAATTTTCATCGCGATACAGCTTGAAATCAAAAGGATTATTGCTAACCTGCTTGAAGCATCGTCCGTCGTTCCATAGTTGAGCACAGAAATCAATCCTACGCTTCAGCTCCTCCGGATTCTTTTCTTTCATGCGTATAAGCGTGATGGAGTCCTGCGCCCACATTGCGTCATACAGACGTTCTTCAAAAGACATTGTTTTTTCTTTCATGATAGTTTCCTCCATTTTTTGATTTGCGAGTTACCGCGACGCTGCACAGCATCAGTCTTGCCGTGCCTGCTTTTTGATAAGTATACCATGTTTCAGCGTCAAAAAACAAGGTCAGTTATCCTTGTTTTTGGTGCTGAAAGCGACTATCAGGACGCAAATCTCCAGCAATATCGCGCCCAGCAAAACCATGCCGAAGCCGCTAGAGGTGAGCCACATCACTATTGTCATCAGCCAGACCATCATTCGTTCCTCCTTGATTTCAAAGTTTTCCGCAACGCGCCCGCCGGAGGCGGGCTGGATATCAGAATTTAATGAGCATGTAACGCTCTTGCTTTTCGTCTTCAGGATCGAGATGCCTGAAGACTGACGTACCGCATATCTTCCTATCTGTTGCCGTCCACAGCCCTTCTGTCAGCGATTCACCGTATTCGCCGACCAGCTCATCCAGTTTATCTTCGAGTTTCACCATGTTCAAGTCTTTCGCCATGAAAAACTCGAATCCTTCATCCAGAGCGTCGTTAATCAGCTCGTACAGATTTCCAATCTTTTTCATTTTCTTTTTCCTCCAGCTCTTTCTTGATTTCAAAGTTCCGCGACGCGCCCGCCGGAGGCGGGCTGGATACCATCATTTAACAGAAATAAGCAGGTAACAGCAGGTAACGCTCTTGATTTTTGTTTCCGTGTTCAGGTTCAAGGCGCCTGAACTCGGAAAACTGCGCACCGCAGAACTGTTTGTCTTCTGTCGCCGTCCATAATTCGTCGTCGTCTGCTATTGCTTCACCGTATTCGTCGACTAGCTCATCCAGTTTATCTTCAAGCGTCACTATTTCTAAGTCTTTCGTTACGAGAAAAATGAATCCTTCATTCAATGCATCGTTAATCAGCTCGTACAGATTTCCAATCTTTTTCATTTTCTTTTTCCTCCAGCTCTTTCTTGATTTAAGAGTTCCGCGACGCATCGCCCACACTTGAGTGGGCGATAGGGGTCATACTGCCATCCGGCGGGGTCCGGGGTTGTCTGCGTCCCGCCAGGCGCTATTGCCAGGCAGGGGGTCGAGCAGGTGCTTGCGTGCCGTGGCGAACTCGTCACCAATCAGGCCCAAATGCAGCAGCCAGACTCTAAATGTATATTTAGGGTTGTCTGTCACAGTCTGCCGTGGCGAACAGCTTCTTGATTTCAAAGCCGTGAAGCTCATCGCCAGGCAAAGCTGAATGTACGCTTTGACTTTGCCGGCGTGCAAGGTTGAGTTGAAAGCTCGAAACTCGATTGTACCGTTGCTGAACACGCTATGCAGGTTCAGGAGATGATAGCGTGTATTGTTATAATGTTCGCGCTTACACGTTTCGATGTCCGTTTCGTAGCTGCCGTTTGTCGGGTACCAGATTTCTGCCAGCGCATCCATATCTTTCGGCTTTTCTCGGTTTACTGTCTCAATAAATTTGGGAGCTGTATTCTGGCAATAGCCACGACGACTGTCCAGAATCTGGAGCGACTCGGTCAGCAGGTTTTCTTTGCTTGAGACCATGTTCGATAGATTTCGGAGCGTCGTGGCGTTATGTTCGCCGACGCCGATATGAATGTGAATCCCGCAGGTTGCATTGACTTCTGCGCCTTGACGACGCAGAGCCCTGACCGCTTCCTGCAAAAACTCAATGTCTGCCAGCCCGTCAAAGAACGGTGGCGAGTTGAGCTCGCACTTCTCTTCGTTGTTTCTGGCTAAGATGGAGCGGTCATAGACAAATTTCCAGATTCTGGATTTGGGATCTTTTATGGTCCACGCATCATATCTGCCGCCAGGATGCGCCATGTTAGTGCATGGCACGCCCCAGAGCGTCATCAAAGTACACGCCGCAGCATATCTGGAAATTCCGCACATCTCGATCTCGATTCCGAAGCTCTGCTTGTACATATTCTCGATCATGATTGTTTCCTCCTTTGCTTTTCCGCGACGCGCCCCTGCCCGATTTAAAAGCAGGGGACTCTACACAAGCTCATTGTTATGGGTTACCGGATGGTAAAGTCTTTGTTCTTTGCTGTAATGTAATACCTATTCCTGCCGCAACCGTCATCCATGCGAATCATGCGCTTGATGTCCTTAAGTTGACAGCTTTTCATGCGCGGCTTACGCTGAATCCAGCGCAACGCAATCATCTTATAGGCATCACTCAAATCCGGCGATGGCAGATTCGCACATCTAGCGAAACGCTGCGCTCGTTTTTCTTCGATTTTTACGCCCTCGTCATAAGTCGTGTAATAGTCTTCGGCTATTTGGGCGAACTTGATTTGAGAGCATACCTCGAGACGGTGGTTCCAGATAGTGAGTCCGCCCTGTTCGACGACTCTGCCAATGGTAATAGTTACGATCTCTCCGATGGGGAATTCGTAACTTGTTTCAATCAGCACACGAATGATTTCAGAGCCGTTCGTAAGGTCAACCTTTGCGATTTCACCCTGACTCCCGGACATAGTCCACGGGTTGATTTGATACCCAGCAGACAAAAGCTCCGCGATTTTCGATGTGTAGATACGGCTGATGTCATCTTTATTCATGTTTTTTCCCTCCAATATTCCTTGATTTAGGATCTTTCCCGCGACGCCCTGCTCGTTTTCCGAGCAGGAGCTGTTATTGTTTTTTCGCATCTGCCAGCCCGGCAGCGTATGCCATATCAAGCCAGCAGCACAGCGTCCCTATGGAGATGCAGCCCCTGTCGCCATCGAAAAAATCGTAGCCATCTAGGTGCTTGATTTCAAACCATTTTCCTGCGACAGCCTTTGCCCAGCTACCGTCAGGGTCTACGATTTTCGCGCATCGTGCGGTTTTGTGAAATTCTTTTTTCATAGTTAGTCCCTCCTGTTACTTGATTTCCAAGTTTCGCGACGCGCCCTCCAGCTTCTGCCGGAGGGGAAATGGTTAAATCCCGAGAATATGTCGTGCAAAGGTGGCAAGCATTTGGTATGCTGTATTTTGGAGCTCATCGATGGACGCACGCGGGTTTTCCTGCATCCATGCTGCAAAGGCGTTCTCGATTTCGGAACATTCTTCATGCCCGGCGTGAGCGCCGACAGTCTGCCTGTACCCAGTTGTAATGATGAATTCAGGGAATTTCGTATACGTCGAAGTTCCAGCCGTACACCCCAGCGTGATATCCATCCCGCTCAAAGGGGGAAAGGACGCGCTGGAGATTGCCGTAGCTCACCGAGATTTTGGGTCTGCTGTCAGCCTTGATTTCCTTGATCGTCATCTGTCTTGCCATAGTTGTTTCCTCCATTCTAGATTTGCGAGTTTCCGCGACGCGGGGGATTTAGAAATCCCCAAGTTCTAGCCCCAATTTCGTCCACAAGTCAATATACGCTACCCGTTCATTATCCAGGAGCTTTTCGGTCGTACTGAACGATGTATGTTCGCAGGCATTCCTAAGATTTTGAGATTGTACCCATGCAGCCTTGTAGAGCATCTGCAGTTCGGTTTCAGTTAGCTCAACCATTTTTGTCTTTTTCTCCATTTTTGAATCCCACCTTGATTTGTAATCTTTTTTCCGCGACGCTGCCCTTGCTTGATTTGTAAGCAAGGGCAAAGTTTCAGCGTGAGATGACTTCCACTAGTTCCCAGGCCCGCGGGAACAACCAGTCAATCATGGCTGTTTCGCGATTTCCGCACTCTAGTCGGATGCGCCGAATTTCAGTTTTCCCGCACTTTGCGTGCAGGAGAATATAGCGATATTCCGCTGTATCGACGATCCCTGTTTGACTTGCGAACAGCTTTTCAATGAGTTCCTTTTCCATTTTTTGTCCCCCTAATCAAATTTGCGAGTTTCCGCGACGCTGCCCTACTCGATTTCGGAGTAGGGCGATGAAGTTACCGTAAAATTTCATGTCCATGTTCGTCCGCGTATGTGACCATATCGTCAGACACATCTCTTGCGCGGTCAATGCATGAGATCAACGATTGAACCCAAGGGCCACGCTCTTGTTTGTCCCATGCTTCACAGACTTCATCGACACATTTTTCATTTGCATGGATTGCATCGTTCAGTAGCCAATAGGCCGAGTCAAAAACAGTCCAGTCGTTGCCCATGAAAGTCTGAGATTCCATGACGCATCCCGCCATGTTAGCCGCAAGAAGAATAGAGCTATTGCTCTTGTAGCATTTCATTGCCAAATTTTCAACGTTTGTCATTTTTTATTCCTCCTTTTGGCGTTTGCCGCGACGCGGGGGAGAGGGCCGTTTCCGGTCCTGCCCCGCCTTGATGGGCGCAACCCATCCGTGCGTTTCGGCCGAGTTCCACGGCCACCCCTTGCAGGGGGTCCTGCCTTGCGAGGGCAAGTCTTCAGGCGGTTCCGCCGGGCGTCTGCAATCGCGCGGTTCCGGCGGTACTTTTGGAGGAGGAGTTGTTATATAGTTGTCAAGGGTCGTTTCGCATCAGACCGTCAATCTCCAGTCCAGTCGGCTCCGCCGCGCAGCTGCCCCGTCTGCCGGTGCCGTGCTCATGCCGTGCTGCCGTGCAGGGAGGGTCCCCGCTTGATGTGATCCGTTAAAGGGCTGTATGTGCGCGATATGCGCGTTTTTCGCGTCCGTCTCAGGCCGCGGCGTCTGCAAAAGGCTTTCCCGTCGTCCGTCGGTCCGGGGGAAGCATTGCCTTTCTTTCCCCCCTGCCGCTTTTCCGGTCGTCGTCCATGGGTCCGTCCCTTATAAGGGGGCGGCCGTCGTGCCTGCCGTGTCCGCGTGCCGTCGTTCGGCTGTATTCGCTTTTTGCTTTTTGCGGGTTCATAATATCGCTTTTCGCGCAGCAAGTCAAGCTGTTTTTTGCTGTTTTTTTCTTGCTTTTCGGCTGTTTTGCGTTTTTTGTTAAAACGCAACATAACGCGCGTATTTTTCGGGGCCTTTTTTGCATCATAGCTGACAATGGTTTGTTCGGCGTGCTGGGGCGCTCCTGCTGGGGCTTCTGCCTGCCCGCCTGGGGCGGGCGCTCCTACTGGG
>ERZ1034920.117-NODE-117-length-60278-cov-8.879830_pt1 | contig 60278 bp, 52 predicted proteins | sample MGYA00520688_ERZ1034920 | MGnify/ENA primary metagenome ERZ1034920 (study PRJEB33766, sample SAMN09781785) | gut metagenome | biome: gut microbiome | host: Homo sapiens | place: Madagascar | study: EMG produced TPA metagenomics assembly of the PRJNA485056 data set... | reverse complement strand
GGAGTGGCCCGCTTTTAAAGCGAAACGTGGCCCACTATTGAGTTGACATATACACGAAACCGCCCAGAAGTTTGCAGATGGGGTTCGCGTGCGTTGAGGATGGCGCATCTTGATATGTGCCCCCGGTCCAGTCGGTGCTGGTCGCAAGCATCGCGATTGCCGGGTCGCGCGCGTTGACGCCCCGAGCGCGAACAGGGGGATGGAGGGGTGTCCGGGACGTGAGGGGTCGTTCTTCGCCAGGTGGCCGTACGCGGTGTTGCGCGAAATCTCGGCCTTGCGATACGCCTTGTCGCCGGTGAGCATGCGAATGCCGCGCAGCCAGCGCGATTTCGGCCACGACAGGAAGTCGCGATGGGACTCGGCTGGCTCGGTGAAGCCCTCGGCGTAGCCGACGACCTCGTGGTGGCCGTCCTCGTTCACGCCGATCGCCACCATCGCCGCAACGTTCTCGTAGGAGCCGCCCTAGCTTTGCTTGAGGTAGATGCCGTCGACGTAGACGTACGGATGGGAGCAGGTCGGCGGCCGACATCGCTACTCGTCGGCCGATTTGAGCGCCTTCTCGTTCGGTCTGGAGACCGTGCCGGCGGAGACGCCGGCGCCCCACGGGATCTCGCTGACGTCCTCGATGCGGCGCGTCGATACCCCGGCCAGGCACATCTCAATGATGGTCTCCTCGACGCTGGTTTCGCGCCTCTTGTAGCGCTCGATGACCGCGATGGCGAAGCGCAAGCTCTTGAGCTTCGGCATCTTGAGCGTGACCTGGCCCGACGTCGTGGTGAAGCCGCGCTCGTAATGGTCGGCGCGATAAGTGGCGCGCTCGTCGGTGAGCTCGTAGGGTCCGGCGCCGACGAGCCGGTCGGCTTACTTGCCGAATGGTGCGATTGGGTTGGACATGGCGTGATTTCAGGCATGATTGAACGTGTTGCTCAGGTCGTGTCGACGGCATGCGCCATGTCCTTTCTTTTCTGGGTGTGTTTGGCTTTCAGGGTGTGCAAAGAATTCTAGGTTACCCGTTTGCCGCTCTGCCGGTCTCAACAATCAGCCCCTTCTCGACCAGGCTGTTCACCGCATTGATAACCGACCTCTTCGTGGTCCCGAGGAAGCCTGCGGTTTGCTGCCTGCTCTCGAAGAAGTCGAGCCCGCATCGGCAGAACCCGTAGATTCGTGCGAACACGAGGAGCTCCATGCCTTGAAACCCGAGTTCGCGCATCATGAACGAGAAGACAACGAGGCCCCTTCCTTCCTGCCGGCGCCTTCGTCTGGGGCTCGAGTGCGTTGCATTGGAGGGCGCCTACCAGGTTTCGAGGGCGTTCTCCTCGATCATCTGCTCGAGGTTGCCCGACGTGAAGCGGATGAGATTGTTCAAGATCTCGACGGATTCGTTGAGCTTGAGGATGGCGGCTGCCAAATCTGCGGCACCGTTGGATTCAGGGTTTTGGAAACTATCGTTGGCGTTCGTTTCGTTGCCTTCCCCGGCTGAGGACAGAAGACAGCACGAGCCCGCCGGCACCCAGTCGTTTTTTAAAGGCGTGGGGCACCGGTCAGGATCGCGCTCGTCCCGACTATGTGGCTGGTTGCTATGTCATGAAATCCTCCTCTCGCTGTTTCTCTATCTCTTGCGGGTGGTGCGGCTTTTCGGGCATCGTTGCCCGAATGAAGGATGCACTTACTCAAGCCTTGAAGGCTTTCGGAAATTCAATATCGATTAATGTACAATTGACCCATGTGCTGAAGAGCATTCAGATAGATGCCTCTTGATGCGCTCATGGGCAATTTGCCGAACACGCTGCGACTATCCAGCAATCAAAACACGGAGCTAGATTGTTCGCGAGGCTGCAAGTCGCATTTAACTGTGCTAGCCTCACTAACGGGCGCAGTAAAACTAATCGTGCTTAACAAGGGTCTTGTATCCCGAAATGAGGAGATACACCCCGCCAAGAGACCAGAACGCAACCATAATTCCCCAGGCAAAATAACTAAAAGACTCAAAAACGTAATTGCCGAAAAGCATTCCCACAGAGCAAAGACCAAACAATGCCTCTGTGAGCATCACAACCCCTATCATCATGCACATGACCGCGGCGGTCCGGCCTCCCAAAGAGTCAATCATTGCACGCAACCGACCCTCTGCCTTGTTCTCAATCGGTTGCTGCTCTCCTGTGAGGAGTTCATCTACGGACAGGCTGAGTTCAGCTGCGAGCTTGGGCAAGATTTCCGGGCCCGGAATCGCATCGCCGCGACGCCATTTATTGACCGCCTGCGGAGTGACGTTGAGCTTCTCTGCCAGATGTTTTGATCTGATCCCTCTCTCTCGCATGCGAGAATCAACAAGGGCTCCAAAGGTGCGCTTTTTGTCATTATTAATTGTCATCGTCTTCCTTTCGAATTGGTGGCCTTTGATGGATACTATTGTGCGTTTATGCACGTCAATGCGCAAATTACTCGTAGTTTCTTTTGGTTTCCAACTCAATAAAACTGGGATAAAAAGCAAACGCATTTTTAAAAAACGAAGCACCAGCAATCAAGGGTTTAACGATCAAGAAAGTCTTGAAGATGCTGTTGACCTATTGCCAACCCACAGGTTTAGACTTTGGCCAATCGCAAGTTAGGAGGGGGGGAATGAGCGAAGGCAGACAGATGAAATGGGTTATCGACGATCTTGGTATCACGCGTGAGACCATCAGGTATTACGATGTAAAAGGTTTGATAAGCCCTCATCGAGAACCATCGAGCAACAACCGTCGAATATTCGACGAAGACGACTTGGAGGATCTCTGGACCGTCAAATTTCTCATGGAAACCGGGTTTAGTTCGGGAGAGATTCTTGAGATGCAAAGAGGCGAGCTGGATTTCGCCGAGTCGATTGGCGACAAGGTTGATCAGCTAGAGCGGGATATCGAAAGCAAACAAATTGCACTGTCGTTCGTCAAAGCATCAGCATCCCCAAATGCCGGTTTCATGGTTGACGAATACAATTGAAAAACTGCGATACGAAGGCGAAGTGGCGCGAAATAGCCCAAGGTGTTATGGGCGAATGAGGAAAAGAGGGCGCACGATGATTGGCGAGCGCAGGGACTGAAGGCCGAGATTGTTGAGGCGACAATGCATTCGCTAATGTCGTTCGATATTATTTGAAATATTCGCTTATGGGCACCGCTCGGTTCTTTAGGGATAGTATGCGGTGTTGGCGGGTTCTTGTGGACGTTTTGATTAAGGAGTTGCTTTGGCTTCTAAATCGACGGATATGATTGAAGTGGACGCAAATGGCGGCATTGGGGATGAGCAGCTAGCGTTTGTCCGCAACGTCTTTGCCAATGCGCACGTCAACATTTTGCTCGGGTCGGCATTCTCGTCGGAGGTCGTTCCGACCCTTGGCCACAGGGAATCGTGGTTTCAGAGAGTTGACGAGTGTCTGCGTGATCAGCCGAATTTCGGTTGGGATATCGCTCGAAGCCTTTTGCGCCTTGAGTACTTCCTTTCTGTCATGTTGCCTCTGCGCAGTGCGGATTCAACGATGCAGCAAAAAGGTTTTCTTTCGGTCGCTCGTCGATTGGTTTCCGATAGGGGCACGACGCTTCTTCCGAAGCGCTTAAACCTTTTCACCACGAATCACGATCCGTTGATCGAGACGGCGCTCGAGGAGCTGGGGATTCCTTTTAACGATGGGTTTGCGGGGCGCATGTCCCCACGGTTTGACTCCTCGTCTTTCAGCCGGCTCATGTGCGAGCAATCGCTGTTTATGGAATACATATCCCAGGTGACGACCGCCAACGTGCTCAAACTGCACGGGTCTCTTACGTGGACGCGTAACGAAGATAGAGCCATTACCTATTCGGCTGTTGAGAACGCTCTCGCTTCATGTCTCGATGGTTGCGATGGGATTTTCAATCTGCCGATTATTGACAAAGTGAAAGAACTGGTTGCCAAGCCTTGCGGTGAGGATGGGGTTTCGGCGTTGGAAGATATGGCGTCGAATCTGACTGAAGGCGAAAAAGAGATGATTCATACGTTCGGGCGCAATTACGATTCGACGATGTGCATCGTCAACCCGGCGAAGAAGAAATTCGAGGAAACGGTTCTCGAGCAAAGTTACTATGACTTGCTCCGCATTTTCGCGAACGAGCTCGATAGGAACAATGCGTTGCTTCTGGTGTTTGGATTCTCATTCGCCGATGAGCATATTCGTGAACTCACGAAAAGGGCCGCGCGTTCCAATCCGAAATCGCTGATCATCATCTCGTGCTATCACCGGGAAGCCGCTGAGAGCTATCGAGCCTATTTCCCCGACATGGACAACGTCTTCTATCTTGTACCGAAAGAGGATGGGACTATCGGCCTTGGCGAGCTTACCGAGGTGATCAAATGCGCGACGAGCTAGACCGCGATTTGCTTCTGTCAGTATTTGGCTGCTTCGCTGCGGGGAAATTCAAACGCGGTGTGGAAGTTCTTCCTCTGGTCAGGTCGAAGGCGTACCTTCTTCCCCCAAAGGAGCTCGAGGCCGTTAATGCGCCTTCGTCCGTCTCCGGCGTTGGATTCCGGGTGGGAAGCCTCGCCGGGCATGACGGGATTGACGTAAAGCTGCCATTCAGCGCCTTGTTCGCGAGTCATATTGGTATCTTCGGTAATACCGGTTCCGGCAAGTCGAACACGCTTTGCCGGCTTTTCGCGGATTGCCTCCGCCAGCGCGTCCGCCAAGAAGCGGGCGTATTCGTATTCATCGATTTCAACAACGAATATACCGGAGATTCGGTGCTGTCCTGCGGCAAAGCCGTTTATAGGCTCGATACGAGGAGCGGCGGCGACCGGATCCCTGTATCTTCCGATTTCTATTTCGATGTTGACATGTGGGCGATGCTCGCCAAGGCGACGGAGAAGACCCAGAGGCCCTTCTTGAGGCGCTGCATAGACAAGGCCCAAAAGGTCAAGGACATCAAAGGGCCCGGCCAGTATCTGCGCGGAATGATACGACATCTTCTTGAAGGGTACTGCGGATCGGCGATGTCCTTCGATGAACAGCGCGACGACTTGGCAAAGCTTTTATCGCTAGTGCCCGGCATCGATAGGGACGATATTGAGGATGCGCTGGATTCGATAGAAGTATTTAGGCATCAAGATTCGCCGGTGCTTCGGTTGCGTGACTTGTCGGCATACCTAAATCCCCCAGAAGACGCGCAGCGCGTTTTTGGCAAGTTGAAAGTTGAGGAGATGCCTTGCGATGCTTTGGCCGAGGATACGCCATCGCTGCTCGAGTTCATCGCCAGATACCGTCTTATCGAGCTCGCCCGTTCGGGCGTTGTCGTTCGCGAGCATATTGCGCCGATGATCCAGCGCTACGTGTCGGAGCTTGTGGAGGCTTCGAAACTCTACGAGCCGCAGGCCGGCGGTATCTGGCGAGGCGGCAGAGGCGTCGTTGTGGTCTCGCTTCGCGATGTGAACCTTGAACAGAAGAAAGTCGTGCCGCTTGTCGTCGCCAAGACTCTTTATCGGATGCAGAAGTCCCGCGGGCAGTCCGATGTGGATAGCAGCGCCCCCCTCATCGTGGACGAGGCGCACAACATCTTCTCCTATTCATCCCAGCGCGAAAGCGAGAGCTGGCGCGATTATCGGCTGGAAACTTTCGAGGAAATAGTCAAAGAGGGCAGAAAATTTGGCATGTATCTGACGGTCTGCAGCCAGAGGCCGGCCGACATTTCGCCCACGATCCTCTCCCAGATGCACAACTATTTCATCCATAGGCTCGTTAACGACGAGGATTTGAGGGCGGTGTCGAAAGCTGTGTCTTTCATCGATGGGGCGAGTATGAGCATGATCCCGGTATTACCGCAGGGGTCTTGCATAGTGAGCGGGACGGCGACGGCGTACCCGGTGCGCATTCAGGTTGACCCTCTCGACCATGAAAAGCAGCCATTGAGCTACGACAGGGATCTTGCGAAAGCTTAGGGAGTTAGTGGATAGGGGAATGGCATGGATAACGGCGAGCTTGCTGGGGTAATCGGTGATGCTCTGCAGGAGCACCCAAAGCTCTACTATGTCGCGACCCTCAAGGAATCCCATATTCCCTTTCATCCGAAGAAGCTGGCTTTTTTCGGTGATGCGTTTTGCGATGTGTTCAATGCGTACGACATCGGGCTGTTTGACTCAATCAGGCTGATGATACGCTATGAGAAATCATTGAAGGCGTGGCAAAAGATCATCTCTCGGATGGACTCCAGGGAGGTCAGGGATACTCTAATCATGGATTACGTCCACCCCGTGTTCATGGTGCTTTGCGATACGCCGAATACATTTAAAGATCAGCTTGTGCGTGGCTGCGTCAAGCTCGCGGCCATTTCTAGGGGCGATAATTCGTATCTTGTCGAGGAGGGCGAGAAGGGCCCGATTCGCCGAAATTGGTTCGCAGAGATGAAAAGCGTTTGCGTCGGTTCTTCTCTGGGCGAGCGGTTGCTCGAGATTGTCGATGACGATTTATACGGCTGCACAGATGCCGCTCATTTTAGGAAGATCCACGGCGCGGGCGTTCATGATTTGTCCCAAACCCTGGTGTCGGGGCTGGTCAAAGCTATTCTCCGGCAGATGGGGTTACGCTGCAAACTTACGTCAAGCCGTTCGACCTTGGCCAGGAGCTTGAAATAGCGGATCGGCAAAGGGTGAGGATGCAAAATGCGTATACGCTATTCTGCGAATACGCCGACTATTTGGAAAACGAATCGAAGTGATTCGGCTGCATGGCATGGATGAGTTATTTTGCCGAGAATGGGAGATTGACGTCCTCGCCTGCGATGCTTCCTAGGTCTTGATGCTTGGTATTGGCGTTCTCCTCTGAGCCCCGCAACTCATATGAGTTGCGGGGTCTCTTCGGGTACGGGGATGCTGACAGAAATCGGTACCGACTAGGTGCCGGAAAGGACGTCAGATGTATTCACATGAGGACAAGATGAGGGCGATTGAGTTCCACTTTAGATACGACTGGAGCGCGGCGGCCATAAACGAGCTCGGCTATCCCAACCGCCAGACTCTTGGGCTGCGGTGCATGGAGTTCGCTGAAAACGGGGACTTGACCTGAGGGCATCTAATCTGGTAACGATGAGACGGAATACTAAAACCCTAACCGCACGTAATGTTGGCGAGTGATGGATTCGTCTTTTGATTTACGATTAGAAAATGCGTGACATTGGGAACGCACCAAATACTGGAGTTCATGTGCCGCCGCAACGGACTTATTCTTGACCTGTTTTGTACACGTTGTTATTATCGATTGCGACACTAACGCTATGTCGTGTTGTCTGTGTCGCAAAAGTGACCCCCTGGAAGTAGATTTCCCGTTATCAGGGATATTTCGAAACCAGGGGGATTTTTTATTTTGAGAGGGGATGGGTGTCATAGAAAAGACTGCAATCATGGTAGACGGAGCGTTTTATCGACGTCGTGCATATTACTTATTTGGAGACAAATCCCCTGAAGCAAGAGCTGATGAACTCGTTAGGTATTGCCAAAGGCATTTAAAAATGCAGGATGGCGCTAAGGCGAGCTTATATCGAATCTTCTACTACGATTGCCCTCCTCTTGCGGGAAACGTATATCACCCGCTGCTTCAAAAGGCTATTTGCATGGAAAAGAGCGACACCTATACGTGGTCGAAAGATTTTTATGCCGCTCTCACGAACAAAAGGAAAGTTGCCTTACGCATGGGCGAGCTTCAAGAGGGCGAATCCGGGTTCAGGATTAAGTCCAAGCCGATCAAGAGGCTGCTGCGTGGGGAAATGGCAGTTAGCGACCTCAAACAGTCCGATTTCGAACTTGATGTGGTTCAGAAGGGCGTCGATATGCGCATTGGACTCGACATCTCGTTAATGGCACTCAAAAAACAGGTTACGCAAATCGTGTTGATTGCCGGCGATAGCGACTTTGTACCTGCAGCGAAGCATGCGCGTAGGGAAGGTATCGATTTCATTCTCGATCCAATGTGGCATGGGATAAAACCGGGGCTTAAAGAGCATATCGACGGCCTTCGGTCCTGCACTTCGATGGATCCGTCGCCCCAATCCGAATGCCTTCATGCCGATTATCGCAGGGCGAATCAATAATACAAGCTGGTGGTTCGTCTGACGAGGTGGGGCAAAAAGAGCGGGGATTTCCCTACTTGTTGGTCTGGTTGTGACCGAAAGAAAAGGGCGAGACGGTGTATTCGTTAACCACGAAACCGGCATTGGGGAATGCGGTGGAAATCTTGGACCGTTTCGGATTAGGCGATTTGGAGAGGGTAAGATTCTTGGACGGAACAATAAGCTTCTTCAAACAGCATCTCGCTCTAGGTCACATAGGGGCGTTATAGCCGATCGACGAGTGCATCCTCTGCTTGTTGTAGTAGGGCTCGATGTATTTGAACACGTCCCGCTTCGCCTCCTCCCTCGTCTTGCAGTCCTTGCCATTCGCCAGCTCGCGCTTGAGCGTCTTGAAGAAGGATTCCGCGAGCGCGTCGTCCCATGGGTTGGCCGCGACATGGATTGGGCGATTCCATAGGACTCGAGGCAGCGCTGGAACGCCCGGAATGCATGCTGGCGGTTCTAGTCGGAGCTAGACCGACTTCCGCTTAGCTGCGATCGCGTATTCGCGTTCTGGGTACGTGAATGTCGAATCGTAGCCGTCAACGATGGTGCGTGCGATGATCGACTTGGTACGCTGGCGGAGAACGGGAACTGGTCTTTGACCTGCTTTGTCCCGATTTCTCCACTACCTATGCTTTTCGTGGCAGGAGATGGTGATGCCGGTGTCTATCCATTATGCATTGGATACGAGCAGAAGGCATCAATTCCGCTACCATAAAAGTGTTCGACGAAACCGGCTTGGGACAGCTTTGTTGCTCGGTTGCAGTGATTTAAAGATCGCAAAAGGATTCCGCGAGCTTTATCGCATCCTGAGCAATGAGACTATAGGGGAAGCCGTTTTACGGGGAGATTCGACCAAGCTGGCGTTATGAGTCTCCCCTGGAGGCTAACCCTTCAAGAAAATGCATGCAGCACAGGAGGAAGATGTTTTCGAAGTTAGAAATGGGCGCGTTCGCACAGCTTTTCAACCGTAGTGGTTATGTCCTCGACTTCAGTACTGCGGACTTTAATGCTTTCACGATGAACAGCATCGGGGTGCCTCTCTGTGGGCATTATGGTCTATCAAAAGGAAAATCAATGCTCGCTTATCTTGACGAAGCCGATCCTATAGATGCGACACGGCTGCTGCTAGATCTCTTTGAGTACTATGAGTTTCATTTCAGGCCGGAGTTCGATTCTGCTGCAGCGGATGAATTCAATTCCTATAAGCATGAGAAAGGCAAGAGGGGCCTGTATGCCAAATGTAAGGAGATTGCAGATCGGGAACGTGCCGGGGCGAGTTACTTGCAACCATCGGTGCGCTATCTCCAAAAGGAATTCTCGAGCGAATTCATGAACGACCGCATCTCCTTGCTCATGGAAATGAGGGAAAGCGACCCGACGGAAGCCATTGGCAAGTCAAAGGAGCTTATCGAGAGCTGCTGTAAAACGATACTTGGAAAGATGCAGATATCCGCGGATAAGAATTGGGACCTAAATAAACTCGTAAAAGAGACGATGAAAGCTCTTTCTATTACTACCGAAACAGTTACTGGAAACAGTAGGGAGGCTAGTATTGTCAGGCAAATACTTGGAAGCCTCAGCGGCCTTGCGACGGGAGTTGCCGAGTTCCGAAATGAGTACGGGTGCGGTCACGGCAGGGAGGCGGGTTTTCTCGCCCTGCCCGTCAGGCATGCCAAGCTCGCAGTAGGGAGTAGCATCACGTTAGTCGAATACCTCTGGGAAACCTATAACTGGCGCTCGGGCGGCAATCAGAACTGAGTAGCTCACGTGTGTAGTCAAACAAACCCCTAATTGCCGGTTTCATGGGTGACGAATACAGCCATTGTTGTACAAATCGATTAGACTTGTAATTGTCTTTCAAAGAGATGGCTGCTTCGAGTTTGAATGTGAAGCAATGAATATTTGGAGGAAGCAATGTTGATGTATTCCACAGTGTTGGACATCGATGAGTCTCTTACTCGCGATGATTTCATACGTCTTGTGATTGAGTGGAATCAGTCGAGCCCACATCAAGATTGCGTGATTCCAGACCTGAAATGGAGCGGGCAGGGCAACATCCGATATGGTGATGGGTCGCTTTGGCTTGGTATTGAGGAGTATCGTAACCAAAATACTGTTGCGATTCGTTACGAGATGACGAATGCAGAGGGTGTTGTCTGGGATACCGATTTCATCATGAATTTCGATGAAATGAGAATGGCAATTCAACTTGATCGAAGTCTTACTGAGGGGGCTCAGGTCGATGACTATCGTTTTTCTGTGCCTTATTTTGTGACGTTGTTAATCGAAAAGGGGTATCTAAAAGACGATAACGGTCTCCCTGTTTTGAGAGATCCTATTGATATCACGAGTGACAATGTTGGTTTGATTGCTTCAATTGTTAACCATGAGAGACAGTTCAACCTTCCGGTTATCTATATCTCAAAGACATCAACGAATCATGCTCTGGTGAATGTAGACAAGCTTTGCAGCAGCTTGAAGGGGGTTGCTCATGTTTTACTGGAACAGAGCTGCCAGCTTGATTCGGCCATAAGAAATGCATGCGGTGACCAGAACGAGTACTTGGGCGCAGTTGGTGTTTATTTTCCGAACGGTGACCACAAAAGACTCTTACCAAAAAAGTATTGCAACGATAGTGGACTATTCGCTAAAAGAATTATTCGAATAGTCCTGCAGTATGCAAATGCGCAAAAGACGGATTTATCGTATACGTGGGCTGGTGTGACGTATTCTCTTTTGAGCGATCGCAAAAGTGCGGCGGATTACGCACGTCAAGTGGCTGAGAATCAGAGGGAAGAGTACGTAGATGCATTTGATCAGGAAAATAAAGAACTCCATCAAAAGGTTGATGAACTGACAGCGAAGAATGCATCATTAGAAGCGGAGGTTCGTGGGCTTAGAAGAAAGCTGAATAATGCTGAAGGGACCCCGCTTCTTGTTTACGGTGAGGAAGAAGAATTCTTTCCAGATGAAATTAAGGAAATGATTCTTGAAGAGCTAGAAAAGCGCGCTAACAACCTTAGCTCTGGGACGCGAAGGTCCGATGTTCTGAATGATGTTTTGGAAGCTAATCCTGTTCAGGGCAAAAGCGATCAGAGGAGATCGAATCTGCGAAACGCACTGACGGATTACAGTAAGATGTTGCCTTCCAAGAAGCGCCAGCTTCAGGATCTTGGATTCGAGATTGACGAAGATGGGAAACACTATAGTCTGTCATATTACGGAGACAGCAGGTACTTCACTACTCTCCCAAAGTCTGGCAGCGATTGGAGGGGAGGCAGGAATTCCGCATCGGAAATCATCCAGAAGCTGATGTAGCCTTCTATGGCGAGGGTCGCTTCCTCTCAAAGTCGTCTCGATTTGTCTTGCTTGCACCAACTTTCCCAAGGCTACTCACTCGGACGCCGCGCGGCGATAGTGAGCCGATTGTTGATGGATGCCGTCTCGTTTGAATATCGCCGAAGATGGGGCGGGCGGTGGTTCGCGCCCCGGTGTCATGTATGCGCTCAGGGCGCGGGCGCATGTTTGTTAATGGGTTCGGGCGGATTGCCTCTTCGCCTGAGCGCGCTTTTGCTGGTTAAATCTAAGGAGGTTTGAGCATGGCTGACGAGACGGACTCCGAGAGGAAACTATGCAAAATTGTCTACTTTGACGAGGGGTCTGCCACAGACTTCGTGCAAATTGTACATGGCGGTGGTCTCACGACCACGACTGAATTGTTCGAATCCGGTGAGGACAAGGGCTCTGCCGCTGTTGGTGCCGAGGCGAAAGTCGGCCTAAGCGCTTTGCTTCACGGTCTTCTTGGCGCTAAGGCATCGGTTGGCGTGGACGCTTCTCTTTCCACGTCGTTTGATTCGGGCGAGATGGCGAAGAGCATCATTACGAACACGTTGTTGACGGACTTTCTTGCTTGCGTTTCTCCTTCCGATGATTCGTCGATCCGTATTTTCGAGGGCTATGACATTGGTCCCGTCAGCAATTCGATGTCGAGCTTCATGCTCTTGACTCCGTATTTGGGCATGCTGCGCAGCGGGAGTTCGGTCTCGGCCGGGGACTTTGCCATATCTTTGGACCGGATAGACGACGCCATCAAGAAGGGGAAGGGCTACTATGAGTTTCTTGCCGTCAGCAAGAACAATAAGAAGGACAGGCGGCTTCTCAGGTTCAACGGATCGGCTCTGAAGAACAATTACAAGCTTCCCGATTTAACTAAGATGGACCTGCTCTTTTACGCCGTAAAGGTGGGGAAGACGCGCATCGCCGATTTGGACGTTGAAAGCGAGCTCGAGTTTGTCGGAAGTTCGGGCATGCCGAAGAACCCGGATTACCCGGTATCGAACGCGGCGGCTGACGACAATTCGGCGTCCGATGATGAGGATCTTGACATGTATGATGTTATTTTGGCGGGCGTGAAGAGCGATGATTAATAGAGCCATTCACGTATTCACAGGTAGCGACAAAGATTTTGAGCATTTCATCGGAGAGGGAATCGGCGAGGACGAGGTCACGATTACCTATCTTGAGCTTATCGGCGATTACAACGCGAAGATTCGTGCCGCGTCGGAATATGCGACGAGCGATCTTTCGCATATTCACGATCGGGTCGATAACGTGGTGGTTAGATCCGCCGATTTCGGTTCGGTTGTGAGCCATGTCATCAGCAACTTTGCGCAAATTGCCTCTATGGGATGCGACTTTGGTACCATGTATATCCAGAACCCGCCCCGCCAGACCCTCAAATCGCTTGAGGCGATGTACCCTGGTATGATTGACTACTCGGGGACTGAGTACGTGAAGCTAGGGAAGAATACCGTTCTTGAGGTGCACGATAAGCTTAAGGAGGCTGTGCTCGGGCAGGAGGACTGCAAGGTTGAGCTCGACCTAAGCCTGTATCGGCTTTCCGTGATGGGGGACGAGAAGCCAGTGGTCCTGTTGTTCTACGGCCCCTCCGGCGTTGGCAAGACCGAGACGGCGAAACAGTTGAGCGACGCCATGGGTGGGGGTTTGACCAGAATCCAGTTCTCGATGTTCCAAAACCAGGAGGCGTTCGACTACGTCTTCGGATCGGAGCACTCCAAGGGTAGTTTTGCCCGAGACCTCCTAGGCAGGGAAACGAATGTCGTCCTTCTAGACGAATTCGACAAAGTGAATCACGGATTGCACAACGCCTTCTACGAGCTCTTCGACGAGGGCGTGCTGACCGACACGTACTACAAGGTGGAGATGGGCAATGCACTTTTTGTTCTGACAACGAATTTCGAGTCCGAGAAAGAAATCAAACAAGCATTAGGCCCTGCAATGTTCTCGCGCATAAGTGCGTGCATAAAGTTCAACGATCTGACTGTTGATGAAAAGAGGGCGATTGTCGACAGACACTTCGACTACGTTATCGGCCTTCTCGACGATGACGATGCCAAGGTGGTTAGCGACAGGGATGTACGGGGGTGGTTTCTCCGCAACGCCGCTCACTATGACAACGTGAGAATCATGAAGAACAAGATTGAGCGGGCGGTTTTCGGGGTGCTCACTGAACGGCTCATCAATGGTTTGGGGGATGAGTAGCATGCAGATGTTGAAACCTCTGCGAACAACCGATGGTATCAACAAGGGCAAGCGAGGCCTAGGAAAGGCGTGGCTTGCGAAGGACAAGGCCCACCGTGAGCTTCTGCTCGATTGCGTTCTGAAAGTTAACTACAGTGTCCAGGACTTCAACAAGACTATTGAGAACGGTTTTAGCGGTTCGCCTAAGGACGTTGTCTACCTGATTGTGCTTGCGGATTGGATCAGGGACTCCTATCGACGAATCAAGGATTGTTTGCGCGATGATGTCGCAAACGGGTTCGCTTTCTCTGACGCAGCTCAACTTGGCTGCTATTGGAAATTCTTCAAAGCGATACGTTCTGCGGTTGTGGCGCACCCTGTGGGCTCCAGCCAGCACCGTGACTACGGATTCGATGGTAGTCGCATTTGCGTTGATATCCGTAGTAAGTCGTTTATGGATGCTTTTCCGATGGCGAAATTGTCCCGTCTGCGTATAGGCGGAATCGAGGACGCCGAGTACGTACGAGATGAAGATGTCGTGCTGGCGACGTACTCAACCGATTTTGCCGAGGAAGGCAAGCTGCATTTTCAAAGAGTCTGCCTAGATATGGCTGACGTTCGCGATGCTGCGGAACTTTACATTGATGCGCTTTATGAGCTCGACCATTATGTTGCCGGATTGAAGATGAGGGACTTCCAATAAGACGTCAATCATGGCATCGCCGAGGTTGGCGAACGTCTCATAAGGTCCCGTCGATAGTTTGTGCAAATTCAGCTAGCCGCCGATATGCTCACTTCATGAGCAGAGACGCATCCAAGTAGCGGCGTGAGCGTAAAAACAATCGCGTAGGAGCGAGAAAGCTCCCGGGCTTTTCCCATCCGCTTTGAGGAAAGTCCGGGAGTTTTCCTATTCCTCGTTCTCCAAGAAGGCTGAGGGGTCTATGTCGATTATCGGGTCGTCGGCCGTCGTGGCGGCCTCATCGGCGGCTTTCGGCTTCAGCCTGATTTCCGCCGGCAGGGATTCCGGCGATCGTGTCGGATGTGTTGGTGTAAGCGAAGCGAGTCGGGACAGCTTTGAAGGGAAACGGCCTTCGCCCTGGAATCTGGAATTGCGACATAACGGATTCTTGGAAAGGACGAAGACCGCAATGGGGAGTCTAGCAGAAAGCGTGCGGGAGCAGCCGGCGATGCCGAGGTTCGAGGACGGGCGGTGAACCTGGGGGAGCTCATGAGACGCCTCGCCGAGGACGTCGTGAACGCGATCATGGACGCCGAGGCCGATCGGCTGTGCGCGGGAGGCGCCAACAGCCGCAACGGCTACCGCGAGCGCAACCTGGTCGCCTGCGTCGGCAAGCATGATGATCGGGGCGTCAATGCGCCTCTCGGAGAGGATTGGGACGACTACTCTTGAGCCGTGTCTTTCGAGAACGGCGAGGCGCTTTGCGCGAATGCTCATCTGAATGAAATTGCAAAAGCAACGGATGTTCAAGTTATTCGCTCTTGACTGTGTGCGAACATGGCAAATCGCCGGGTTGGACCGTGGGTTCTTCAAAACCGTTCTTCTTCCCGTAACAAGCGATGACGACAGATCTGCTTGTGAGAAAGAAGCCGTTGACGGTATCGCTTCCGTGAAGCCTCTGGCTGCGATTTCGAATCGTTGCCCGATGATTGTCGCAAACGCTTTCGGTCCGGAGGTTTGCGATGTCTGCTAACGGCGACGCCGCCAGGCGCGACATGTGGGCCGGGCGCATAGAGCGCTGCCCGGCATCGGGCATGGACATCGGCGAGCGGCGCCCGCTGCGCAAGGTGAGCAAGTCGAGTCCGTACAGGTGGCTCGCCGTTCTCCATGAGCGCTTTCGTGCGATGGTTTGCGGTGCACCCGGTGCAAGCATTCGTTTGGCTATATGCTCATCGGCTGCCGCGGCTTCGCCTGCGGGTGTGCCCCGCGATGCTTCGGGTTGCGCCCGCGCTGGCGCTACGGTTGCTGCGGCCTTGCTCGCGGTCGCGCCCCCGCGACTTCTGGGCGGTTTTGCAGGAAGTGGGCGCCGATTTCGCCATGGGTCTGGACTTCTGTGCGGTTTTCGGCGGGGGTCGTTCGCCGTTGGCTCCGCCGACCTGGAAAAACGCCGGCGCCGCACGGCGTTTCGGGCCGATTCGGCCTGCGAAACCGCCCAGAAGTTGCGAGCGGGGTTCGCGTGCGTCGGAGATGGCGCATCTTGGCGTGTGTTTCGGTCTGGTTGGTGCCGGTCGGCACCCGCGTATGAACAAAGCGTTTGAAACCCGTTGGCGTCCAGAGGTGTCTAAGATTGAAATAAACACTCACATTAAGTTGACTAGTGTGAGTAGATATTATAAAGTAACGGCGGGTGATGAACATGATTATTACGCACAAGGCGGCGGTCGCGGAGTTCGGCAGCCCGTACCGCATCAACAAGGAAATCAAGGCCAACAGGCTGTTCCGCGTGGCCAGAGGCTTCTACTCCGATACGCGCTATGTGGACCCCTATGTCCTGTGCGCCATGCGTTACCCGGGAGCCATCGTCACCATGGACAGCGCCTTCTATCTCCACGGCCTCACTGATCGGGTGCCGGACAAGGTCCACCTTGCAACGGCGAGGGGTGCGACGAGGATAACCGACGCTGGCGTGGTCCAGCGTTTCTCCGAGGACCGGTTGCTCAATCCGGGCAAGATCGTCATCGAGCGCGACGGCGCGAAGATGCAGGTCTACGGTCGCGAGCGCATGCTGATCGAACTTATGCGTGCATCGGCGTCGATGGCGCCGGACTACTACGCCGAGCTCATCGGCGCGTACCGCAGGATTGTCGACGAGCTTGACCTTTACGCCGTGGAAGAGTACATGGAGATGTTTGAGAGGAGCGGTTACATGGCCGACATCCTGCAGCGGGAGGTGCTGTGATGAACCTCGCAGAGATGAGGGGCGCATATATTGACGACGGATATGGTTATGAGGCCGCATCGACAAGGTCGTGCCAGGACGCGTTCCTGGTCGTAGTGGCGTCGTCGGTCTTCGCCGACAAGGTCACCTTTAAGGGTGGCATCGTGATGCAGCAGGTCTCCGGCGATAGGCGCCGCGCCACACAGGACATAGACTTCGACTTCATGCGCTACTCCATCGCCGATGACTCGATCCGCGCTTTCGTGAAGAAGCTCAACTCCAATAAGGCGGGAATCCGCATTCGCATCGACGGTCCCATCGAGGAGCTCAGACACCAAGACTACAACGGCAGGCGCGTTCATGTCACCGTCTTGGACGAGGCGGGCAACTCCGTGAAGACAAAACTCGACATCGGGGTCCACGCCGACCTGTCTATCGAGCAGAGGGAGATATGCTTTGACGTTATGGCGTCCGATGGGGCAATTTCGCTTCTAGGGAACACCGACGAGCAGATGGTTACCGAGAAGATGCGGTCCCTGCTGCGCTTCGGCGCCAGATCGACGCGGTATAAGGACATCTTCGACGTCTATTACCACCTTAGGATCAAAGGAATCGATGTCGGGCTTCTGGATTCCTGCATGGCAAAGGACGTCTTTGGTAATGAGTCGATGCGCGAAGAGGATTGGGCTGACGTGCATACTCGTCTTGAAAAGGTCTTCTCGGACAGGCGTTACGTTCGCCAGCTTTCCAGGGCGAAAGACAATTGGCTGGAGCTTCCCGTGGGAAAGGTGACGGCTGGCATCCTTTCCGAGGTAAAGAAATTTATGATGAAGCGCTAGGGTTCCCGGGTCGAGCGGCTCCAATTGGCTTGATCTGATTAGAGCTTGTGAAGTTGCAAGCTGTTTGCAAAGAATCGTCCCATTGGGAAAATGCCCCAATGGGATGATTCTCCGTCTATTCGGACGCAGCTTTTCGGCGCTGATTCGACGTCGAGGGCGTTTGGGCTGGGATGTAGATGCCATTTACCCTTCGTTTCCCCCATGGTCCTAGCGGGATTAGCGATTGCTTCGCAAAACGTTTCACGAACTTCTTTCACTGCACGCCTAGGGAGACAATGAGCGAGTAGCTCCTTGCTGTGGCCTCCCTGTGTCGTGCCCATACGCGTGCTGGTGGGTCGCGCTGAACGTATTCGTGCGAAGCGCTTTTAATCGTTAATTTCCGCGATAACGCTCTCGGGGAACGTCAAGGTTCGTAGCGTCTTCTTGTCGAGCGAGCCCCATATACGAAGCATATCTCTGCTTCGTTTGAGCCTTGGGTCATCATAGCTGTCGAGGAAGATTTCCGCGCATAAGTCTTCGATGTATGCTGTTCGAACATCATCAGTCGGCTCGTCGCCTTTCTCGATGTATTTGCGCTCTCCCTGTATGGCGCGGTCTAGATATTCCATGAATTTGTCGTTCTCTTTTGCGAACTCAAATACATGATCGAAGCGTTTTCCGGTTTTGACTAGTTCCCATTGTTCGGGCGCGTATTCCGCCATTGTCAGGAAGGTCGGTAAAAGCGCATTCCTTGAGAACGAGATCGACCAGTCTCCTTGCCAGTCGGGGGCGTTCCTTATGTAGGTGGCACCTTGGTTGAGCTTGTCGATGAATCGGTTGCAATCGCGAAGGCTTCCGCTGTATTGCTCGATAAACCGTTGGGATATTTTCGTGAAATAGCATCTGCTGTGGATGTTGGCTTGCTTCGCTTCGAGGTACTTTATTGGATCGATTTTGGGCAAATCGAATCGGTGATCGCAGAAGCGTTGAAGGTATCGGTGGCAGTCATAGTTCTGGCCATAGACCCCTTGGAGCGAGTAGGCAAGTTGCGTTCTGTCCGTTGAATAAACGACTACGATGTTATCCTGAAGGAAAAGAGACTTTGTTTGCTCGAGTAGCTGCATAGCGAATTCCGGCCGACACCTGTCGAGCTCGTCTATGAAGAGCACCGCCCTGTTGGCGACTTCCGGCAGAAGTGCTGACACGAGTTCCTCGGTTTTCGCTCTTAGCTCCTGCCGCTTTCTGAACGCGTTAAGGAAATCGTTTCCGCTGATTGCTTCGAGGAGCTTTCCTGTATTCAGGCCCGTTAAAGACAAAGCGCAGTCTATTGCCCCTGCTGCGATATTGGAAATGCTTCTCTCCTGATTGACCTTTGTCTTGTCGGCCATGGTTGCTATGGTTGCCAATAGTGGGGCAATTGGGTCGTTGAAATGGTCGTTTTCCCAGGCATTGAAGTATATTGGCAGAAAAGGATCTTCGCTCATCTTGGCCATGAGATTGCTGTCGAAGATCGATGTGTCCGATGGGGCATTCACGTCGATGTTCGGGTTTCCGAAGCGCAAGGTTTCGATGATTTGCTTGACGAAGAAGGTTTTGCCCGTTCCCCAAGGGGCGTCTATGAAAATAGAATAAGGTCCGTTCACGTTGCAAAGCAGCTGAATGAATTGGGCAACAACTTCGCGGCGACCGAGTCGGTCGTGCTCTAGCGATTCCCTGGCAAGCTCGCATGTTGGCTCTTCGTCTAGTCGTTTCATGTGTGCTCTCTTTTCCGTGATGTTGCTGGGGGAGGCGCTCGTTTCATTGCTGGTATTATCGCACAAGCGTTCGTTATGATTGTCTGTGGCTTTATGGATATACGAGGCGGCGGTGGCCCTTGACCTTAGTTTGCATTGGCGGGGCCCGTGAAGGATTTACGTTTTGGTTGGTGCAGCGGGATAGTGCCGGTTGGGGATTGAGGTCTGCGGTGTGATGGTGTTGGATGGATTTGCCACCGACTCGAATGTGTTCGCAACGATAAAGCTCGACACGCGGGGATGCGGGTAGGCTGTTTGCCCGCATCCCCGTCTTCCTAAGGCCTGCGTCTCTTTTCGGACTTCAGCGTTTTCTCTGTATCGAAGACCAGATGTTCAACTTCTCTGCGCCTCTTTCGAATTTCTTTTACTGGGTCGATCTCCAGTTCATTGAGGACGTGGGTTTCATCTCCTTCGGGGTAGACGACGAACTTGACTTGCTTGTTCCATCCAACGAACTCTTCGTGCTTGCCGAGCATCGCGTTTAGTTCAGAGCGAGCTGCTCGTATATGCGGTTCGGCGCATTTCAGAAAGTGAGCGTACAGCTGAATAACCAGCTTGTAATAGAACATATTCGTGTGCCTGAAACACAGATAAGGAGGGTCGTTCGGATTGATTCCCCTTATGGTTTCTGACGTATGCTTGATAAAGGAGGTTAGATTCTTCGGTTTGTTGTACAGATGCGGATCGGCGATTTGATTCAAGTCAAAACGCAGACGGGTTCCCCGGGGTTCCGGCACGACCGACACGACCGTCTGCCCATGCTGCACGGGGTTTCTGAGCTCGTACATAAAAACGTAAACGTCGCCTTGGTCAAACCAGCTTGAAGGCAGTTTCCAGTATTCCAAATACCCTTTGGATTTTCTCCCGCCGTAGTAATCTTCCATAACGGCCTGCATTTTATCTATGACGTTTCGCGCTGCTGAGATGAAATTGCCGAATGCGCCGTTTGCCACCGTCCTCGCGCTAAACTTGCCAGGTTGGAAGTCATCGGAAAGCCAATCGTTTCGATCGCATGGCGCCAAGCGAATCAGCTCCCGGTAGCTCCAGCAAAACTGATCGAATAGCTGGTAGGTCTCAAAATACGATCGCATAGTGTGACTATAGGACTTTGCGATTTCGATATAGTCATCCTTGAGCTGCGTAACGTCGGATATTGCAGCGTTGCCCGACTTGCTGACTTTGCTATGGGGAATATAGTGCGTTAAATCTGCCATTGGCAAACTCCGTTCGATTCGATTACGGTGTGTGTGGTTGGGGGATATGGGTGCCGTTGATGTGATGCTCGTGCGCTAGTGCTTGCGGTGCGAGGATAGGGGTTTGCTGTATTGTAGCAAGCTCGCTTTCCGGGTGGATGCTTTGCTTGTTGTGCTGGTAGTTTTCGCATGTGCCTTGATGACGGGCGGCTGTTCGCGCTGTATCGGTTATGGTCGTGGTCGTATTCCAGCTGGTCGAGCGCTGTTTCATGGTGTGGCCTTTCTTATGGGCCGGCGGCGGTTTAGCGACGCATGGGACAGTGATACCGTGCGTTAATTGCTGGCGATCTTTTATGATAGAGAACCTAGGGATTACAGCTCAGCAGGATAGTTTTAGGTAGTTGTGAGTGACTGTTTTGACCGGTTATTCCTGGTACGCGGCCAGATTCTTGCTGAGGAACTCCCGCATCCCATCGATCGCCTCTTGAGGTCCCTTGATTGCGACGTCGCCGCCGAATTGCGCGATCCAGCTGTAGAACACCGAGCTCAGGTTCGCGGTCACCGTCGTCCGGCATCGACCCGGCGCGGTCTGTAGGAGCTTCGTTTCGCTGCCGAACTTGTCTCTGAGGCTCTTCGCGTGTCTTGCCGGCAGCTCCAGCTCCACATCGACGGGGGATTCTGCTTCGAACATGCCGAAGGAGCGGCGGTACATTTCCAATATGCGCGATTTCTCCTCTCGGGGGATTCGCGCTGCATGTTGGCCTTCCAAGGCGGTCACGTGGCGCATCCTGTCGATTCGCGGGGTTTTGGTTTGCGACTTAGTGGTCGGGTCGTAGACGATCAGGTAGTAGTACCCGTCTATCGAGTAGACGTACTCGATGGGGTCCACGATTCTGGCCTTGCCTCCTGTGCGCTTGTCCCTTCGGACCGCTTCTCTCCCGTTCGCGTCGAGTTCCACCTGCTCATATGATATTTTCCATCCCTTGCTCAGGGCGAGTTCGATTTGCTCCAAGGCATATGCCGTTTGCTTGAACGTGTCGCTCAGGTAGAGCTGCTGGACCTGCAGCCTTCGGCTCAGCTTGTCCCTGCCGGCGATGGGCGCCATGGCTTTGAGCTTCTCGATTATGCGATTCATTTGGTTCGCTGTGAGGGATTTTGATGTCCTTGTCGCATCGACGAGGAACCTGAGCTCCCATGGCTCGAAATTCGAGTTCAGAGAGTACTTTCCCCTGGTCCCTGGGCCGCGTTCGACGGCGTAGCCGGCGCTTTTCAGGGTTTCCGCATCGCGCCACGTTGTCCTTTTGTCGGGCCTGTCGATAGGGTGCCCGGCATATTCGGAAGCCTTTTGCGCCACGGCATTGCGGAGCTCTCCCGCCGAGACGCCGTTTTCGGAATCTGTTAGGTCGCTCAGTGCCTTCAGCGTGGCTATGAGGCGAAGCCCTCTTTCGTTGACCGCATTGCCCATTTTTGGCCTTTTCGAATGATTGGTGTATCCGCATGTACCAATCAGCGTAGCATCAAACTTTTGACGGGTCCAACCTGGTAGGGTTAGGTTGTTTGGAAGGATGGGTTTTGGTCGATGAAAAGAGCGGAAAGGCCCGTGAGTTTACGGGTAGAAGAGCAAAAGGCGATGGCGAGGTGACAACCCTGCGTAGTTGGTCGGGCGGTTGATGCCGAAGTCGTGTGTGGGACAAGAGGCGCTGCCATCCGCCTGCGGCGAGGTGTGGTAAGCAGTGTTCGATTACTTCGAGTTTGAATGAGGCAAGATGAATAGTTTGAAACGGTTTAGGCATTTGGGATGCTGGTATTTTCCGTAAGAAAGTGCTTATGACGCTGTGGATTAGTCCGATTAGGAGGTTGATACGCTTATGAACCGAGTGGCTAAGGGAATCGTAGGGGTTGGCTCCTCCGCAAAGGAGTTGATTTCTAAAAGGTACAGGCGAATTACCAAAGCAGTGAATTCGGAGTTTTGGAATTCTGGCAGTGAGAGGGCTCATTCACTATACGTTGGATCTTATGGACGCGGCACCGCAACTGCGGCGAGTGACCTCGACGTGCTGCTTTCCCTTCCAAGAGATGAGTACGAGCGTTATGACTCGTATAGGTCAAACGGTCAGTCGAGGCTACTTCAGGCTGTCAGAACTGCCGTCCTTGAGAGTTATCCTAGGACGAGCATCAGGGCCGATGGGCAAGTAATTGTTGTCGATTTCTCGGATGGTGTGAAGTTCGAGCTTCTGCCTGCGTTCGGGCGGGTTGACAGCTGGGGTGTTTTCGATGGTTATGATTATCCAGACTCGAACATGGGTGGTCGATGGCTTGCTACGTATCCGAAAGCCGAACAGGATGCGATGAGCGAGAAGAACAAAAGCTCAAGGGGTCTTCTGTTCGACACGTGCAAGCATATCCGTAATATTCACATTGAGAGCTTCTCCAGCTATACACTTTCCGGCATCGTGATTGATAGCTTTGTGTTCTCTGCGATAGGTGGTTGGCGTTGGGTCGACGGAGAGGGTTCTGCGCCCGCAGGCACATACGAGAGAAGACTCTTGGAGGAGTTCAACAGACTAACCGGATACGGGGTGTCGCCCTTTGCGCTTAGGAGTCCCGGGAGCCAGCAGGCTGTCGATACGAAGAAAAGCTACGAGTGCCTTGGAAAAGTGCTCCGTCGCATGGCCGAGTAAGGGAGGGGGTAGACGGTGGCCAAGATAAACAGCGCCGAGCGGCTTCGCGGGCAAATCAAGGAAGCCTACGGGAAATTGCTGTACACGTATCAAACGCAGCAGGAGGCGGCAACCCTAAAACGTGATTTGTCTAATCGCCTCTCCATTGCGCAGATCGTTTTGACCGCTATCTCGACTTGTGGCGTTGTCGGCATCTTATTCGGACAGGCAGAGTTTGGCGCTGTTATTGCATCGCTTTTTGCTGCTGTGTCGCTGGGTATCAATCTTTATGTTCGTGGTGCCAAGCTTCCTGAAGAAGCAGAGGCTCACGCGCGCTGCGCGGATCGGCTTTGGGTGGTTCTGCAGGATTATATTTCGCTTCTCACGGATTTTGACGACATCGGCGTCGAGGAGATTCGGAGAAGGCGGGACTTGATTCAGGGCAGCCAAGCTGAGGTATACAGAGAGGCGCCGAGGACCGACGATAAAGCGTATAGCCGCGCTCGAGATAGGCTCAAAAATGGCCATCAATCTTTTGAGCCTGGCGAGTGCGACAAGCTGCTGCCTCTGGATTTGCGTGGCGTCGATGACGAGGAATAAAGTGCGACGTGTAGCGCAGCTAGGCCGGGAGATATGAACTGCCCCTCAATTTCTTGGACGGAAAAAAATAGGCTTCTTCAGTGCGGTCTGGGGAGCCCGCCCCGTTCGGCGTTACGCGGGTGCGTGTATGCTTTGCTGCAGGCATCCTGCGGGATAGTGCGGGCCCGGTCTCATTGCGCTCGGGAATCTCCCGCTTTCGCTCTACGCATCTGCCTTGCTGCTCTAATGGCTATTGGGAGTCCTCCGATGCGCCTTCGCGCGCTCGCATGACCTCGATACCATGCGAGCGTGCGAACTCGACGAGCTCGGCGTTGCGGGCGTTTATGGTGCCGAAGGCGGCGGGGCACACGATAAGGCGCGCGCAGTGGACGAGGAGCTCTTTGGCGCGGGCTATGGTTTTATCCCCGATCGGCTCGAAGGCGCGCTCGGCCACGCATTCCGCCGCCAGGTCGCGCGCGAGCTCGCAGTCGATGTCCCCTTCGTGCAGAACGCCCGCGTAGAACGCCTTGCCCTGCCGGATGAGCTGGCGAAACACAGCCGACCCCGTACCTGCGCCGGCGATGACGAACGTGTGCGCATCGCCGTGCGGGCGCCCAATTTCCACGCTGCCGAAGCGCTCGTTGAAGGTGCCATGTTGAAGGCCGTAGAGCTCGCCGATCGTCTCGCGCGTGAATATGTCCTCGGGTGCGCCGGCGCGGAAGACCCGGCCGTCCTTCACGCAAATCACCTTGTCGGCGCTTTTCTGCGCGAGCTCGAGTTCGTGGATGGACATGATGACAGCCACATTCCGCGATTTCGCAAGGTGGCGAAGTATTCGCAGCAGGTCGATCTGGTAGCGGATATCGAGATACGACGTGGGCTCGTCGAGCACGAGCACACGCGGATCCTGCGCGATGGCGCGTGCGAGCATGACGCGCTGGCGTTGCCCGTCGCTTATCTGCATGAAGTCGCGCTCGGCGAGCTCTTCCACATGCGCGGTTTTCATGGCCTCGTCGACCCGACTATGGTCGTCGGGCGAGAGTGTGCCCATTCGCCCGGTGTAGGGATGCCTTCCCGCCTCTACGATATCGCGGCAGGTGAGGAGCTCGGTCTGGGGGCGATCTGTCAGCATAACGGCAAGGTTCCTTGCGAACTCCGCCGTCTTCCATCGGGAAATCTCCCGCCCGTCGAGCTCGACCGCGCCGGCAAGCGGTGCCAGATGGCGTGTGATGGTTTTCAAGATGGTCGACTTGCCCGAGCCGTTCGGCCCGATGAGCGCCACGACGTCGCCCGCGCGAACCTCCAGATCGACGCCTTCGACTATGACCTTCTTGTCGTAGCCCGCCGACAGGTCGCTTATGCGGAAAAGCGGCGCTCCGTCAGCCTGCGTTTCGACCGGGGCTTCGAGGTTCGACTCCGCTCGGAGGGGGCGTTCCACGCGCAGTTCCGCACGAGCCGAAAGCGCCTTCCGGCGCTTTCGTGCGAGCTCAGGACTGTCTAAGCATGGAATGTCCCCTCCGAGCGTTTTGGGCCGCGGCACGAATCCCCCCATCTATCTCACCCGCTTCTTCAACATGAGCGCGATAACCACCGGCGCGCCGAAGATGGCGGTGACGGCGCTGATGGAAAGCTCGACGGGAGAGAACAGCGTGCGCGCGATCAAATCGCAGCCCGCGCAGAAGATGGCGCCTCCCAAGAAGCACGCAGGAATCACGCGGATGGGCTTCGACGACTTCAGCGCCGACTTCACGAGATGCGGAACCGCGATGCCTACGAACGACACCGGGCCAGCGAACGCGGTCACGCAGGCGGAGAGCATGCTCGCTAGAAGGACGAGCACCACGCGGAAGCGTGCGACGTTCACGCCGACGCTTTTCGCGTAGGCTTCTCCCAGCTGGAAGGCGGAAAGGGGCTTCGATATCGCGAATACGCATGCGCTCACGGCGATCACCACGACCGCGATGACCGCGACGTCGTCCCAGCTCGAACCCGAGAAGCTACCCAAAGACCAGTTGTGCAGGTTCACGATGGACTGGTCGTCGGCGAAGGCGATGAGGAAGTTCGTCGCCGCCGAGCAGATGTATCCCACCATGACGCCCGCCACGATGAGCATGGCCATGGAACTTATGTGCCGTGCGATGAGGAGCACGAAGCCGATGGTGATAAGCGAGCCCAGAAACGCTGCGGCCACCATGGCCGGCGAGGACATGGCCTGGTTCACGCCCAGAAGCACGATCATCGTAAGCGCGACGACGAACTTTGCGCCCGAGGAGACGCCCAAGATGAACGGGTCGGCGATGGGGTTGTTGAAAAACGTCTGCAGCAGGAACCCGGAGAGCGAAAGTGCCCCGCCGAGAAGCACGGCTGAAAGCACGCGCGGCAGGCGAATCTCCCAGATGACCTGGCTTTCCATGGAATTGGCCCCGCCGCCCGAAAGGATGCCGGGGATGTGGTCTGCGGGCACGAGCACGCTCCCGATGCACAGGTTGGCCCCGACGAGCACGATGAGGGCAACAGCGAGCAGCGCCGTCACGACGCGACACCGCGCGGCGCGCCCTGATTCGTCGTATGCCATGGAAAGCCGGCTTCTCATGGCGCTAGCCGAGCTTCCTCAGATAATGGAAGTCGCTCGCGTCATCGCCGGTGAACGCCCCGTGCAGCTCGTCGATAATGTCGGCGGTAGAAGTCATCTGCTGGTACATGTCGGCGCTTGTGACCCAGACGTTGCCGTTCTTCACGGCTTTGAACTGCGACAATAGCGCGTTTTTGCCTACGAAGTCGTTCAAGGTGGCAACCGATTCGTCGATGGTGCCGTTGTAGACGATAATGTCGGCATCCTTCGCCGTCGCGTAGAAGCGCTCCATTTCGAGCGTTACTGACGAACCTGACGTCGACGCCGTCTGCGCGTCATCGAGCGCGTAGCTGCCGCCTGCAAGCTCGATCATCTGCGCCACGTAGTCGCCCGCCCGCCGCGTGACGGCGGCCCCGTTCGAGTTAATGTAGAAATACGCCACGGTTTTACCTGACGACGCGAGCCCCGACGTTTGCTCGACGCGGGCCTTCTGCTCGTTGAACAGGTGCTCGGCCTCGTCTTCCTTGTCGAACAGGACGCCGAAAAGCTTAATCCACTCGACGCGCCCGAGTGCTTCGGGCTCGCTCGACGACTGTTCGGTGAGCACGACGAGCCCGAGCTTCTGCAGCTTTTCCTTCACATCGGGCGTGTGGTTGATCATGGCGTTCTCGATGGCGAGCGTGCAGCCCGAGGCCGATATTCGCTCGTAGTCGGGCGCGCTGTACTTGCCGCCGTAGGCGATCGCCCCGCTTTCGAGCGCGCTTTTGAAGCCCGCGACCGAGCAATCGTCGGCCTTCGTGCCCGACATGAAGATATTGTCGTTCGCATCGAGCGCGTCGACCAGGCACATCGTCGCCGACGACACGAGGTACACCTTGTCGGCGGGGCGCCTTATGACCGCGATGTCGGAGCTCAACCCATCAGGAACCTTCGCATCTTGCGGCACCACGAGGAAGCGCTCCCCGTTCGAAACGCAGATAAGCCGCAGGCCGCCTTCGAACTCGTCGACTGTGAAGTGCTCGGCGTATTCAAGCTGAAGCGCCCCCGTCGGCTCCCAGCCGCAGCCCAAATCGGCGTTGTGGAAGTCGGCCGCGGCGCTTGAAGCCGTTCCCGCAGGGGAGCCGCCGCTTGCATCGTCGCCCGATTTCTCCTTCATGGTGGATGAGTCGAAGTAGAGCGTGTAATCGATGGTGTGCGGCGTCGACATGGCGACGGTCTCGGCCGACACGGCGATGTCCTCGTCGAGCGTGACGGGTATCTCGAACGTGGAGTTGCCGCCATCGTTTACGGGCGCGTAGTCCACGCCGTCGACGGTCATCTTGTCGTAGTTCGAGCTCGACCAGGTGATGGTCGCGGTGTAGGTGTCGCCATCCTTCACGATCGTGGTGGGCGAGGCGATGCTTGCGCGCCCTGACCCGCCGGAAAGCGAGACGCTCACAGTGTATTCCTGAGAGCCCGCCGTGCCATCGGTCGCGTTCGGGCTCGCACTGCACCCCGCGAAGGGAAGCGCGAGCAGGGCGACGAGAACGCAGGCGATCGCGCGCGCCGCGATGCTGCGGCGCTTCCTGCTTTCCCCCTTGGGAAGAATCGACCGCATGGCGTTACTTCAGCGCGTCGGCGCGCAGATCGACGCCGGCGGATTCGAACACGAGCGTGCGGTCGTACCACTGCTCCTTTTTAATGCTCCACGCGGCGCAGGCGGTGTCCTCGTCGAGCGCTTCAACGGGCACGTCGTAGGTGTACTTGCCTTCCGCGTTTTCCACATAGGGGATGAAGTCGGCCTCGCTCGCGGCGGCAGCCTCGTCGCCCGTGCCCATGAAGAGCTTGCCGTAGCCCGTGCCGGAAAGCGTCATCACGCAGTGCATGGAGCCGTTTTCCACGATGAGCTGGGCGTCCACGATCTTGAACATGTTCGAGCTGGAATCTACGGTGATCGGATAGGTGCCGTCGGCCACCTTGTCGGCGGTGATGGGGGCAGCGCTTGCGCCCTCGGGCGCATCGGCCGCCTGCTCGGTCTTTTCCTGGGAATCGGCATCGCTTGCCTTTGCGCTGTCGCTTGAATTTCCGGCGCAGCCGGCGAGCGAGAACGCGCAAAGCGCCGCCGACAGGGCGAAGGCGAGGGTTTTCTTCAACATGGAGGGGGTTCCTTTCAATCGGTTCGACCGCCCGCGCCGTGCGGTGGGCGGGCGGGATGCGAATGCAACGGGCATGCGCCGTCGGTCGGGGAAGGCGCATGCCCGTTGCACGGGGACGCGACCGGCGCCCCCGTGCGCGGCAGGTTTACAGCTTGGCGATGGCGTCGTCCACGTGCGAGACGTAGATGTCGTCGACCGCGACGTTCTGTCCCAGACCCTGGAGCAGGCACGTCACTTCGAAGCCGGCGGCCACGAACTTCGCAGCCCAGCTGTCGGGGTCGGTCTCGTCTGCCATGTCGTTGTTCGCGTGGTCGCCCGCGACCACCATGAACGGCGCGAGCACGGCCTTCTTGTAGCCTGCGGCGCTCGCGGCGGCGATAACATCCTCGCAGGTCGGTTCAGCCTCGACGGTGCCGACGAAGAACTGCGTCAAGCCCTCGTTCTTGAACACTTCCTGCATCTTGGCATAGTCGGCGTTGGAATCGGCTTCGGTGCCGTGGCCCATGAGGCACAGCGCCGTCTTGCCGTCGTCGAAGGACGCCATGTTCTCCTTAATGGCTGCGGCCACCTTCTTGAAGTCGTCGTCGGAGGTGAGCAGCGGGTCGCCGAGCGAGATCTTGTCGAACTTGTCGGCGTACTTGTCGAGCTCGTCTTTCACGTCGGTGTATTCCAGGCCAGCCATGAGATGCGTCGGCTGCACGACGATTTCCTTCACGCCGTCTTCCACGCAGCGGTCGAGCGCCTCGGTCATGTTGTCGATCGTGATGCCGTCGCGCTCCTTCAGCTTGTCGATGATGATCTGCGCGGTGAAGGCGCGGCGGATGTCGTAGTCCTGCCAGTACTTCTCGCGGATAGCGTCTTCTATGGCGCCGATGGTGATGTGGCGCGAGTCGTTGTAGCTCGTGCCGAAGCTCGTGACGAGGATGACCGGCTTCACGGCCTTCTCCTTTTCGCTCGATTTCTCGGAACTCGCGGAGGTGCTGGAGCAGCCCGCGAGCGCGACTCCGGCGAGCGCGACGGCTCCGGTTGCTGCGGCGCCCATGAAGCCGCGGCGTGACATCTGGTCGGACATGGTTTTCCCTTTCCTCGGTTTGCCGGTCCCCCGGCGACAGTTGCTTATCGGCACAAGCGAAAGAAAAGCGCGCTCGTCCGCAAAGGGATAGCGCGCCTGTTTCTTGCCGGCTGCGGCCGGCTCATTCGAAAGGGAAGCGCACTCCTCGGGGTTCACAAGGAGCTAACGCCACGGCGATGCCGTGAGGAAAAGGCGAAGCAGTCTGGCTTGGGGCGCGAGGCGGTTCGCCCGCGCGTCCTACACAGTAATGTCCCTTGCCCAGGATTCCCACCTGGTTCCCTCCGCAAGCCAGCGCGGGCTGTGCGGGCGCCGCGCCGGTCGTTTCCTTTTATTCGATTGTCATATGCTCGTTGCCGAAACTGCTACTATGATAGTGGGCGATTGTGGGCGTGTCAAAGCCAGGGCGGGCGGCATTGCGCCTCCTGCCTACGTATTTGCGCCGATTGCCGCTGCGGGCGCCGTGTTTTGCCCGCTGCGCGAAGGGCGGCGTAAACGGTTGCGATGAGAAACGGGAAGGGAAGGCTCGGATGATCCATATCGTTGGCGCAGGTTCGGGCGCCGCCGACCTTATCACGCTGCGCGGGGCGCGTCTTCTGCGCGCGGCCGACGTGGTCGTTTGGGCGGGGAGCCTTGTGAACCCCGAGCTGCTCGCCGAGTGCAAGGAATCCTGCGTCGTCTACGACAGCGCGCGCATGACCTTGGAGGAAGTGCTCGACGTGATGTGCGCGGCGGATGCGCGGGGCGAGGAAGTGGTGCGCCTGCACACGGGCGACCCGTGCCTGTACGGCGCCATCCAGGAGCAGATGGACGCGCTCGACGCGCGCGGCGTGGACTACGAGGTGGTGCCCGGCGTGTCGAGCTTTTGCGGTGCCGCGGCGGCGCTTCGCCAGGAATACACGCTGCCGGGAATCAGCCAGTCGGTCGTGATCACGCGGCTTTCCGGGCGCACCCCCATGCCTGCGGGCGAGGGCATGCGCACCATGGCGGAAAGCGGCTCGACTATGGTCATCTTCCTGAGCTCGGGTATGCTCGCCGAGCTTTCCGCCGAGCTTTTGGCTGCGGGCCGCAGCTCCGACGAGCCGGCGGCGCTCGTGTACAAGGCGACCTGGCCTGAGGAGCGCGTGGTGCGCTGCACAGTGGGCACGCTCGCCGATGCGGGCGCGCGAGAGGGCATCGACCGCACGGCGCTCGTGGTGGTGGGCCGCGTGCTCGGAGCTCGCGGCGGGCTTGCGCACGACGGCGCGCAAGCGGAGTCGTACGAGCGCAGCAAGCTTTACGACCCTTCGTTTGCCACGGGGTATCGGAAGGCGAGCAGCTAGCGTGGCCTTCGAGCACTACATATATACCGGGACGACCCGCCTGCGCTGCGGCTACACCACGGGGAGCTGCGCCGCGCTCGCGGCGAAGGCGGCCTGCGAGATGCTCTTGTCGCGAAAGCCCGTCGGCCGTGTGTCGATCGTCACCCCCGGCGGGCTGCCCGTCGAGGCGGACGTGGTCGACGCATGCATCGGCGAGGGGTGCACCCAGTGCGCCGTGCGAAAGGACGCAGGCGACGATGCCGATGTGACCGACGGCGTGCTCGTGTACGCGCGCGTGGAACATGCGGGGTCGGGCACGCGCGCTGCGGGCAGCAAGGGCGTGCCCGCGCGCGAATCGGAAGTTTCCGTCGATGGCGGCGTGGGCGTGGGGCGCGTGACGTTGCCCGGGCTCGAGCAGCCGGTGGGGGCGGCCGCCATCAACGCGACGCCGCGCGCGATGATCGCTTCGGCGGTGCGCGAGGCGTGCGCCGCGCACGGCTTTTCTGGAAATATCGCTGTGACGATTTCGGTGCCCGAGGGTGTTGCCCTTGCCGAAAAGACCTTCAACCCGCACCTGGGGATAGAGGACGGCATCTCCATCCTGGGCACGACGGGCATCGTCGAGCCGCGCAGCCTCGCTGCCTTGCGCGACAGCATCGAGCTCGAGATCCGGCAGCATGCGGCTATGGGGCGGCGCGGAGTCGTGCTCACGCCCGGCAACTACGGCGAGCAGTTCATCTCGGGGCATTTCCACCTAAACGGTGCGCCGGTGGTCGTCATCTCCAACTTCGTGGGCGATGCGATTGATTGCTGCGTTCGCGAGGGATTTACCGATGTCCTTCTTGTGGGACACATCGGCAAGCTGGTGAAGGTCGCGGGCGGCATCATGGACACCCATTCGCGTATCGCCGACTGCCGCGCGGAGATTCTGGCCGCCCACGCGGCCTTGGCCGGCGCGGGCGCGAAGACCGTGCGCGAGATCATGTCGTCGGTCACGACCACGGCGGCGCTCGAGGTAATCGAGGCCGCCGGCGTGGGGGACGCTGCGCGCGCCTCGCTCGCTGCGGCAATCGAGGACAGGTTGCGCCGCCGCGCGGCGGGCGCATGCGACATCGCCGCGGTCGTGTTCGACGCCGAGCGCCGCGAGCTTTTCCGCACGTCGGGCGCCGATGCGGTTATCGGGGAATTGGGGGCGACGTATGAGTAAAGGCGTGCTGTACGGGGTGGGCACGGGGCCTGGCGACCCCGAGCTGCTCACGATCAAGGCCGTCCGCACGATCGAATCGTGTCCGGTCATCGCCGCACCGCAGACGGCGGACGGGGCCATGGTCGCGCTCGACATCGTGCGCGGCGCCGTCGACCTTACAGGCAAGACGGTGATCCCCGTGCGATTCTCGATGACGCGCGACGCCGAGCGCCGCGCGGCCGAGCATGCCTCGCTTGTTCGCGAGCTTGTCGCGCACCTGGATGCGGTCCGCGACGTCGCGCTGCTGAACCTGGGGGACCCGAGCATCTACGCCACCTTCCAGCGCATAGCGCCCGACGTGCGCGCCCGCGGGTTCGAGGCGCGCACCATTCCCGGCGTGCCGAGCTTCTGCGCGGTCGCCGCGGCGCTCGAGCGCGACCTCACGCCCGAGATGTCGTCGCCTCTGCACATCGTGCCCGGCGGCTACGACGACGTGCGCCGCGCAATCGGCTGGCCGGGGACGAAGGTGGTCATGAAGGCGCGCCGCTCGCTTGCGGACACGAAGCGCATCCTTCGCGAGGAGGGCGCCTTCGACGGTGCCGAGCTCGTAGAGGACTGTGGGCTTCCGGGCGAGCGCGTGTACCGCTCGCTCGACGATGTACCCGATCGGGGCAGCTACTTCTCGACGATGGTGGTGCGCTAGATGAGGGTTTCCTGCATAGCGTTCACTGAGAGGGGGTATGCGTTGGCGGAGCGCACCGCACGCGCGCTTTCCGATTGCGCGCAGACAGGTGAAGATGACCCTGGCTGGGACGTTTCCGTTTCGCGCGGGTTCGGCGAGGGGAAGGCCGACCTGCGCGCATGGACGGCGCTCGCGTGGGAAGCGTCGGACGCGCTTCTGTTCGTGGGCGCGGCGGGCATCGCCGTGCGGGCGATCGCGCCGCATATCGCCTCGAAGGCAAGCGATCCCGCGGTTGTGGCGATCGACGAGGCGGGGCGCTTTGCCGTCCCGCTTTTGTCGGGGCATTTGGGCGGTGCGAACGAGCTTGCGCAAACTGTGGCACGCGCGGCAGGGGTCATCCCCGTCATCACCACGGCGACCGACGTCCGCGGCGTGTGGGCGGTGGATACGTGGGCGCGCTGTGCGGGGCTTGCCGTTTCGAATCCCGAGGCCATCAAGCGAGTGTCGGCGCGGCTGCTTTCGGGCGGGCGCGTGGCGCTTTATTCCGACATGCCGATTTCGGGACAGCCGCCTGAGGGGGTTGACATTGCGTCCGACCGCGCTCGGGCCGATATCGTCGTGTCGCCGTTCGCTGGCGCGAATGCAGGTGCGTCCGTTTGCGCGGCGGAGACAACGGGCGAGGTCGTGCCCGCCGGTGAGACGGGGAAGCCGGCGGGCGTGCGGGCGCAGGCGCCTGCGCCCGAGCCGCTTCGCCTTGTCGTGCCCTGCATCGTTGCAGGCATAGGGTGCCGTCGCGGTGCGTGCGCCGAAGCGATCGAGGAGGCGTTTCTTCTCGCGTGCGGGCAGGCGGGTATCTCGCCTTCGGCCGTGCGCGAGGCGGCGACGATCGACGTGAAGGCGCACGAGGAGGGTCTGCTCGCCTTCTGCCGCGCGCGCAATATCCCGCTTGCGACGTATTCCGCAGAGGAGTTGTCGCAGGTCGAAGGCAGCGTTTCGCCATCTGATTTCGTGCGCGCGACGGTGGGGGTCGACAACGTGTGCGAGCGCGCGGCGCTCGCGGACGGGGGCAAGCTTATCTTCCCGAAGCTCGCTCACGGCGGCGTGACCGTCGCGTTTTCCAAGGTAGCTATCGAACTTTCGTTTAAGGAGCGGTGATGGGAAAGCTCTTCGTGGTGGGGATCGGCCCGGGCGGCCCCGACGGCATGACGATTGCGGCCCGGCGCGCGCTCGAGGCGGCCGACATCGTTGTGGGGTACACGAAATACGTGGAGCTCGCGCTCGCCGCCGTGCCCGACGCGGCGCATCTCGCGACGCCGATGATGCACGAGGTCGAACGGTGCCGCCTGGCGCTTTCGCGCGCGCAGAGCGGAGAAGCCGTGGCGCTCGTGTGCAGCGGTGACGCGGGCGTGTACGGCATGGCGAGCCCCGTGCTGGAGCTTGCGGAGGACTACCCCGATGTAGACGTGGAAGTTATCGCCGGGGCCACCGCGGCTCAGAGCGGGTCGGCGGTGCTCGGCGCCCCGCTTGCCCACGACTTCGCGGTCGTGTCGCTCTCCGACCTGCTCACGCCGTGGGAGGTCATCGAGCGCAGGCTCGCCGCCGTGGCGAGCGCCGACTTCTGCATCTGTTTGTACAACCCGCGTAGCAGAAAGCGCGCCGACAGGCTCTCGCGCGCGGCGAGGATCATGCTCGAATGGAAGGCCCCCGACACGCTCTGCGGCTGGGTACGCAACATCGGGCGCGAGGGGCAGCAGTCGGGCATGTGCAGGCTTTCCGAGCTGGGGGAGTTCGACGCCGACATGTTCACCACCGTGTTCGTCGGCAACGCGGACACGAAGCGCGTAGGCGGCCGTATGGTCACGCCGCGCGGGTATCGGGAGATTCCATGCGAAAGGTAACGATCATCGGGGCGGGGCCCGGAAACCCCGACTTGCTCTCGCGCGCGGCGCTCGACGCGATCGGCATCGCCGACGTGGTCATCGGCGCTCATCGCGCGCTTGCCGGCATCGACGTGCCGCCCGACGTGGTGAGATGCGAGCTCGTGAAGACGGCGGACATCGTCGCCTCGCTCACCGATGCGGCGTCGTGGCAGCGCGCCGTGGTCGTGATGACGGGCGATGTGGGGCTGTTCAGCGGCGCGCGCCGCCTGGTGGAGGCGCTCTCTGGCGACGCGCAGGTGGACGTGCGCGTCGTTCCCGGCATAAGCTCAGCGTCGTATCTCGCCGCGCGCCTCGCGCGTCCATGGCAGGATTGGCGCTTCGCGAGCGCTCACGGCGTGGCGTGCGACATCGTGGCCGAGGCCGAGCGCGTAGGTGAGCTCTTCCTCGCCACGTCGGGCGGGGAAGACCCCTCGCGGCTTTCGGGCGAGCTTGTGCAGGCGGGCTTCGGGGACGCGCGCGTGACGGTGGCCGAGCGCCTGTCGTACCCCGACGAGCGCATCACCTGCGCGACCGCAAGTGAAATCGCAGGTCAGACGTTCGACGACTTGAACGTGATGCTTATCGAGCTCGCAGGCGGCGCCGGGTCGCCCGCGGGCTCTAGCGCAGCCTCCGAGGCGCCGGCCGGCGCGTCTGCGCCCGCGGCGGCTTCTTCCGCTGCGGACTCTGCGGGCGCATCCCGCGCCGCGAGCTCCCGCTGGCCGTACGCTTCCTCGGGCATTCCCGACGAGCTCTTCATCCGCGGCGACGTTCCCATGACCAAGCAGGAGGTGCGCGCCGTCGCGCTCGCGAAGCTGCGCCTTACCGCGACCGACACCGTGTGGGACGTCGGCGCCGGCACGGGGAGCGTGTCGATCGAGGCGGCGCTCGTCGCGCGAGCGGGGTCGGTATGGGCGGTCGAGCGCAACGCGGCCGGCGTGCGGCTCATCCGAGAGAACGCGGATGCATTCGGGTGCGGCAACGTGCATGCGGTCCCCGGTGTCGCCCCCGAAGCGCTCGCGAAACTGCCCGTCCCCGACGCCGTGTTCGTCGGCGGGAGCGCGGGCGAGCTTCCCTCCATCGTGGAGGCGGCGCTCGAGAAGAACTCGCAGGTTCGCCTGTGCGTGCCATGCGTCACCGTTGAGACGCTCACCGAGGCGTGCGCGCTCCTCTCGGGTTCGCGCTTTAAGGGGTTCGAGGCGTGCCAGGTGTCGGCCGCCCGCGCCGAGGCTGTAGGCTCGCACCATCTTATGAAGGCGCAAAACCCCGTGTTCCTCGTCAGCGCGCGTGGTGCGGGCGCGGATGCCGAGGAGCTTGCCGAAGTCGGGGCGCTTGCTGAGTCGCCTGTCGGGGAGGACCCCTCTGCCGAGGGGAACCCATCCGTTGAGGTGGTCTCGCTTGCTAACTGCAACGCCGCAGGTGGGGAAGGCGGCGCCCGGTGAGCACGTCCATCCCGCGCTTCATGGTCGCTGCGCCCTCGAGCGGGAGCGGCAAGACGGTCGTAACGTGCGCGCTCCTGCGCGCGCTCGCGCGCCGCGGCCTTGCATGCGCGGCCTTCAAATGCGGCCCCGACTACATTGACCCGCTCTTTCATCGCCGCGTCGTGGGCGCGCGCTCGGGCAACTTAGACGGCTTCTTCACCGACGCCCCGACGCTGCGCGCCCTGCTCGCACGCGGCGCCGCGGGCGCGGATGTCGCGGTGCTCGAGGGGGTCATGGGCTTCTACGACGGCATGGCGCCCGGCGTGGCCGATGCGAGCAGCTACCAGGTTGCGCGCGACACGGAAACGCCGGTCGTTTTAGTGGTGAACGGGCGCGGGGCGTCTTTATCGCTCGCCGCCGTAATCCGCGGCATCGCCGAGTTCCTGCCTTGTGCGAACGTGCGCGGCGTCGTGCTGAACAAGACGAGCGCCGCTGCCTGCGCCTACGCGGCGCCTGCGATCGAGAAGCACACAGGCGTCGCGGTTTTGGGGAATATCCCCGCCGACGAGGCGTTCTCGCTCGAAAGCCGGCATCTGGGGCTTGTGACCGCCGACGAGGTCGAGCAGCTCTCCGCGCGCATCGACAAGATGGCCGAGCTGGTGGAAAAGAGCGTCGACGTCGACCGCTTGCTCGAAATAGCGGCGACGGCACCCGATATCCGCGAGGAACCTTACCGGTTGGAGCCGATCGCGGGAGCGCGGCCCATCGTCGCCGTCGCGCGTGACGAGGCGTTCTCGTTCTACTACGAGGAGAACCTGCGCGCGCTCGAGGACCTTGGTTGCGAGCTGGCCTTTTTCAGCCCCCTGTGTGATAGCGAGTTGCCCCGGGGGACAAGCGCCCTCTATCTGGGGGGCGGCTACCCGGAGCTCCATGCGCGGCAGCTCTCCGAGAACGCGCCGATGCGCGAGGCGGTGCGGCGCGCGATGGAATCCGGCATGCCGACGGTCGCCGAATGCGGTGGGTTTCTGTACCTGCAGCGCGAAATCGCCGATAGCGAGGGGCGGCGCTGGCTTGTTGCGGGTGCCCTTGAGGGCGCAAGCGAGAACGGGGGAAGGCTGTCCCATTTCGGGTACGTGGAACTCGCTTCCCAACGCGACGGGCTCTACGGGCCGCGCGGCACACGCATCCGTGCGCACGAGTTCCACTATTGGCAGTCCACCTGCCCGGGCGGCGACTTCTGGGCGCAGAAGCCCCGGCGCGACAAGGGCTGGCCGTGCATGACGACCACCTCGTCCCTGGTGGCGGGCTTCCCGCATGTGTACTATCCTGCGAACCCCGACGTTGCGCGCGCGTTCGCGTCTGCCGCAGCGTCGTTCGCAGAGAGGAGACGGCATGGCTGAAGCAACCGAAACCGCGCTTGCCTGCATCCGCGAGGAAGTCGAGCGCGCGTTCTCGTCGGCGCCGGGCGCCGTGCTCGAAGCCGCGCTCTCCCGGATCGCGCCCGCAGACGAGTGCGCCCGCGCCGCCGCGTACGCCGCGTGGGACTCCATCGCGCACCCCTTGGGGGGATTGGGCGACTTTGAAGACGCCGTCGCATGTATCGCCGCAGCTCAGGGGAGCGCCGAGGTGGCCGAGTTTCCCCGTGCGCTCGTGGTGTTCTTCTCCGACAACGGGGTCGTTGCCGAAGGCGTGTCGCAAAGCGGGCAAGACGTGACGCGAGCCGTCGCGCGCAACATGTGCGAGGGGGCCACGAGCGCCTGCCGCATGGCGGCGTTCGCGGGTGCCGAGGTCGTGCCCGTCGACGTGGGCATGGCCCGGGGCATAGAAGACGCGCGCATGGTGCGCGCGAACGTGCGGCGGGGGAGCGGCAACATCGCGCACGGCCCCGCTATGTCTCGCGATGGGGCCGTGCGCGCGATCGAGGTCGGGATCGCCGTCGCGTGCGGGCTTGCCCGCGCCGGCGTGCGCCTTCTCGCCGCGGGCGAGATGGGCATCGGCAACACGACCACCTCGGCGGCGGTGGCCGCAGTGCTCCTCCGGGCGGACGCGCGGAGCCTCGTCGGGCGCGGCGCGGGGCTCTCGGACGCCTCGCTCGCGCGCAAGCGCGACGTGGTCGAGCGCGCTATCGACGCGAACTCGCCCGATCCCGCCGACCCGATCGACGTGCTCTCGAAGGTGGGCGGCTTCGACATCGCGGCGATGTGCGGCTTCTACCTGGGGGCCGCGGCCTCGAAGGCGCCGGCGCTCCTCGACGGGGTCATATCCTGCACGGCGGCCCTGTGCGCGGCGCGCCTGTGCCCCAACGCCTTGGGCTACCTCGTGGGCACCCACGCATCAAGCGAACCCGCAAGCCAGGAGCTCCTTCGCGAGCTCGGCATAAAGGCACCCCTCGACGCAGGCATGCACTTGGGCGAGGGCGCGGGCGCCATGGCGTATCTGCCCCTTCTGGATTCGGCGCTGCGCGTGTACCGGGATGGGAAGACGTTCACGGCGACTGGCATGGCTGCTTACGAGCATTTCGAGGCCGGGAAATGACGGTGACGCTCGTCATCGGCGCCGCCGCGAGCGGCAAGAGCGCCTACGCCGAGTCCCTGTGCCTCGGGCACGACGGCTCCCGCGTGTACCTGGCAACGATGGAGCCCTTCGGGGAAGAGGGCGCCCGCCGCATCGCGCGCCATCGGGCGCTGCGCGAGGGCAAGGGGTTTTCCACCCTCGAGCGCACGCGTGACGTGGGCGCCGCAGTGCCCGGGCTTCCGCGCGGCTGCACGCTTCTTTTGGAGGACGTGGGCAACCTGGTTGCGAACGAGCTCTTCGCGGAAGGCGGCTTGTCCCCACGTGACCCCGACGCTGCGGCGCGCGAGGTGCTCGGAGGCATCGAACGGCTCGCTCAGGCCGCTGCGTATATGGTGGTGGTCACCGTCGACGTGTTCGCCGATGGGATGCGCTATGATGAGGGGACCGAGGCATGGAGGCGCGCGCTCGCGCGCGTGAACGCGGGCGTGGCGGCGCTGGCCGACCGCGCAGTCGAAGTGGTATGCGGGATTCCCGTGTGGATGAAAGGCGAAGGACCTGCAAGGTGAAGATAGCGGAGGCGATCGGCGCGGCGTTCGGAACGTTCTCGCGCATCCCCGTCCCGAAATCGGCCTGGACCGATTTTGGGTCAACCCATGCGCTTGCCGCGTTTCCCCTGGTGGGCCTTGCGGAAGGCTTCTTCATGACGGCGTGGGGGCACATGGCGAACCTGCTCGGCGTGCCCGCGACCATCGTCGCGGCCGTGCTCGTGGCGCTGCCTGTGGCGGTGACGGGAGGCATCCACCTAGACGGGCTCTGCGACACCTCCGATGCGCTTGCAAGTTGGGCCCCGCGCGAGCGAAAGCTCGAGATCATGCACGACCCGCGGGCGGGAGCCTTCGGGGTCATCGGTGTTGTCGTGCACCTTATTCTGCAGTTTTCCCTGTTCACCGCGCTGCCGCTTACGGCGGGGGCGTTCCTCGCGCTTCTGTGCTCGCTCGTGTTCTCCCGCGCGCTTTCGGGGCTCGCCGTTGAATGCTGGCCTGCCGCGCGGGCGGATGGCATGGCCGCGGGGCTCTCGCCTGCGAAGAAGCGCGCGGCGATCGTCGTGCCGCTTTGCGCTTTCGCTACGGCTTCGGCTGCAGGGATGGTCGCGTGCGCTCAGGCCGTCGGCGCCCTTATGGCGGTGGCGGGGCTTTTGGCGCTCGCGTGGTACCGCCATGTTGCCCTGTCCCGCTTCGGCGGGGTGACGGGGGATTTGGCCGGATGGTTTCTGCAATGGGCCGAGCTCGCGATGCTCGCCGTGCTGGTGGCGGGGGGCATGCTCCTATGATGCTCGTGGTAGGTGGCGCGCATTCGGGGAAGAGGACCTTCGTGCGCGAAAAGCTCGGGTTCGCGGCGGACGATTTCGTCGACGCGGCGCAGCTTGCGGAGGGCGGCGTGCCCGCGGCTTTCGCCGGCCGCGTCGCGTACCGTGCTGAGGAACTCGTACGCGCGCTCGACGCTGACCGGGCGCTCGAGCGGCTGATCGGCTTCGACGCAGTGATTCTGCCCTTGGTCGGCTCGGGGGTCGTCCCCATGCGTGCGGAAGACGCCCAATGGCGCGAGCGCGCGGGGCGCCTGGGATGCGCGCTCGCTGCGCGCGCCGACGTCGTCGTGCGCATGACGTGCGGGATTCCCCAGGTCATCAAAGGAAACCTTGCCGATGCGCCTCGAGGGACGCAGGGCGCGGGCGCGCCTCTGGAAGTCGTCTTCGTGCGCCATGGTGCCACGGCGGGCACGGAAGACCATCGCTACAGCGGGGCGGGCACCGACGAGCCCCTGTCGAGCGCGGGCGAGCGCGCTTTGCGCGACCTCGCGTGCGATCGTGACGTGTTCCGTGTTATCACGAGCGGCATGGCCCGCACCGACCAGACGGCGCGCATCCTCTTCCCGAACGCGGAGCTTATGGCGTGCCCCGGTCTGCGCGAGATGGATTTCGGCGACTTCGAGGGGCGAAGCGCCGCCGAGCTTAAAGAGGATGCGCGCTATCGCGCCTGGGTAGACTCCTGGTGCGAGACGCGCTGCCCGCATGGCGAGGGCAAGAGCGATTTCACCCGCCGCGTCGTCGCGGCGTTTCGGGAGGCGTGCGAATCGGAGCGCGCACAGGGGAGTGGGCGCGCCGTCTTCGTCGTTCACGCGGGTACCGTGAAAGCGCTGCTCTCCGAGCTAGCTGTCCCGAAAATGGGATACTTCGACGTGCATACCGAGCCGGGCGGCGCATGGGCCGCCACCTGGGATGGGCGCTGCCTTCGCGACGTTCGCCCCGCTTCGGGGGGCGATGCCCGGTGATGACGATTCTTGCCGTCGCCGCCGGGTTCGCGGCCGACCTTGCCTTCGGCGACCCGCGCTGGCTTCCCCATCCCGTCGTCGCCATGGGGCGCGCGATCACGTGGGCCGAAGGCCGCCTGCGGGGCGCATTCCCGCAAACGTCCGCGGGCACGCGCGCCGCAGGGCTTGTGCTCGCTGTGGCGCTTCCGCTTGCGTGTGGGCTTTTGACCTGGGGAATCCTGCATCTTTGCGGCATGGTTCACTCCGGCTTGCGCTTCGTGGCCGAGGTATGGGCGAGTTATCAGGTTCTCGCGGCATGCGAGCTGCGCCGCCAGAGCCTGGCCGTGGCCCGCGCGTTCTCGAAAGGCGGCCTTGTCGCGGCGCGCGAAGCCGTCGGGCTCATCGTGGGACGCGACACGTCTGTTCTCGACGAGCAGGGCGTCGCGCGCGCCGCCGTGGAAACGGTGGCGGAGAACGCGAGCGACGGCGTCATCGCGCCGCTTTTCTACCTTATGATCGGGGGTGCGCCCTTGGGCATGGCGTACAAGGCGGTGAACACGCTCGACAGCATGGTGGGCTACAAAAACGAGCGCTACATCGACTTCGGCTGCGCCTCGGCGCGCCTCGACGATGCGGTGAACTGGATTCCCTCGCGCTTATCGGCCCTGCTCATGATCGCCGTGTGCCCGATCGTCGGGCTCGACGCGCGCGGGGCGGCGCGCATCTGGCGCCGCGACAGGCGTCGCCATGCGAGCCCGAACGCGGCGCAGACCGAGTCAGCGTGCGCGGGCGCGCTCGGGCTGCGCCTGGCAGGACCCGCGGTGTATTTCGGCAAGCTCGTTGAGAAACCGACGATAGGCGACGCGTCCCGCGAAATCGAGTGGGGCGACATCGCCCGGGCGACAAGGCTCATGCTCGCCGCGTCCGTATGCGCGCTCGTCGTCTTCGGCGCCGCGCGCGCGGCGGTCGTGCTCGCCGTGGGGGCGATGGCATGAGGGAAGACCACGCCGCGCCCCGGGCTGCCGGGGGAATCCTGCGCGCCCGTGCGCATGGGGGCAGCGCGCAATCGCTCGGCATCGCTTGCGAAGGGGGCGCCTCCGACCTCATTGACTTCTCGGTGAACGTGAATCCGGCAGGCCCCTCGCCGCGCGCCGTCGCCGCAGCTTGCAAGGCGCTTTCTCGAATCGACGCCTACCCCGATAGGGAAAGCCTCGCCCTCGTTCGCGCCCTAGCGCGCGCCCAGGGCGTTCCCGAAGATGCTATCGTCTGCGGTGCGGGCGCGTCCGACATCATCTGGCGGCTCGCCGCGGCGGTGCACCCGAAACGCATCGTCGTGTGCGCGCCGACGTTCTCTGAATATGCGGAGGCGGCATCGTACTACGGCGCATGCGTGCAGGAGTTCCCGCTCTCCGAAGCGGACGGCTTCGACGTGCCCGCCTCCTTCGCCTGCGCGATCGAGGGGCCGGGAGACGTGGCGTACCTCTGCAATCCGAACAACCCGACGGGGCGCCTCGTCGACCCCCGCGTGATCGATGCCGCGGCTTGCCGCTGCGAGCAGGCGGGCGCGCTGCTCGTCGTGGACGAGTGCTTCCTCGGATTTGCGCCCGACGCCCGCGAAAGGAGCGTGGCCGCACGCGCCGCGTGTTCGCGCCATGTGGCCGTGCTCTCCGCGTTCACCAAGCTCTACGGAATGGCGGGGTTGCGGTTGGGATATCTGATCAGCGGAAACGCCCAACTCATCGAGGGGATTCGCCGGGCGGGGCAGGCGTGGCCCGTCTCCTCGGTCGCCGAGGCCGCGGGCATCGCCGCCCTGGAAGACATCGAATACGTCTCGCGCACGCGCGATGTATTGGCGGGCGAGCGAGCGTGGCTTTCCCGCGAGCTCTCCTCGCTCGGGCTTTCCGTCGTGCCGTCGGATGCGAACTTCCTTTTAGTCCGCACGCCGGCGAAAGACATCCCCGAGCGCCTGTATAATCAGGGGGTTTTGGTCCGCACGTGCGACTCGTTTTCGGTACTGTCCCGTTTCTGGTGCCGCGTCGCGGTGCGCACGCGCAAGGAGAACGCCCGGCTTGCGATGGCGTTCAGCCGCGCGCTTCGGGCGGAAGGCGCATCGGGCGAAGGCGAACCCGACGAACGGGGCGGCGCTTCTTGCAGCGGCGCTATGGCGGGCGCGGATGGCCGAGGCTCGGCGAAGGAGGTCGATACCCGTGGGTAGGGCGAAGCCCATCATGATCCAGGGCACCATGTCGAACGCGGGGAAGAGCCTGCTTGCGGCGGGGCTGTGCCGTGTGCTTTCGCAGGACGGCCTGCGCGTGGCTCCCTTCAAGAGCCAGAACATGGCGCTCAACAGCGGTGTCACGGCCGACGGGCTCGAGATGGGGCGCGCCCAGATCATGCAGGCCGAGGCGTGCGGCATCGCGCCCGACGTGCGCATGAACCCCATCCTGCTCAAGCCCGAAAGCGACCACCGAAGCCAGCTCATCGTGGCCGGCAAGGCGCAGGGAGCCTTCGCTGCGAGGGACTACTTCGCGCGAAAGAAGGCGCTCATGCCGCAGATTTTGGAGGCGTTCGATTCGCTCGCGGAGGAAAACGACGTCATCGTCATCGAGGGCGCCGGCAGCCCCGCCGAAATCAACCTTGCCGAAAACGACATCGTCAACATGGGGCTCGCGCGCGCCGTGTCCTCCCCCGTGCTGCTTGCGGGCGACATCGACCCAGGCGGGGTGTTTGCCCAGCTCTACGGCACGGTCGCGCTCCTTGCGCCCGAGGACCGCGCGCTTTTGCGGGGGCTTGTGGTGAACAAGTTCCGCGGCGATGTGGAAATCCTGCGCCCGGGTTTGGCCCCGCTCGAGAAGATGTGCGGGGTTCCCGTCGTGGGGGTCGTGCCGTATCTTACGCTCGACCTGGACGACGAGGACTCGCTCGCGCCGCGCCTATCTGCCCGCGAGGCGCGCGGCGTCATCGACGTCGCCGTCGTGCGCCTTCCGCATCTGTCGAACTTCACCGACTTCGACCCGCTTTCGCGCGTGCCCGGCGTGGGCGTGCGCTACGCTTCCTCGACGACCGATCTGGGCCGACCCGACCTGGTGGTGCTCCCCGGCTCGAAGACCACGCTCGACGACGCGCGCTGGCTTGCGGCTAGCGGCATCGGAGCCTGTGTACGCGCGCTTTCGGGCGCGGGCACGCCGGTGCTCGGCATATGCGGAGGCTACCAGCTTTTGGGAGACGAGCTTTCCGACCCGCACGGCAGGGAAGGCGCTGGCACCGCGCGCGGGCTCGGGCTCATCCCCGCAAGCACGGTGTTCAAGGAGGAAAAGCGCCTCGCCCAGTCGGAGCTGCGCATCACGGGCGCCCAAGGCGCGTTCTCGGCGTGGAACGGCATGACGGCGCGCGGATACGAGATTCACGACGGCGAAACGACCGTCTCCTGCGCCCCTGCGGGCACGATTGGCGGCAAACCAGAAGGCGCGGCCTGCGGAAACGTGTTCGGAACCTATCTCCACGGCCTGTTCGACGAACCGGGGGTGGCGCTCGCCCTCGCGCGCTCGCTCGCGCGCATGCGCGGCCTGCCCGAGAGCGTCGTGGGTGCTGCGGGCGCGGCGTCCGCGGCCGATCACCGTGCGCGCGAGTTCGACCGCCTGGCCGACGCCGTGCGCGGGGCGCTCGACATGGAGTATGTCTACCGCATCATCGAGGAGGGCGTATGATCCACGTGTATCATGGCGACGGCAAAGGCAAGACCACGGCGGCGATGGGCCTCGCCCTTCGCATGCTCGCCGCAGGCCGCCGCGTCGTCGTCGTGCAGTTCCTGAAAGACGGCGAAAGCGGGGAGGCGCGCCTGCTCGTCGAGCATTTCGGCGTGCCCGTGTTCGCGGGGAAGGCGTCGGACAAGTTTACCTGGTCGATGACGTCGGAAGAACTTGCCGCGACGTGCGAGCTGCACGATGGGAACCTCGCTTCCGCGCTCGCCGAGCTCGAGGGCGCGCAGGAGGGGCTGCTCGTGCTCGACGAGGCGCTCGACGCGCTTTCGAAGGGGCTTGTCGACGAGGCGCTCGTGGACCGCGCGCTCGATATGTCCGCGCGCGGCGTCGAAGTAGCGCTCACCGGGCGCGCGCCTTCCCGCAAGATCGTGGAGAAGGCCGACTACATAACCGAGATGCGGTGCGAGAAACACCCATACGAGCAGGGGATATGTGCAAGGGAAGGAGTGGAGTACTAGATGGATTCCAAGGAGATGGCGCCTGGCGACATCGAGCGGCGCAGCTTCGAGATCATCACCGAAGAGCTCGGCGGCCGCACGTTCCCGCCGCTCGAAGAGCCCGTCGTGAAGCGCGTCATCCACACTACTGCCGACTTCTCGTACGCCGATTCCCTCGTGTTCGCCCATGACGCCGCGCACTGTGCGCTCGACGCACTGCGCGCAGGGGCCACGGTGCTCACCGACACGAACATGGCGCTCGCAGGCATAAGCAAGCCCGCGCTCGCGAAGCTCGGCTGCAAGGCCGTGTGCTACATGGCCGACCCTGATGTCGCCGCGGCTGCGCGCGCCGCGGGCACGACTCGCGCCGTTGCGAGCATGGACAAAGCTTGCGGCATCGAGGGTCCGCTCATCGTGGTCGTCGGCAACGCTCCCACAGCACTTCTGCGCCTCGCCGAGCTCATGGACGCGGGGAAGATCGCGCCCGCGCTCGTCGTTGGGGTGCCGGTCGGGTTTGTGAACGTGGTCGAGGCGAAAGAGGAGCTACTCGCACGACGCGTGCCGGCCATCGTCGCGAGGGGTCGCAAGGGCGGCTCGACCGTGGCGGCCGCCATTATGAACGCGCTGCTCTACCAGATCACGCGCCCAGGCGGCCCGAAGTGACGGCGCCCGCATCCGCGCCGGCGCTGCGCATCTTCGCCGGCACCACCGAGGGCCGCCTTCTGTGCGAATGGGCGAGCGGGGCGGGCATCCCCGCCCGTGCCTACGCGGCAACCGAGTACGGAGGCGAGCTTTTGGGCGAGCTTCCGGGCATCGAGGTGCATGCGGGCAGGCTCGACGAGGCCGACATGGAGCGCGAGCTTTCCGGCGCGCGCATCGTCGTCGACGCCACGCACCCCTTCGCTACGCTCGCAAGCGGCAACATCCGGGCCGCTTCGCTCGCCGTGGGTGCACGATGCCTGCGCCTTGCACGCCCGGCCGAGGCGCTGCCCAAAGGCGTCGTGTCGGTCGCGTCGATCGCCTGCGCGGCGCGCTTTCTCTCCGAGAACCCGGGTCGCGCGCTTCTCACGACGGGGAGCAAGGAGCTTGCTCCCTACACGCGCGTCGCCGATTTCGCGGAGCGCTTCTTCGTGCGTGTGCTCCCGCTGCCCGGCGCTATAACGAAGTGCATCGACGCGGGGTTTTCGCCGTCGCACATCATCGGCATGCAGGGGCCCTTCACCCGCGAGCTCAACGAGGCGATGCTTCGGCAGGTGGGCGCCCAGTGGCTTGTGACCAAGGACTCGGGAACCGTAGGCGGCACGGCCGAGAAGCTCGTCGCCGCGCGCGACGTGGGAGCGCGCTGCATCGTGGTCGCCCGTCCCGCCGAGGGAGGCGGGGCCCTTTCGCTTCGGGAAGTGGAAGACGCGCTCTTACGGGAGTTCGCGCGCTAGGTGCTCGCCGCGCCTGCAGCCGCGCGTGAGCGTCCCGACGGCCTGCGACGAGGCCTCGGATATCGACCACGGGCCGCCGACGGCGGCCATGAGTTCGAGGGTCGCCGGGTCCGAGAGGTCGGCTTGCGCCTCGAATTCCGGGCACGGTTCGAGCAATATGCTGCGGAGCCTGTTCTTGCTGCGCGCGTTCTCGCGGGTCAGAAAGTCCCTTTGCGCGGCGAGCGACCTGGCGGCCTCTATTTCCGGCGGCCTGTCGGCCACTGCAAGCAGCGCGTCGGGTATGCCCAGCGCCGTCTTGGCTATGACCATCGCGCCGCGCTCGTCGGTCTTGGCGTCTCCGGCGAACAGCTTCGAGGCGCCGTGCGCGGCGAGCCCGGGCAGGTACGCGCGCGGCATCCCGGCGAGCTTGGCGCGCGAAAGCGCGAGCGAGCCGATGTTGCGGACCCGGTCGACGACGACCGGTGTGCCCGGATACTGCGCGTAGAGCCCGTCGATGGCGTTCTCCCTGTACGGGATAGGGGCTGCTTGCCAGGAGCTCGCCCTCGCGCGTGACGACGCACGCTCAGTGCGCCGATTTCCCGACTCCGCTTGAAGACTTTCTTGCTTGCCTGGAGTTTATCGCTGGGGGTGCCTGTTTTTGAAGCGAAGAGCGTGTCGCTATTCAGCAAGCGTTTGTGCCCTGCGACTTCTGGACGGTTTTGCAGGAAACGGGCGCCGATTTCGCCATGGGTCCTGGGCTTCTGGACGGTTTTCGGCGGGGGTTGTCGCCGTTGGCTTCGCCGACCTGGGGAAACGTCGGCACCGCGCGGCGTTTCGGGTCGGTTCGGCTTGCGAAACCGCCCAGAAGTCGCAAACGGGGCTTGCGAGCGGCAAGGGCGGGGCAGCAAACGCTGCGAAGCGCGCCGGATTCGCGGGGCGCAAGGGGTGAGACGGGTGCCAAAGGGCATGCCTTGCGCGGGAGGTCTCACGAGCGTGAACAGGGGACGGAGGTGTGTTCATTTCCGAACGTGCCTCCGTCCCCTGTTCATGTACGATTGCAATCGTACATCGCGGCGGCATGCGCGTCTGGTGCGTGGCAGTCTCCGTGCGGGGGAGGGCGGCCCTCTTCCTGCCGGCTCTTGCCGCTAAGCGGCGGCAAGGCGCCCCGGGATCGCCGGGTTGCGCGGGTGCGCGTAAAACGGCGTTGGACCTTGCCCCATGCGGTGTGCGTCCATTTGGCTATTGGAGAAAAGTGCAGGTTATGAGCGGGAACAAAGATAAGGGCAAGAAGTGCGGCCAGTCCAATAAGCTGCCCTTCGTTTTGATGGGCGGGCATATTTGCGTCGATGCCGCGCAGGGCGGCTTAGCTTCGGTGCTGCCGTTTCTGGTGATTCAATCCGGGTTCTCGTACACTGAGATAACGGCGCTGGTTTTGGCGTCGAACGTCGCGTCGGCGGTCATCCAGCCCCTGTTCGGGCTCATGGGCGACAAGAAGGCGCGTCCGTGGCTCATGTCGGTCGGTGTGGCGCTTGCGGGCTTGGGCATCGCGCTGGTGGGCGTGCTGCAGTCGTATTGGCTGGTGGTTTTGGCGGCAATGGCCTCGGGGATCGGCAATGCCATGCTGCATCCGGAAGGGGCGCGCTTGGCATACCTAGCCGGCGGCGACGACAAAGCCATGAGCATGTCGATTTTCTCTGTTGGCGGCCAAATCGGCTTCTGCCTTGGGCCCATCATCAGCGTCGCCGCCGTTACGGCGTTCGGGCTTTCGGGCACGCTTGTGTATCTGGTCCTCTCCCTTCCGTACGCTCTGGTGCTCCTTGCGTTGAGCAGGCGCTTCCTTGCCTTCGGCGTCCGCGGAGGCGGCTCGTTGGCGGGCCGAGGCAAGCGTGACCGCTGGGGCGCGTTCGGCGTGGTGCTCGGCGCGCTTTCGGTTCGCTCCATCGTGTTCTATGGCGTGACCAGCTTCTTCCCGCTCTACTTGGTGACCACGTTCAACGCGGCGGAAGATTCCGCCTCGCTGCTTATCACCGTGTTCTCGATTTTCGGCGCGATGGCAACGGCTTCGGCTGGCTTTGCATCGCGTCGCGTTCCCACGCCGCGCCTCATGATCGGCTGTTTCGCTCTCATGGTGGCGTCGCTTGCCTCGTTCCTGCTTTCGGGCAGCGTGTGGCTTTGCGTGGTGGCGGTTATGGTGTTGGCGATGTGCCTGAATCTTTTCAACCCGCCCGCCGTGGCGCTGGCGCAGGAGTATCTGCCCGAGCATCTGGGCACAGCGTCGGGGCTTGCCTTTGGCGTGGCGGTAGCCGTCGGCGGCATCGCGTCGCCCATGCTCGGCGCGCTGGGCGACAGCGCGGGTCTTGCGTCCGCCATTTGGGTTCTGGTTGCACTCGCCGCGGTCGGCCTTGCGTTCTCGCTCGGCGTCGCCGCGATCGAGCGACGCGGCGCGCGGAAAGGTTAGCAAACAAAAGCTGGCGATCGTCAGCGCGTGGATGCGCGCTCGAAGCGAATCTGAATCTCCCCTGATTCCGCCGACAGGGGACTTTTCATTGTTCATGATGTTCGCAACGGAGGATTGGACCCTGGGATGGGAGTTCCATCGCCCAAGTACGCGGCCGAGTTCAAGCGATATGTTGATCGTTACGGCGCCCGCGGCCTTGCCCGCGGGCACCCCCCCCGCGACTTCTGGGCGGTTCTGCAGGAAACGGGCGCCGATTTTGCCATGAGTTCGGACTTCTGGGCGGTTTTCCGCGGGTGTTACGCGGCGCCGGCTTCGCCGACCTGGGGAAACGCTGGAGCTGTGTAGTCATTCTGGCTGAATTCGCCTGCAAAACCGCCCAGAAGTCACGAGTAGTGTTCGCGCCGCCCGCATTGCGACTTGCGCGCTTCGACAATTCGCGTACTAACACTCTTACTCTCGGCTTCGCCGTTCAAAATACTTAACATTCCTGATATTGAGGCAAATACAAAGTATTTTGAACGGCGGCATAGCATGTGGACCAACGCTTACTCATACGAGGACATCGGCGAGTTCCTGCGGGACGCGCGCAGGGCGCGCGGTATCACGCAGGTGGAGATGGCGAGGAAGCTCGGCTTCTCGTCGGTCACGCTCTCGGCGCTCGAGACGGGCAAGAACGCGTCGGCGGTCAAGGTCGATCGCTATCTGCAGCGGCTGGGTTTTCGCATGGTGATCGTGCCCAAGGGCGCGGATGTGGAGGTGACCGAATGAGGCAGCGTTTACCTCGGCGGGTGCGAAAACTCATTGCGCGGCGGCGGGCTGCCGTTCAACAACCTCTATTTTGCCGTCCATGCCGGCTATCCAGCCACGGAATTGGGGGCTGTCGATTACCTTTACCCGCACTCGTGCGGTTTCGCCGTCGGGATTTACTGCAACGTGTCCTTTGAGCCTGTCTCCGAAATGGTCGTACAACGGGTTCATCATCTTCCGTTCGTTGACCTGAAGCGTTATCCATTTTGATATTCCTAAGAACATGCCGAACTGCGTGCACTCGAAATCCTCTAGGTCAAAAGCGTTGATTTTCGCGCTTACTGCGCCGTCCACGCAGGTGTCGAGAACTTGTTCCATGCGATCGAGTCGCCGCGCTATGACCTTATCGCGCTCTTCGCTGAAGGAAACCATGTAGTAGCAGTCGTTGATGTGCGTGAGCAGAATCGGGGTTTCCGTCTTGGTCTCCCTGTATCGGGATTTCTTCTCCAGGTCGAATCCTATGTCAAGATACTCGAAGGATACCTTGTGCCGCGGCGATGCGGCTAGCGCCCCTTGGATAACCTCGATATTCCGAAATACCTGATTATTCTTGGTTTTTGGTCGGCGACCCAGCCGAATCTCGGCTTTCAGGGATTGCGATTCGCTATGCGACCCAAGGGCGAGGATGGATTCCACGAGGTCTCTTGACGTTTGCTCGTCGATCGATCTGGAGCTTTGAACGATGTCGATAAGCATCTTAAGCTCGTTTTGCCGAAATCGCCGCGAGGAGATGTAATACTCGAATGTTCGATGTTTCTCTCGCGTAATGGCGATTCCGAAATCCTGCAACGTTTTGATGTCGCTGCGAACCGCGCGCTGGTTCGCCTCGGTGTGGGGCAAGCCAAGCCTATCGAGCAGTTGCTTGACGGAGAACCGATGCGTTCGGTCGCTCTCCTCTTCGAGAATCATCTTCACCGTCATAAGACGGTGCTTATGTTTGGCTCCGCATCGGTTTGACTGTTTGCTGGTCATAGCGCCGTCCTTGCTAAAAAAGCCGTTATAACGACCCGATGAGGTCGTGGAAACTCTAACCCATTCACTACGCTTACGGGTAACCATTTGTGTAAATGGCCTGATGACCTCGGTAAAAATGAACTGGCGAGCAGGTGCGCGTGAACAGGGGGCGGTGAACAGAGGACGGAGGCGTGTTCAGGGAAGGACTCGCACTTCCCGAAGGTTCATCCTGAACACGCCTCCGTCCCCTGTTCACCTAGCGGAAACGATTGGAGACAGGTGTGGCGGAAGCGGAGAAAACCAGGAAACGCTCGGGGATTGAGCGGGTTTTGGGCCAGTCCATCAGCGTTGACCCTGAGCAATGCGGGTTGCTTTTGCTGGCTGGCCCGGTTGGCGCGGGCAAGACGTACTCGTCCATGAGCCATATCGCCGACCAGCTTATAGCGTTCGGGCCGAAGTGCAGGCGGTTCGTCTTCGTAACGAACGTGAAGCGGAATCTTCCCGTTGACGAGCTGCTGCAAATCCTCGATGAGCGCGGCCATCCCGAGCTTGCCGCGTACGTGGTTAAGCTCAACTCGAATCTTGGGATGTTCCAAAGCAATATCAACGCCGCAAAAGGCGTTATGCCAAGCGCCCCGTTCTCCTATTGGAAAAAAGGACCCAAGAAGCCCGGGTCGAATGAGCGCGCGGTCATCAAGGCCGAATTCAACATTCGGAACCTTCCTGAGCTGCAAGAAGCGGAGAGGCTGCAACGGATTCTCGAGGAGACGAGGAACCTCCCTCTGCATGTCGGCGCCGCGCGGCGCAAGGCGATCGAAGGTGCTGAGGAGGAAGCGGAGAAGGCCGAGGGCAAGCTTCGACGCCACATTTCGTCGGTATTTGCGTCTATGTGCAAGCTTGACGAAAGCGGTTATCGCTTGATGACGCGGCAGGAGAAACGCGAACTGGTCGAGCAAAGTGCCTGGTGGGAGTGGCTAAGAGTGCTGTATCCATCGGTCCTGACGCACAAGAAGCGCGTGCTGTTCATGAGCGTGAACAAGCTGTTGGTGAAAAATTCCCCCATCATCGAGCCGTCGGAAAGCATTTGGGAAAGCGACTTGCTACGAGGCTCGGTCGTGATCATCGACGAGTTCGAGCTATCGAAGAGCGTTATCAACGACTTCCTGATTCGCGAAAGCGTTGGCAAAATGGCGGACATGGTAAGCATGTTCCGCATGCTTATGGGCCGCGCGCTCGAGGGTCGCCAGATCGACGGCAAGGGCGGCGACGGCAACGCAGGTGCGGCTTTCACGAGCGAACTGTTCCGTAGCCCCTCGGATAACATCGGCTGCGGGCCTAAGCTTCGTGCGGAGTTCAACGGCATCGTGAGCGCTGCGGAAGAGGCCTATCTCGAGCTGCACCTGGACAAACAGTTCCGCCTGAGCGATAGGCTGCACTACAAGAACCAGCCGTTTCTTTTCAACGACTTCCAAAGCCATATCGTCGATGTCGAAGACAGTTCATGGTCGGCGATCCGCTTTCTCGAAAGCCAGAACACCATCGAATTCGGTTCGGGCACTCCGCCCTATGCCGTGGGCGAGACTCTGATGGCGGGGCTGCGCGAAGCCGATTCCTACTCCGTCCCGTTGCTACTGAGCAGGCTCGAAGGGCTTGTCAGGTGGATCGTCAGCTGGATCGCGCGCGTTGCTGAGAACTACCAAGCGGTCGTGGCCGAGGATGCCGATCAGGGAAAGCGTCCCGAAATCAGCTTCGACCAGGCTGTCGGCACGGTGCTGTCCGAGTTGAACATGATGGACGAGGTGCATGGCGAGTCGAATCCGGCGCGCCGCCGCGTTATCGAGATGGCGCATGAGGAGCGGGCGCGTCGCGCGGCGGCCGACGACGGGGCAACGGATGATGATCCGGCAGATTTGAGCTTGTATCGCAAGGGCTTCAGGGTGCACGCGTTCACCGAGTCCGCGCAGCACGACACGTTGACGCGCATGGAGCGCCGCGCGCTTTCCTGCACGGCAGAGCGCAAACTTATCGAATTGAGTCGACGCAATTTCGTGGTGGGCATTTCTGCGTCCCTAGACATACCGTCCGTCCTGGGCAATTACGATATCGAGCACATCAAGGCGGCTCTCGGCGACCGTTGCATCATGCTTGATGCGGACCAGCGACAAGGAATCGAGGAAGACTACCAACGCAGCGTAAGCCGCTACAACAACGTCGAGATTCGCGTCAGCAAGGTTTTCGACGTGGACCCCGAGGGGGAGTACGGCGAGAAGGCGTGGCTTTCCGTGTTCGATGACGTGGCTGTTGCCCGCAAGGCCTTCAACAAGGTCGCGATGGATTTTTCCGCCGATGACGGGCGCTCGACGTTCGGGCAGCGGCGAGTGCTGAAGGTCTGCGCCGCGTTCAAAGGGTTTTGGGAGGCCGACGATGCTCACGCCATGCTCTGCGTTTTGAACGCGCTACCGAAGGCCGGCGGAGGCGAGTTCGACCTGCTAAAGCTCAAAGACATGTTCGGGATGGTCTTCGAGCAGCTAGGGATCGACGGCAACGTGGACGACGCGTTTTGCGTGCTCGGCGGTGGCAACGAGGAATTCGAACGTGCGAAGAAGCAGGCGCTTTCGCGCTTGGCGGCGGGCGAGAAGCTGTTCGTGATCACGGCGTATCAATCCGCGGGTGCGGGGCAAAACCTGCAATACAAGATCCCCGAAGGCGTAACCCCCGTTCAAATCAACGATCGCCCCGCATCTGGGGAAATGGATTTCGATTGCCTGTACGTGGAGGCCCCGACCCATACATCCCCGGTGATCACCGGAAACGAGAAAGTGGACGAATACCAGGTGGTGCATCATATCTTGGGATGCGAGTACCTGTACGAGAATGCCGAAATCAGCAGAGGGGCGTTGCTCAGGAGCGTTTCGGAGGCGTTGCGCGCGCTTGGCGGTTCCGGGCTGGACTACGGCTACAAGGCAACCGATAGCGCGCGGCTGTTCGGGGCGAAGCAGGTGTATCAGGCCGTGGGTCGTTTGAGCAGGACGAACATGAAGATGCCGGTGATCAGGCTGTTCGCCGACGCCCGCCTTGTGGAAGGCGTTCCCTTAGGCGTGCTGAGATCGTGCGGGCTTACGTTCACGCCCGAGTTCAGAGCGATAGTGAACGCGTTCGATGAGCCGATTCCCCAGCCTTCGAAGGGCGCCAAGCGCTTGCAGCACAGGGCGGCGCGCGCGTCCGACAGGTCGCGGGCCTGCATTAACTCGCTTTTGGGCTCCGGCTGGCGGGCCGATGCTCGCAAGGCGTGGTTTGACCTGGGGAATCAGGTTCTCAAGTACCCGACGCTTCCCGACGGTTGGAGCGAGGTCCCGTATATGGAGCGATGCTATTACGTCGAGCTCGATGCGAAAAGGACGTCGTATCGCTACACCGCAAAAGATGATTTCGCGTCGGTCGAAGTGCTCTTTGATCCGCCTGTCGGCGCAAAAAGCTTCGAAGTGAGCGAGAAGGCGGCGCGCCTGGACGCGCTCATGCGCATCCCTGGCATGCGGAGCTATTTCGAGCAGTGCGGATACGCTACGAAATGGGAGGCCTCGACAAGGATCATGACCCCCATCGTCGCCGAGAGCATCTACAAGGGGCGCCTTGGCGAAGTGTGCGGGCGTTTCGTCCTCGAGCAAAGCGGCATTGCGGTTGCGGATATCGACGACGCTTTCAGGTTCGAGAAATTCGACTTCGTGCTGCCTGGCACGCTGGGCGATCAAGAGGTGTTCATCGATTTCAAACACTGGAAAAAGCACTCGGACAGAACGGGATGGGACTCGGAGAAGCTCATCGATTGGGTGTTCGCGAAGATGGAGGCGATCGACGCCAAGAAGGCCATCGTCGCTAACGTCTTGCCTCCTGACGAGGGCGATTATCGGGAGACGCACCGCTCAAAAGACGGGCGAAGGCTTCTTGTGGTGCCGGCTCTCGTCGAAGGCGACTGCTCGTTCGATGAAACGGCGATTCAAGCTATAAGGAGGTTTACCGATGGCATTGCTGACCAACAAGCTGAGCATTTCCTTGGCGCACGAGGAGTTTGACAAGCGGTATGACGTGTTCGAGGTGACGAAAGAGGGCAAAGGCCGTCTTTCTTGGTCGTCGCGCGTTTTCGAGGCGTTTGGCGCCCCGTATATCCTCTCGATCCTCGGTCAAGGCGGGGACGATCCGTTCTATATCCTTGCCCCAAAAGGCCTTGTGTCGGTGAAGGGGCTCCGCGATCATTTCGAGAAAAGCTACGGCGGCGTTATCGAGGACGAGGATTTGGAGCCGGCCGACGTGGCAACAAACCTGCTTCCAAAACAGGTGCCAAGCCGCGATGCACCGGAGCATATTCTGGTGCAGCTGCTGCTCAACGCGCTTTTTGCGGGCAACAGCGAGAACGGGCCGTCCCTGCAAAACGTCACTGGGCATCTCTATTGCTTCAAAACAGGCAGGGATTGGGTTAAGAAAACGAAGAGCGGGCGCAATCTGCACATTATCGGGCTGGAGCTCAAGGTGACGCCGGAATCGTTGCTGAAGGTGAACGTGAGAACGTTCACCAGGGCAAATGCCGCCGGTCTGATATTCGATGACAGGAAGAAAAGCGAGTTCCCGCGGTACGTGGTCGATTTCGATGGCCCAACCATGCGTCGCGTTTCCCCGGGCGAAAGCCCTGAGGCTGACAACGTTTTCATCCAGAAGCAGTACGAGGGGAAGAAAAGCAAGATCCCGTTTTTGAAATACGGCAATCGGAAGGCTTTTGCGAACTCGAAATGCGGGGTTATCCAAGAGGTTGTCGAGCGGTTTAACGAGACGTATGCGGGCATGGCAAACATATCTTTTCAGGCGATTGACGATTCCAAGCGCGCCCCCGTTCCCAAGAAGCTGATGAAAGTCGATTACCCCGCATGGTTTGCATGGGACGAGTACGTGGTGGTTGACGTCGCAAAAGACGCTGCAAGTAGGAAGGCGTGCGAGTTCGTTGCCGATTGGCTTGCGTTCGACGAGCATCTCGGCGTGCGTCCGCGCATCGTGGACAGCGCCGTCGCCGGTGCCAACAACTTGCTGATCCTTCATGAGAAAGCGTATTACAAGGACTCGGGGATCGACGACCCCTATGCCGCTTCCGTGCTTGAAGGCGTGGCATGTCAGCATTTGGCCGTCGAGACCGTGCAATCCGAGTTCGGTAAGCCGAAGGAAGACAGCGGCATGCGTTTCGTCATTCCGAAATGCCTGGTCGAGGCCGCGGTTAAGCGCGATATTTGCGATGGTGCGATGCGCTTGTACGATTGGAGTGAGCTCGAGTGCGACGGGCCGCTGGTTTTTGCGCTGTGCGGGCCCGAGTCGAAGGAGGAAAAGAAGGAGCGCGAGAGGGGCAAGTCGCCAAGGCGTTATTCGTTCCTTGAGGTGAACCCGACGGGCGCATTGGCCTTCTATCAGGGGTGTTCAGACAACGCCGTCTCGGGTTCCAAGTGGGATAAGCTCGCAGACGTATTCACAAGCGAGTGGTCGTATAAGACGGAGGGCTTTGTAATCAACGCCGCCGGCGACATCGACGCGATCGAGGTGACGGATGGATTTCCCGTCCCTGACCTTGTCACGATCAAGCGCGCCGTGGAAAGCATCGACTGGTCGCTGCCGAAAAGCGATGTGCTGGAGGCGATATCGACTCTTACGGAAGACCCCGCCGTTGATGTTGCGCTGCGGGCGCTGTGTGAAGAGGTTTCCGAAATGTCGGATCCTTTGGTGAAGGCGTCGAAGCTCAATTCCCTGGTTGTGGATGCTGCGAGGATGATCGATAGAAGCTATCCGGCACGGCGTATTCGAGAGTTGGTGGACGCTCGGCTGGATGAGCGGTTTTCAAGGCGCCTTTTGACCGGCGTGCCGCGCGACAAGGAAGCGCTTGCGACAACATTCGAGCCGATCATCAAGATGCATTGCGTTCGGGACGATGATTCGCTGCTGTATTGGGTGAGCAACTTCGATGGCCTAAGCCGTACAGGTCGGGAAAACGGCTGCGTCATCAGGAGCGTTCGCAGCGTCAACGGCGAGACCCCGTTCTTCACCGATTTGCTCGAAACGCTCGTCGTGCCCATCGCGCGCCTGGGCAACGCCTCGGTGCTGCCTCTGCCCTTCAAGTACCTCCGCGAATGGATGCGAACGCAGCAGCAGAGCGAACGAGGTTGAGTGGGGGTGCGCTTGCAATGATGGCGGGGCAGGGTGCGGACCCGCCCCGCCGCGGAAGCGAACAGGGGACGGAGGTGTGTTCAGGATTTTCCTGAACACACCTCCGTCCCCTGTTCGCTCGTGAACACACCTCCGTCCCCTGTTCACGACCCGCCCTTTCGTCTTGCAGCCCCCAGCGGGCGTATTCTAGGTAGCCGGCTACGCTGTAGTGTTCTGCCCAGTCGTCGGCCGGGGAGCCTTCTCCGCCGACGATTCCCAGGAAGCCGTTCTCGACTTTTTCACCCTTCTCATTCACTATCAGGGCGTACCAGTGGCCGTATTCGTGCGTGGGTTTGCGCAGCTGGCAGGCCAGCGTCAGCTTAGGTTCGCCCTTTTTGCGGAAGAACGCGCCTTCCTCGTTGAGTTTCTTGATGAGCGTGCCGTCAAGCCAGAAGCATATGAACGGCGCCTCGAACGCGTCGGTGAGCGCTCCGGCCTCGCTGTTGTACACGTAGCAGAACAGCGCGCGGTCGCGCGAGCGGGCGAGAAGGTCCACCTCGCTGTCCTTGAGCTTGAACTCGACCACGGCGAACGCGCCGGGGCGGTTCGGGTTCTCGCTGACGGTGGTCACCGCCGTCTTGACTTGGAAAAAGAACGTTTCGGGTGGTGTGCCCGGCTTCTCAAGTTGTTGCTTGAGGTTTAGCGACACCACGTCGATGCCCATGTCCGCGGGCGGGCGAAGCGCGTCCAGGCCGTTGCGGTACAGCGAGCTCATCAGCTGGTACTCGCCGGTGTATCCGTTGTAAAGCAGATTGTAGAAATCTTGGGCCACGTGCCGCTCCTCCTCTTGGTTCGAACGGTTAGATTCTAGCGTTGGGCCGCGCGATCCTTTGCGAGAAGTTACCGGTTTTGACCCATCGAGCAGGGTAGGGAAGCGGGTGTTCGGGGGACGGTGATTGTCCGCCGTGGTGCTCAGATCGATTGCTCCGATGTGCTTAGGAAGCTCTTGGCGAAGTGTCAAAAGCTCCCTTGCTGTCGTCTGCCGTAGGCTTTGGGTTTTCGGGGACGGGTCGGAACAGCGGCATTCGGCCTAGGATGTGTTCGCGCTGCCTGCCGCTTTCAGCTTCGCAGGTACGGAGCGAGAGTGTCGGCGCACTCCTTGGCGATGATGTTCGCGCGTTTGAGGACTTTTGCGCGCAAGTCGTCGTCGAGTAGGACGATTTGCGCGATGAGCGCCTTCGCGATCTGCAGTTCGTCGAGCCACGGCTCGTCTTCCCAGAGGTCCTTCAGCGCATCCGTGGCGTCAAGGGCCTTGGCGTATTGCGCGTCCGACGATTTGGCCAGCGCGCCTTCCTTGTTGTTGCGGATCTCCCAGACGAAGGCGCACGCGGGGTTCCCGACTTGAGTATGCGCCTTGACCGAGCGGTTGTCCGGATGCGTCGCCGCTTGCGGGTTGGTCCGTGCGAGATATGCGGCGCGGCTCGGCAGCGCGGCCGAGATTTGCCCCGTGATTGCGAGCAGCTCCTCGGCGTGCACGCAATATATGTCGCAAACTTGAAACGGGGTTCTGCGCTCGGCTTCGACAAGCTGCTCGTCCGGCGTGTTCCATGCGCCGTCTACGCGCATGGCGTTCGCGTGGGCGATACGCTCGCTCAGGCTTTTGCGTGCGCTTGCCCCGTTCGGGTTTGCGCAGGCGTCCGCTTCGCGCGGGCTTTTGCGGGCGCTCGTCTCGTTTAAAGTTGCGTGGGCGTTTGCTTCGTTAAAGCTTGCGAAGGCGTTCGTCTTGTTCTGGCTTTTGCGGGTGCTTGCCTTGCCCGAGTTTGCGCAGGTGCTCATTTCGTTCGGACTTTTGCGCACGTTCATTTCGCTCATCTTCGCTCCTTCCTTAGGCTGCAGCGCCGGAATCGCTGTCCAGGTTGTCGGCGTCGAGCAGCGCGTCGATCCAGGTCTCGTCGTCCGGCCCCGGCGGGGGAAGGAAGTCGAGATCGTCGTCTTCGCAGATCGAAAATGCTTTGTGTTTCTCCGGCGCCTCCCAGGTTGCAGCCGTTTCGCAATTCTCGGGCGCTTCGTCATTAGCGGCAGCTTTGAAGTCCTCGGGTACTTCCCAGGTTATGGATGCCTCGCAATCCGCAAAAGCTTCGCAGCATGCGGGCGCTTTAAGGTTCGCGGCAAGTTCGCGGTTCGAGGCAGCTTCGTCATTCGCAGCAGCTTCGCCGTTCGCAAGCTCATCCCAGCCTGCAGTCGCCTCGCCATTCGTGGAAACTTCCCACCCCGTAGACATCTCGCAACTCGCAATAAACTCGCGATACCTCGGGTGCTGCTCGAGCGCATAGGCGGGCTCGCACACGCCGCGGTGGCCGCGCTCGAACAGCCACCAGTTTCCGGCCGGCGTCTCGAGAAGCGTCGAGGGCAGCTTGTTGGCACGCAGCGCGAAATACTTCGCAGTCCGCTCGTCTTGGAAGCCCAGTACCAGGTGGCGGTCGCAGTTGCCGATGATCGAGTTCGCCACCGCCTGGTCGTAGCGCGCCTCAAGCTGGCTGACCGTTTGGCAGATGATGGTGCAGCTGACCTCGCGGCTGCGGATGACGGAAAGCACGTCGTCGAAGCCGGGCAGCGTCAGGTTCGCAAAATCGTCCAACATGAAGCGAACGGGCACGGGCAGACGCCCGCCATCGCAGCGCGTGTCTGCGAAATCGCACAGGCTTGAGAACGCTTGGCGAATGAAAAGGCTGGTCAGAGGCGCCAAACTGCGGTCCATGTCGTCCATGGTCACGAACAGCGCGCGCCGTTCGCGCCCAAGGTCGCAAAAGTCGATTTGCTGCGCCTTGCGAAACGACGCGAGCGCGCCGTCGAACGTCAACGGCAGCAGGTTTGCGGCGATGATGCCCATAATGCTCGAGTGCATCTTGTCGGCGCGCGCCGTGCTCCTTGCGCGGCGGAACAGCGAAGCCGCGTAGCTATCGGGGTCCTGCTTGGAGAGGTCGGCGAACAGCGCTTCGGCGTTGCCTTCGCACGCCTGCTCGTACACGCTCACCACCGACGCCATGTTCCACTCGCGGTCGGGCAACGCCTCGAACACGTAGGCGATGTAGCTTGCAACATAGTTAGCCGCCGCGCCCGCCCATAACGGATCGTCGCCCATATCCGCACGGGGGAACAGCGCGCTGGCGATCGCGATGATGTCCTGCGCAAGAGGATGACCTTTGCGCCAGCGAACGTGGTGGAGCGGGTCGTAGCCGATCTCGCCGTCCATGGTGGTGAAGTCAAGGCGGTCGACGACGTACTCATGGGCCTGCAAATACGGTGCCATCTCGTCATATAGGCGGCCCTTGGAATCGAGCACGATGTAGGAACCCTCGCACTGCAGCAGGTTGGGCTTCAGGAAATTGCGCGTTTTGCCCGATCCGGAACAGCCCAGAACAAGCACGTTGTTGTTGAGACCGGTCGCCCACGAGTCCATGCTCGCGGCGTGTCCGGAGGTGAGGATGAGCTGCCCCGCGTAGGCGGCGCGGGCGTTCGCACGGTTGTCTATCATGGCTGCTTTCGCTTTCTGCTACAGGTTTGCGCTGGTGAATGGGGGGGG
>ERZ1034920.116-NODE-116-length-60362-cov-11.165802_pt1 | contig 60362 bp, 67 predicted proteins | sample MGYA00520688_ERZ1034920 | MGnify/ENA primary metagenome ERZ1034920 (study PRJEB33766, sample SAMN09781785) | gut metagenome | biome: gut microbiome | host: Homo sapiens | place: Madagascar | study: EMG produced TPA metagenomics assembly of the PRJNA485056 data... | reverse complement strand
ACTTCAATAAAGAGTTTGAGAATGAGATGAATATTATCAAGGAATTGATGGTAGATCAATCAAAATTCACAGACTCTTTGCAGAAGAAGTATGATGCGATGGAGAATATGAAGTCTTCAGCAAGAGGTGTTGGTAAGTTTACAACAGACCTTATTGAATCTATCAATACTGGCAGAAGTCTTTCACTGCAACTTGTCAAAGAGCAAGCTGCTCTCAAGAAGACCATTGCAGATCTTACTATGAAAGAAAAGAAAGAGTTCGGTACAAATACTGGAGATACTGACGATCTTGGATTATATGCATCATCTGCTCTTAAGAAAATGATTGCTGAAAATGCAGCATCACAATCAGACAGTGATATTTCAGTAAGTGATGCGGATATTAACACACTCTTAGATGGAATCAATGAACAACTTGTTTCTGAAGAGGGTGATTCCGAAATTGATAAGTATTTGCAGTATGAATCAGCAAATGTAACTGTATATGCTTGTATCAATCAATCAAACGAAGAAGAGTATTATTTCTTGGCAAAGGATGAAAACGGAACAGAGCTTTCAGATTATCCGCTTCCATATGTGCCAGAAAGTAGTCAGTTAACTATTAACCGAAGCACAAATGTTGCAACGGATACCTATAGTAGACGGTATCCAATTATTTGGGTGTAAATACCTGAATTAAAACATTTCCATAATGAAATTATTCAGTAAAAAATTAAAGGAGGGTAATCAAGATGAGTTATTTTGATGATATTCTTAAGAAACCACTTCCTTCTCAGGTACACGAATCATATGATGGAGAGAACGACATGGATGATTTTGATCAGTTCCTCAGCGAATCCGAAGAAGATGAGATGGACGAGTTCGATCGTTTCCTTCAGGAATCAGAGGATGATGATGAATACGGCGATCCATCTGATGATGGGAATGACGATACAGAAGAGGGTTGTGAGGATGAGTGTGGTCCGGGATATGAAGACGGTGAAGACGATCTCGATGATTTGGATGATATGGATGATGATGAGATCGCTGACAGTATCGAAGATATTGATGACGACCTGGATCTCGGCATTGATGATGACGATGAGCTCGATGATGCATTAGATGACGTTGATGATGACGATGATCTCGATGATGACGAAGACGATGAAGATGCTGCTCCGGCTCCACTTGAAGGTGAAGATGATAAGAAGGCTGATGAGATGATGGCAATCGCCACCACGCCTATTCTTATCAGAGATGAACTTACGGCAGAAGAGGCAGTGAACTTCTACGAGTCTGTAGATGCAGAGGTTGCTATCGAGGAAGGAATGCTTCTTGAATCAGATATGCAGGATCTTTATCAGGAAGGCGTGTTTGCTAGTCCAAACAAACCATTCAAGATGACAAAGAAAGCTCGGTTCAATCAGCTTTATGAGATGTCTGTTCTTATTGAGGGACGTATGCATAATGATCCAATGTATACAAAGCTTCAGAAAGCTTACAAGATCGAGAGAATTTGCAAGAAGCAGCTTCGTAAGAAGTATCACAATCTTGCAATCCGCCGTGCAAAGATCTATCTGAAGAGACTGATGAAGTCTAAGTCAGGTGTTCTTAACAAGATCGGCAAAAAGATGGGTTTAAAAAAGTAAAATCAGTTAACAATTATTTAGGATGAGAAGGGATGTCATCCTAGGTGTATGGTTTTTCATTTTTGGAACTTCCTTTGAGGGCATGATGAACGACGAGCGTCTTGATTGACGCTCGCCGTTGCTCCCTTTATTTTTAAAAAATAATATCGATGTAACATTTATTTAGCGGGATACGCTTCTCCCAATAAAATTGCTTCCCGCGGATATCAAATAGGCTTTTTATCCCAAAAGCCACTTATGTATGATTGGCACCCGGCGAATATGTGTCGCCGGGTGCCATTTTTACGCCTCGAAACATTAAAATAACTATGGAAGGCAGGTGATATTAATGGCATTAGTTATTAATGAGAAGAAAATGGTAGATGATAATATGTTTGGATTTGAAGAGCGTGTTAAATCACCATTAACAAGATTCTCAGAAAAGACATTTACTCCTGTTGAGTATTATCATATTAATAACGTAGAATCAACTGCAGATGCAGGATTTGAAGATATTGAAGAAATCCTTGGAGAGAGGTCCCCTCTTAGGTTTCGTGTGATTCATGATTTCCCATTATATGGGTTAGAGGGAATCAATTTAGATATTTCAGAAGAGGATGTTGGATTAGACAGCGAATATTCTTCTGAAGCAACGATTCTTCCAGGAACGATTACTCCATATCAAAATGATTTCTTTGTATTAAAACAACTGAAAGAGAAATTTGTATTTCGTGTAACGGAGGTTCAGCATGATACTATCATGACAGATAACTTCTGGAAAATCAATTTTCAGTTGGAGTATATTGATGTAGAAAAACAGGAAAGCTTAGATAAGCAGACAACTGAGAAATACAGTTGTCTGATGGAAAATATTGGTACCGATGAGCGGTGTATTATTGAAGATGAATATTATGAAGAAATGCGAAAGATTGATAAGATGTATCAATCAATCGTAGATACTTATACTACCATTTTCTATGTAAAAAAATATAACTGCTTATTAGGAGATTTGAATCCAGTTACAAAGATTTACGATCCATTTCAAACTGAGTTTATTATGAAGCATCAATTGCTTCGTGTAAATAATCAGTTAGATAATCTGGTGTTTACAGAGCAATTTAGTGATTCTCGTAGAAAGTTGAAGTATGAGAGAACGATTTATCGGTTTATCGAAACCAGAGATCTTTCTCGATTGACAAGATTCCCATTCTGTACTTTCTTAGGAATCAATAATAGATCGACTGCATTTTATCGTTGGGTAGATAAGCATGTTAAGATTCTTGACATTGAACCAAATATGGGACAAGATGCATTATGCTTATTAACAGACGATTCTGTTAATACAATTCGAATGAATTATCCAACGGATTCAAAGTATCTCGCATTGATTGCAAACTATATCAGAAATGATCAAATGAGTTTAAATGAGATTGATTTGGGGTTAGAAGATGAGATTTTGAATGCTTTAGATGCAAATATTGAGATCTTTTTCTTTACTCCTATTATACTCTATATTATCAAAGATGTAATGCATAAGTTTGTTTTACGTCAGAAGGAAAAGGAACATTAACTTAAGAGGTGAACCCTTGTGAGCTGCTAGCCTCTTTTTGTTTCCTCCAAATATATACCCCCGAACGCTTGACCGGATATGAAGCGTTCGGGGGAGTTTGTTGCTTTTTACGAATCAGAATAGAATGTACAGTGAGCAGTCACATGTAAATCCTCTCCAGATCGTCCTAAAGCAATTTCAGATTTTCCTAAGATATAAGTTCCTTTATATTTCTTTGACAAGGAACTATCTTCAAAATTGAATGTAAATTTCTTATTTGGTTCCAAAGCATCTAAATCAATATCATCAAAATCAAGAGTGATTACTTTATTTAAACCAGCTTTCAATTTCTTATAGATTGATTTAAAATACCTATTCTTTCCCATATTCTCTATGATAGCTTTTGAGTCATCAGTTTTTGAAGCAGTTGTTTCAATTTTTCCACTATTCGTGTTAATAATCTCTACTTCACTACCATTCAGTAACGAGTCTGTTACAGACTCGTTTGAAAATTCCACGGTATCGTAATCTGCAATCAGATAGTACTTTTTTGAAGATCCCTTTTTCAACACGGAACAAGATGCTTGCGTGGTCGAACTTCCAGCTTCAGGAATAATGATTACAACATCCCTGATCTCATTCTTTTCATAAGCACTACATTTTCCTTCAAATTTAACCATATATGATCTGGTTAAACCAAAATATGTCAAGGTGCCTGTTTTATGAATCCCATAAAAAGTATCCAAATATTTCAGTGCCTCACTATATTTCATAGGAGGAATGATAATAGGATTATAAATCGTTCCATTATCAGCTTTTGTCATAATCATATCATGGACTTTCATTTTTCCAAGAATAAATGCGATTGCATTCGTAATTGTAGATTCTTGGAATATTTTATTAATAGTCTTTTTTGTCGACTTAATCAAATCAGAACGGAAAAGATAAAATTCTACCTCTTGTGCCTGTTCTTTTAAGTCTTCTTCACTCTGATCTGACCCATTATTCTTTTCACGTACTTTTGAATAGAGATCTTCGTCGTCATCATCCAGAATCAATGAGAATGATTTATTAATGTACTTCTCATATAAAGATTTGTCTTCAGAAGATCTTTTTGTGTAGTATTTTCGAATATTAAATGCAAACTTTACCGTATCCTTATTACGGATAATTCGATAGTAAAGTTTCGCACTCATACTGAATTTGGCCTGAATTACCGGAAACATATTTCCCATATAATCATTCAGTATATATAGACTCTTTAATTGCTCCGGCTTTAATACTTTTGTATTTGTAGAATCTCCATCATCGTTATTCTTAAAACAAATATTCACACTTTTTACATCATAGTAATAGGTGACCAATGTATCAGTATCATTAATAATTGCCATCTCATCACCTCTATTTCAATAGACTTTCAATTCTAAGCTCATGCTCTTTAGAATGAAAAACTGTTTGGTTTAATTTCATTAAACTATTTAAGTCGATTCGATCCTCTATCTGAGAAAGAATAGACTTCTTTTCTCCTTCCAATAAAAGAGAAGTGGAATGCTTTAGGTTGATCGCCTGATAATTTTCTTCCACGCATTCCTTTGTGAAAGTGTCATCAAACATCGTTGATAACATATTCACATTTTCAGTATCCTTACTGATTTTCAATTGATTAAGCTGACTTTGTATCAACTTGCTGAGTGTCATTACTCCAATTCCATTAATACTGTCAATGGAACGGTACCGCTCTCCAATACAAGATAAAAGCAATGTATAAAATCCATAATGTGAAAAGATTTCTTTCTCACTAGCATTAAATTCATCTCGTTTTGTTAGGGCTTTTAGATATTGTGGAACTGAAACACTCAGATTAGAACTTCCAAAATGTCTCTTGAAAAGATGATGTGTAAAATTTGGTAAAAACTCGTATTGAGTTTCATACATATCACCACTAACGATAAAGTTTTTACGATCTGGATATTTTTCAGAGACAATAAAAGGAATCAAAGAACCTTCTATATTCTTTGATCGAATTAAGTATACATCTGGAATGAAATCACAAATGTTTTGTGCCATCGGAAGAATGTCTGATACAAAACCTTCCGTTAGTAACGCAAATTTTGGATTACCATTGTATTTATTCAAGTAATAACAACGGTAATCAATGTTGTATTTAGATTCGTGGAAACTTTCAATCTCAGATGTTAAATCAGTCATATACAAGAACACTTTCGTGTCCAATCCATTATTCTTAAAAAACTCTTTATAATGTGCCGCAACATTGATTAAGTCTGCGACCATGTCTACTCGAAACGATGGATTTAAAACGAGCTTCTGCTCTAAATCCTTAATTGTTGATAAATAATTGAGAATGGTCTCTATGTTCAGAAACACATTCACTTTGTCTGTTGGCTGCAATACGTTTAATGATGAAATAGATTCATCATAAACGGAATATTTCAATTTTAGCATATTAAAACAAATGCTAAAAGGGTTTGAATTCTCCATAAATCTTTCTTCCCTTCTTAAGACGTTATTGAATAGTTCAATCGCCCCTTTTAAATAAAAAAATAAGGAAGACACCAAAAGGTGTCTTCCCGTAGAATCGTCCAGGTCATTGTCCCTATGGACGGACTGCCTTAGACAAGCTCCTCTGCAGTTCTCTTGCTACATCGGACTGCTGCTTTCTTGTATCTTCACTCTTCTTTACTGTGAAGACATGCTGACCATCATCTGTCTTCTTGAAATCGCTGATGTTGATCATGAACCGCTCCTTTGGATTGGTCGGATCACTCAGCATATCATGAAATACTTTGATGAGATCAATTGCAACGACCACGCACTTCTTGCCGCTCAGATTCATGATCTTCGGATTCATATACTGCATAAGCAGATTCAGATTCATAGTCTTCAACTGAAGACTCTGGCGGTAAGATGCATTTCGGAACATAGCACGCTCATTTTTTGTGTACATCCAGTTGCGAATGAGATCCCAGAAAGGTCTCTCCAACGGAACCTGATTCTCACTGGCTCCTGACTGGAAAACTGATGGAATGTCATCGAGTTTCTTGCTTCCACGAAGCACGCTCTCTGGCATGATCAGGATACACATGCAATAACGCTTGGATAATTCCTTCGTTGTGATTGTAATCTGCACATCACTGATATCAGATCTTCCAGCGTTTCTCAAGCCTGTTGTAAGCTTGGTGAAGGATTTCTGAAGCTCCTTCTTTACTTCTACTGTTGAGAAATCCCATTCAGGATTCTCTTTCTTTGGTGCCTTTTGGCATTTGACTGTGCTCATATTTGCCAGCCTCCTTTAATTTATTTATAAAATCCTTACAGAGAAGCTATAAAGATTCTATATCATAATTATAATGTATAAGAAAATTACTCTTTTACATTATGATTATGTAAAGAGTCTAATTAATTTTAAACCCTTTACGAAGTCTAGGACTTCCAATAATTTCCCATCTTAGAAATTGATCTAATTGGTTGGGACAAATGAGGATAGAGTTTCTCTGGAGTTTTGCTTCCATTATAACATGCAAAACCATTCCATCCAGTTGTCTTTCCTTCCCCATCAACAACAAATTCAATTACGGATCCGTCGGTGTGTACTCTATTCGTTACACCGAGGGCAAGCTGCCTCTTATTTGAGGAAGCGTAAATCTCGGAAGATCGTCCCTTTCCAGGTTCATTTTCAGAACCTTTATTGTCGACAACGATACATTTTAGAATCGTACCGTCTTTATATGTGACATCGAGAAAATCCCCGATATTACCATAATATTTCTTCACAGCAATTGCAAATCGCCCATTAATCATTCCCATTCCTTTCTTATTATAATGCTCAGCAACTTGCTTTAGTTTATATTGCTTAGAAGAACGTGATGTGATTAGATCCCATTTCATGAATGACATCACACCACCAAAACCGCTAGGCACGGTTTTCGCATTTCTTTTACGAAGTCTTTCTTCTCTTAGTCTTTTCAGACGAGCTTTTCGTTTTCTTTCACGAATCCGCTCTCTTTTTAGCTCTTTTAGATATTGCTTACGAGCTTTCTTTTTCCACTGTTTCCACTCCTTATTTTTCATAGCTCTCGTATTACTAACAACGGTTTCAACAAATTCACTTGATTTTTTCATTTTGTTAATAGTTTTATCTTCTCCCCCATACTGGGGCGAGACATCTACTGCACTACGAGTTGCTACAATTGCTGATGGTGTTGGTGTTGATGATACTTTAACCTCCTTTTGTTCATAATTACCAGCATCCATCGTTTGGATTACAAGTGGCACTGTTGTATTTGCATGTACAACAGACTGAGTTTCCTTTGGAATAATCCAAAGCTCAGTTAATAGAAATCCGAATAATATTGTCATGAGACATAATTCGAATCCCCGATAGTTCTTTTTCGTCCGTTTCTCAGATTTGTACTTGGTACGGACATTGACATTCCAATTCTCATTCTTCATGTCTTTTGCCTTCCTTTCCTATCTTTGCTGTAACGAAAAAATCTAATCATGAATTTATTAATGTGTTAATTCATGATTATTATTAAAACCGCTATCAAAACTATGATATATAAATTTCTGTATAGACATAAAACAATAAGCTAAGACGTTATTAATAATATCAAAAAGAAATGGAGGTTTTCAATATGTATACATTATTAATGGCAGACGGTACAGAAGTAAAGCTGTATCAGAATGAGACAAGTGGTGTCGTAAATGTAAACGGCGATTTTGTTAAGTCGGTAACTCTTACTGTTGTCGATTCTACTCTGGATGAGATAAAGGGAATTTTTGATGATACAAATAAGACATCATCCTTTACAGTATATCCGGAAAGCAAGGACTATGATGCCAAGTTCTCTGGATATGAAATTATGAAGTCCATTTCACTTGATACTGAACTTACCAGAACATATGGTTCTGATGTGTTTATTGTGACAATGGCACAGTCTAGTGATGTAAAAGAAGTTATTAAGCAGTTTGAGAAGCGTCTTTCTGTTGCTGAAACAAATGCAGAGAGTGCATCAACTGTTGCAACTTCTGCAACAGAGAATGTTGCAGAAGTTAAGACTGCTGTAGATGCGTTGACACCGAAGGATCCTTCTGAGATGACTGTAGATGAATTAAAGGAGTACAAGATTCTTCAGAGTAAGAATATGCTTGCTGACTATCTTGCTTCACATCCTATTCAGTCAGAGTGTCATGGAACAAATGCTTTTTACAGTGTTACATCTGAAAAGCAGCAGTATCTGATGAGTATGATTTCTATTTCTGAAGCAGCTGAAGCATCAGGTGCATCCTACACACCGTCTTGGAATGAGGCAGGAAAGGCTTGCACATATGACTGGACAGTTGACCAGTTAAAACAACTTGCTCTTGAGATGGCAACATATGTTCGCCCTCTGGTAAGTAAGCAACAGGAGATTGAGACAAAGATCAATTCTCTTACATCAGCGCAGGAGATTATGGACTACAAGATTTCTTACGAATAAAATATTTTTTGTTAGTTCAGAGTATTTATGAAATGAGAAGTGGAATATTCCACTTCTCATTTTCTATTCCTATTCTCACATTATTTTAGAAAGAGGTGATATCTTGTATAAAGAATTAACTGGATTAGTCCTTGCAGACATTCACATTGGTGCAATGCCGATTGATGAAACATTGAACGAAATTTCCATGTTGAAACATCAGTTAATGGACAAATACTATTCGTTTATTATTGTTGCAGGAGACTATTTTGACCGAAAACTATATTCTTATGAAAAGTATATTATTATTGCAAATGATTTATTTCTATTTTTATTAAATCACTGTGATAAACTTCGTATGGTAAATGGGACAAAATCCCATGATAATGATCAGTATAATATATTCAAACAATATGAAGAAAAAGCGATTTACAAGCTTTTGGATAAAGAAATTGATTTTAAAGTAATCAATACTGTAGAAGAAGAATATCTTTTCGAGGAGTTACGAGTTTTGTATGTTCCGGAGGAGTATGTGTACGATAAACGAGAATACTATAAAGATTTCTTTTTAGAAGAGGGTAGATATGATTATGTGTTTGGGCATGGTGTTATTCAAGAAGCAATGACAAATGCCGTTCGAAACATGAAGAAAGATTCAAATCAGCGAAAAAAAGCTCCTGTTTTTACAACAGCCGAGCTTAAAAGAATATGTAAAGGACAAGTGTATTTTGGACATTATCATGTTAATACAAATATTGATAATCGAGTATTTTATGTAGGAAGTCTTTCCAGATATAAGTTTGGAGAAGAAGAACCTAAAGGGTTCTATGAAATTTCTACAAATGGTGAGGATTATAAAAATCATTTTGTTGAAAATGTACATACGCAATCATATGTAAAAATCATGTATTCATATCAAGATAAAATCTTTTCAGAAGATATTGATTTGGTTAAAGAACTGAATAATATTAAGGAAAGAAAAGAAGCTTCAGGGATTGATCATCTAAAATTGATTTTCAATATTCCAGATGATTATCCCAAATCAGAGTTTTTTATTAACTTGGTAAATGATGTGTTCCGTGATTGTGATGACATCAAAGTAGAAATTACAAATGGATATATCGTTACAAAAAGAAATACAAATAAAGAAGAGGTAAAAGAGGTGCTCGATAACTACCCATATATTTTTAATAAAGGAGTGAATATAGAGGACCAAATTTCTTACTTTATCCATGATAAAAATAAGAAAGATATCTCACCAAATCAGGTGAAGAAGTATCTAAATTTCAAAGCGATTGATTTATTGAAAGGGGAGTAATGATGGATTCGACAGTTATAACAGGTTTAGTAGTTGGATTTGTATGGTTAGACATGGTGTTGTCGTGGTTTATGTATAACATGTTCGCAAAGGATACTTGGAACGAAAAATATTACTTTTGCCCACATATCATTTATAATCACACTAAATGTAATTTGATTGGGTCTGCTTTAATTAGTATATTATTCATAGCATTATCAAATCTCTATATACTATATCTGATTATGTATTGGATATTTCATGTTGGAAGAAATAATAAAAACATAATATTAATTAAGAAAGGATGTGATTATTATGAAGAAGATTATTTTAAAGAGAGAAGAGATCACCGGTCTCGCACTGTAATCTTATTTGAAAAAAGACACTAGGTCGAGGATACATTATGTATCCTCGACCTCTTTTATGCAAAGAAAAATACAATTCCTGTAATGAATTTAGAGACTGCATTTCGACAAACTTGAACAAATTTGCCAATTAACCGTTTTACTGGCCCTACCTGATGAGTAGTTAAATAATCCGCAGATTTATTTCTCTGACTTTTCTGAGCTCGTTCAAGTTTGATTGCATAAGCTTCTAGATCATACAGCATCTTATTATAGCTTTTCCAAATCTGGCTTTCGCCGCTAATTTCTTTTTCAACATATGAAATTGCTTTATCAATAGGTACATCGATGGGATGATTTCTTAGGAAATCCAGTTTACTTTTAAAATCATCAATCTCTCTTTCAAGAGAATCAATGGATCGCTGGTATGCTTCTGGAGATTTGAAATACGTTGAATCTGTTGGTTTGATGATTTTCTTTTCAAGTTTCCAAGAGTTTTGATTGTAATAATTGATAAACTTCGGAACGTCAACCATTTGTACAACTGTTTTCCCTTTCTTCTTCCCACGTTTCAAATCCATTTTTAACATCTGTAAATTTGCACGCAGACCTACACGTTGAATAATCATCTTTATATCCAACATGAATTTCTTTCCATCCGCAGTCATTTTGTTTATCAACTCTTTGATTGCAGATATGATACGATCAACGGCATCGAATACACTCGTGTTAGATGAACTTGCTTCCAGATAAATTTCATCTGCAACCGATCTGGATAATACTCTATCAATATCGTAACATGAAAGCATAATAACTCTCCTTTCATAATATTTTTTGAAAGTTAAATTGATTTTAGTATTATCTCAATGTTTCATATGGTAAAAAGCACATTTTCACGCTTTGGAACAATATATTAAATGAAAAGAACCGAAGGGAGTTGTGGTATATGCCAGAGCAGTTGGTAAAGTTCTTGGATAATTTCCCGTTAGGCAGTTCTTTGGTATTCTTAGGTACATTACTTGTTTTTTTAGGTGTTATGTATAAAAAGTATAGGAATATCATTGATGAAATTAAAAAAAAAGGTTCCGAAGAAACTCTGGATAAACTCGAAGCCGAAAAAATGAAAAAAGAATTGAATCAATACCGGGAAAATATTACTTCCCTTCAAAAGGACATTGACGCCTTGAAAAAAGAGTTGGTACTGAGAGACAAAAGAACAAAGACATTGATAGACAGGACTAGCTTGATGCATAAAAAGTATTCCGAAGCGTTTACCAAAGTGGGGAAACAACTATCAAGGACATCAAAAGCAATCGCTGATCTTGAAAAAAGAATCGAGCGAGATGAACAAAAGATAGATGTTCTTACAGACTCTGATATTAATACTCACCGTGCATATATTATCAGCGAGTATCATCGAGCAATGAAAGATAAAAAGATAGATCTGATTACTCTTCAGAGTATTGAGAATATTTATAAGAAGTACCTATCTGAAGATAAAAATGGTGGAGACGAATTCATTACTGGATTGGTAAATGAAATTCGTAATTTACCAACGAAAAAATAGCAAGAAGACTTTTTCAGTCTTCTTGCTGTAATATTTGCTTTAGTGACGCCAACGGGATTTGAACCCGTGAACCCGCCGTGAAAGGGCGGTGTCTTAGACCACTTGACGATGGCGCCATATTTAGTCATTGAATTCTGAGACGAATTTAGTAATATGTTTGATTCTCGTCGATTCATATGACTAAATACATTAAGTTCAATTTAGGCACAAGATAGTTGTTGAATATCTTTCACACAGATTGGTATAAGGATCGTGCGTTCCTTGAACCTAATATATACTGGGCTAATGGGATTCGAACCCATGCCTTCGGGAGTCAAAGTCCCGTGCCTTACCGCTTGGCGATAGCCCATAAATATAATACTAAATAATAGTTCTGAAGTTATTATTTTTCTAAGTCCAATAAATTTGATATAAAAAACAAGATTTTAAAGGAGGTGAGCGAATGTTCAACTATAATGAACATATTGAAGAATGTGGGATATATCTCGAAAATGAATTAGCTTTCATTGAAATTGATGATGAATATTTTTCAGAGTCATCTGGAAATGAATCGTTAGAATCTTCCAAAAAAGTTGAAGAGCGATTTAAAAAACTGATACAGGCAATTCAAGATTTCTTTGGAGGGTTAAAAGAGAATATCTTAAAGAAATCTACGGAAATCTCTATGAGATATAAATTAAAACAAGCTGAGAAAGATGTCAAAGGATCTGATCCAGATTTATCTGCATTAGAAGGAAAGTATGATGAACGGAAAGTTCAGAAATGCTTCTCAGTGATTCTGAATAATTCAATGAAAACGTGTTCAAAATTAAATTCTTCACATACATCAGATCGGTGTGAAGAGTTATTTCTTTCATTTGAAGATGATATGATAAAAATGAACGATGAAATTTCTACATTAGTAAATGACCTAAAAGTGCGTGTCGTTCCATCTAATGTATCAGCAAGTTTTCAATGGGAAATGAGCGGAATTCATGATGAGATAAATACCGTGATCCAGAATATTAATTCTGGGTATTGCACGAAATTATCTGAAAAGATTGATAAGGCGGTTGATGCTGATGACATTTCACTGATGAAGTGGCAGTTATCATATATGCAAAAAATACAGGCACATATTGTCTCATTTGGAAGAAAAGTTTCAACGATGGTAAGTAACAAAAAGTTTGAAAAGATATCAAAAGCATATAGGTGAAACAATGACTTAAGACAACTAACTCTTTTATTAACTTTCAAATTTTTAATAAAATGGAGGTAAAATTTATGACTATTCGTGAGTCAGTAGAAAAAGAAATGAATATCTACGCAATGTATTGTGAAAATACAGTAGATACTGCACTTGCAATTTCTGAAATTGATATGTATACTGAAGGTGCTGTCGATAGTATCAAAGAATTTGCAAACAAGATCATTCAGGCGATCAAGGATTTTATTCAAAAAGCAAAGAATGCTTTCAAGAAGAAGCTCGATGAGTTCAAGGCTAAGCGAGATTTGAGAAAGATTGAGGCGATGTGGAAGAAAAACATCAATAACGTTGCAACAGTTACAAACTTCGTTGAAGAAAAAGAGATTCGTAAAGAAGTCTCCAAAGCAGTTTCAAAGGTTTCCAAAATTTGTCAGCAAGCTGTTGGTGCAAAAGATTCTTCAAAGGTAGAGGCACTTGCTGGAGAGCTTCAGAATGTTGTAAGAGACATGGGGATTGCAATTGAAAAGAAACAAAAGAAGCTGAAGATCAAACTTTCTGGATCTCCGGAGAAAATGATTGAGGTCGAGGAGTTCTATGAGTTTTTGGGTGACACAGCTGAAAACGCTGTCGATGCATTAGCAAAGAAAGCAGCTGAGATCGAGCAGAAGCTTGAAAAGAGTCGGAAAATGATGGAAGAATCTGGGGATGATGCTGGCGCTGACGAAATTGCTGCTGAAAAAGCAAAGATTTCTGCTATCCAGAAGGGTGAAAGTGAAATAAGTAAGATTACAACCACTGGTGGTAATTGGTTCAGTCGAAACCGCTCTATGTTGTTAGGTGCAATCAGAGGATGCGCTACAGGAGCATTCCTGGGCGCTGCTGTAGGAAGTCTCATAGGAGGAGCTGCGGATCAGGCTCATAATGGCGGTCGTACTAATGAATACCAATCTCAAGGTTTTGATCTTGGTGCTGCTTATGGTGCTGGATCAGGAGCTATTCGAGGAGCTCTTGCAGGTCGAGAAAAAGACAAGGCCCGAAACCGGGGGGGCAGTAACTGAATATTCTGATTATGATGGAGATTATTCAGAAGATGCCTCAGATGTTAAAAGATATTATTCTAACGAAATAAATCGAAGCAGATGGGCATCAAAAGATGGGCATGATCCAAATGCAACCCAAACAAAAAAAATGCGAGATTCTGTCGATAGAAATCGTGTGAGACGTAATGATAGTGACTTACCTGGCCAACTGTCAAAATATCTCGGTAGGACTCCAAGTGGAAAAGAATTGAAAGCTGATGCTGATACGCAGAATAAATTAGCAGTAGCAATTAATAATCATTATAGAAGAAAAAGTTGACGAAATGAACTCGAAGACGATGTGTTTTAATATTATAAAAAAAATGAGTAGGAGATACATTTGTATCTCCTACTCATTTACCTTTATTTATAGTAATGGAAAATTTCACAAAGTCCAACTATCATCCCTATTAAACATATCGTGATACCTGCAGCATCTTTAATGCCTGCAAATATTGCAAGAGAAAGTCCTGTTAGACCCGTTGCGAAAGTCAGATACGAGATAACAATCGAAAGTTTTCCATGTCCATCTTTTTTTATTTTACGCATAATTCACCTCATATAATTTCATAAAGACCTCTTAACTTCTTGAGGCGGTTTTCATATTCCCTTATCTTTTCACGTATTTTCTCACGATCTTTTGATGTAGGGATTCGGCTATGTAGAGGATTTAATAATCCGGGATATGCTTCTAGTGCCAACGCTTGTTGTTTCGATGTAATCGAGTTAATTTCTTTTCGGATAGCAGGTGAACACCACATGATGTGCCCGATATGTGCAGTAATTTTAACATCTAATACAATTTGACAATCTGTGTTATCATCCAATATGATAGGATCTACCCTTTTCCCAAAGACAACTTTTCGTGTATCATCAGACGTGAGTTCAAATACTATTGGACCATCATCTAAAGTATTAGCCTTCATGAGGATATTCCCCCCTAAAATGAATGATGTACCAGATGCAATATCAGCGAACCTCACATGCTTATCTGATGTGACACCACTAATGGAAAAATCATCACATCTGACGATAGTAACTTGTGTGCCGTTGGGCATTGGTGAACATAACTCTGGTACTGATGTCCAGATAATGTCTTGAGATTTTTCATTTCCTGAGGTGTTTATTGAGAAAGTGTTGTTTAACGTAGTGTGTGAGTAATAATCGTGGTGCGTTACATTGAATGCAATCCCTACCGGGCTTTCAAAAAGCGGGGTATCCTCAGACGGATGATTCATGTACATAATGACACAATTTACGCAATTCTCAGATCCTTCAAAGTTTCTTCTCTCATATTCAGCCGAAGTAAGTGACTCGTGCATCTTGAAAAAATCAGACCATTTGGATAATTTTTCAAGGTCTCTTATAACCTCGAATGTGTACTTTGTTCTCCCATTTTCAAATTGTTTTGTCCGAACAAATTGTTTCCAATACCTTGGTATTTCCGAAAGTGTGACGTTATCGCCAATAGTTTTAGCAAATTCTTCAACGTATTTATTCATTTTTAGATCCTCCTAATTCTTGATAAAACTTCCTAATATAAAATATGCTAAAGCCAAAATAAGTGCCATAGTAGCACATATCGCAATAGGGAATTTCTCAATAATTCCTACCCAAAATCCTCCGTATGTAGAGCAGTATATGAACAGACCTACTCCAATAATTAATAAAAATAAACTCATGAAAAAGCATAAGCTTTTCACGAATATAGAAACTATCTCCTTCATCACAATGTCCTCTCGATATCACGTAGTATTTTCACAAACCCCCGAAGATCAAAATTCTCAATTCTCCAGGTTCGTTTATCAGGACTTGCTTCGAGCCCTGTATTCCAACCACAAGTCATGATAATTACAGGACGACTTGTAGCAACTCTGTTAATATTTGACGGAGAATCTTCCACCAGAATATCAATATCATTTTTCTCCATCGCTTCAAGTTTATCAAAGCATCTAAAATGGAACTTATCTGGGAAAAGATTATTCTTCTTGAATCTCTCCAGAGTATCCGCTTTCATCACAGGTCCTCTGTAAGATGTGCATCCGTCATTATAGATATCATCTCTCCTGGTTACAATTTCAACACCATAACCAAGTTCTTTCAGACGTTTGAATAATGTCTGAACTCCTGGACGAAATGGACATTCTTTGACTCCAATTGGGAAATAATACGTCATAAATAAATCACATTCCCGTTTTGTCAAACCCGGAAACTTCTCTTCGAAAGAATATTTTTCTTTTCGAATTGGTCCAGGTAAGTTTCGCCCAAATTCTCGTAGATACCACTCTCTAGCAGTATCTACGACAAAATCCTCACTTCTTGTTAGGGTATCATCAATATCAAACCCTATCTTCTTAATTTTCATGAAAAGCCTCCTTCCATCTATTATCAATTGAATACTTTTCTTGTAGTTCTAATGATTCATCCTTTGCTGTGTATCTCCATTGGTAAGTTTCAGGATCATCCATTGGTGTTATAACTGCAAAGGATCCATTATCCAGTTCCATTAAAATGTCATCCATTCGAAATACAGTATTTATCACTTCACAATCCACCATATCTCGTATTTTCTTCTTGATAGAATTTAATGATTGGTCACTTAGTATAAATGGGGTTTTAGACCAATTGGTACCCGGATTGTTAACACAAGGTTTGACAACGTCATTAGCATACAGAAGTAGCATATCAATAGAGACATCTATTGGGTTGGATTTTTTCGTTGTTGGAATAATATCGATCCAACCATTTGTTAGATATTGATAGAATCTGTCGGTTCCTCCTATCACGCAATCTAACGGATTTCCTATTGCTAAATATGTTTTATTTCCAATGTCAGTTCGTTTGAACTGAAAAATGATATAATCCGTAGTAGGATATCTTCTTTTGATATCACTGATTGGATTATAACACGTTTCAAAACTCTTTCCCCAATATATCTCAAGATTCTCTGTAAATGCGGATTTGAAATCCTCAAAAGACACTTTATATAGTTTTCCATGCATATAAACTGCATCTAAGTTTTGATGTGCTATACCGAGATAAATGTATTTTTGCATATTATTGTACTCCTATTCTGTCTCACAATTTTCTGTATTGTCACAGATGTATACCCACTTTGCTGTATCAGGATTGCATGACGTGATCTCTATGACTTTTTTAGCAACTTCTTTGATATCAAATGTATCCATATACATCGGACCAGCCCCTGATAAGTAATAAGTTGTCCAAGGATATGGATAACTTTCACTTAGCAGATACTTTCGGATATCTTCATCGTTATTCATATCTCCCCAGATATAATAATACTTGGCTTTACGGATGTTTCTTTCATTCCTTATTCCAAGCGTAGACGTCTTGATCATTCTGGTGATCTGATCAATATAATCCGGGCGTACTAAAGACATTGTAACAAACGGTACATTCAGTCGCTCAGCAGTTATACACAAGTTTTTATACCTATCTGGGATATGATCACCAGGCATTTTACCAACAGGAATTACAGCACCCCTACAATTTCTCAAAGAATCTATAATGACCATTCCTGCTGGATCAGTAGGTGTTGCCCTTTTTATTGAATCCGAAAAATTCCTATAGGTAATATCAGGTTTTATGCTTTGTATAATACTAATAGTAGCAGAAGATTCGAGAAAATCTCGTCTTTTTCCGATATGTGCAATCTTAGATTCAGCTTCATCAATTGTCAACTCAGTTGACAGATAAACGATACTTCGCTCAAACTCCCCGTCTGGTTCTTTTTTAAAGGCATTTCGCAGATATTCGATAATTACTTCTATAGAACCACAACCAGCCTTGGTGAAGTACGTGTACACCTCACCATTTGTTAATCCACTCATTCCTTTAGAAGTATTATTACCAAAGGGTTTAATTGTGCTTGATTTACCTCCATAAATGTACAAATAATCTTTCATATTATATACCACCTTTCTATTTTTTTTATCACAAAGATAATATATAAACTCATACATAATCAAAAAAATATAAAAAAAGAATCAGTGGACTGACCCGCCAGGCGTTTCATGATTCTTTTTTTGCTTTCATCGGATTGAGATCAAGCACGCCTGATCTCTCTCCATTTCTTCTTTTGTCAGAGAAAACCTTTTTTGTTAACGAGTAAGGGGTCTCGTTTCTTCAGGATTTTCTCTAGTTCGTCTTTGATTTGGATGGTGAATGTCACCTCTCCACAATCATCCCCGAACTTTTCCAATGCCAAATGCTGAGTGAATCGTCAGCATTGGGATAAATACTTTTTCATCCTTGCCAAGCTCAACGAGCTTGGAAATTTCTACTGTTATCATGGTAATCCCTTAGTAGTGGGCACTGTTAATGTACGATAGTTTCGGTAATTTTCGGCGCACCGATGCACAATTTAAGTCCAAGCATCGGCTCGCCAAATTCCCCAATCAGCTCGGTTGCTATCGCAACCTTAATTTCTAGTTCTACGGTTTCACCTCCTTCCATTCCGTAGATCCCCACACAAGTTACTTTGGATTCACACCCAAACAACTCCGTTGGAATGAGAGTTTCCCCTCCCTCAACGAAGCAAATTGGCGTGTGAATGAAAGTTTCTTCTGTTGGTAATCCTATCACCATCTCTGTTTTCGCAACAGTGATGGGAGTAAGGATTACTTCCTCAGATTCCAGTACCAGTTCTTTTTTCTCATATTTCTTTTCAAGAACTGGTACTGGAATTTTAATAGGCTCTCCTATTTTCCCCATAAGGGAAAATGAATATACTTTTTTAGTCATAGTAACCTCCATTCTCCCAGGCTCTATCTGTCCTGGGTTAAGCTTGTTTTATTATTACACAAATATAATGTATTAAAATAAAAAACTTAAGTTCAGATTCGGAGGCTCGTCCTTTATCACATATTTAAAAATTTTAACTCATCAATCACATATTTCTTAAATCCATCGACTTCATCAGTTAATCGAATTTTTGTTTCTTTAACGTCGATAAACCGTTGGTTTGAAGAACCTCTGAATCTTAATTTCAGATCACTCAAAGCTTCCACAAACTCCCCATCGACTATCACGTCAATTGTATGTAATAACAAATCAAAATATGTATGTTGCGGAGTTCCGTAATCATACATCTTAGTTAATTGCTCAAACGTATATCCTGTATAGATCCAAATATCTTTATCTGGATAAACATCCTTTATCTTTTTGCATAAGTTTGCAATGGTTGATATATTTCTTGGATCCATCGGTTCTCCGCCTAATACTGTAAATCCTTTAATGTAATCATGATTTAAACGATTCATGATTATTCTCTCTTCTCGTTCACTAAATTCACTACCATAGTTATAATCCCATGTTTCCTGATTGAAACATCCTTTACAATGATGACTGCATCCAGATACAAATAAATTTACTCTACAACCTGGTCCATTTGCAACATCAACATATTTAATTTCTGCATAGTTCATAATAAAAATCCCCTTTCAAATTCATTAAAACACAGTTACAGTTACAATAAAAACTGAGTGTATGGATTGTCCATACACTCAGCATCATAATCAAATTTTCATCTCTTCTGAGAACATCCGAATTTCTTCAGCATCCGCAATCTTAGTTACAAACTGCGCAGCAAAATGAGAAGTAACTCCTTCGGAAATTGCCGTTTCCAGATTCTCTTTAATCAGAGTAACATCACCAGTCTCAACGAGAACTTCGTCCACATACTCCTTAATCGCTCTCTCAGAGCTTACCTGAAGTTTCTCAAATTCAGCTTTTGCAGACTTCATTACTGATAAAGCCTGCGGGCTCATGATTCCAAGAGTTGCTGCAACATAACCAATATAAATTGGCTTGTTAAATCTTGAATCCATAGAACTGAATTTTGGTGTTTTACCTTTTGTAGTAATAGTCATCACAGAGTCGTTCTTGAAGAATCCCTCATACACACCATCTTCCATTTTCTTCAAATGAATCTTAGACGGGCAGGGAATATTCTTTGCTTTTGCATAATGCTTCAAGCGGCTGTGAATAAAACTGATTTCACGATGATTGATTTCTGTATTTGGCTTCGTTGACATAACAGCCTTTCCTTTGGAAGATTCATATGCCCTAACTTCTGAATTTGCCAATGCGTTGGAAATGGAAAGGGCTGCTTCTACCATATATGGAGTTGCAACTGCAGCAGCATCAACTCTCTCACTTTCCAAATAATCTCTGTATTCCCGATATTCCTCGGATGTGATATCATCGTCGTCAAATAACTCTTCAGCAGATTCTGTTTTTACAGAAATTGCCTCGAGCTTTGCCATATTGATAGAAGCTACTGCTTCCAGCATACACTTTTTCTCAGCATCCGTACAAGATTCCATAATCTCATTAATAGAACCTAATATATCGTTGTAAGCTTCTAATGTTACTGTATTCATAACATCAATCCTTTCTTTTAAACTTTGTGTGTTCCGAGGAATTTTGTAATACTTGGGTTACCTTGGAAGACAAGTGCGATCATTTTACGATACATCTTTGTTATTTTCAACCGGTCACCTGGCTCAATCTTATAATAAGATTTATATACCCTGGTAAGTCGATTGATCTCTTCCACTAATTCCTGCTTTAATTCTGGAGGGAAGTCGTTGGTTCGTAAATCATGCTTCAATTTCTTAAGACATTCTTTACATCGTTTCATGTCGGTACCATGGACCTCACCTGTTCCTAATTGCATAACTTCACCCATCAATGTTCCCATATCCAATAAAAAACGTGAGACCGGAGATTTTGGATCGTAAATTGCAGTATGATCTTGAAGTTTATTCAGGGCACTCATTAATTCCGTTCCATATCCATATGCAGTCGCAAATGAATCCGCAAATATCTCACTTTTCTCACCGCCGATATTTAATATTGGTGTAATTGGTGATAATATAATAGATACTGGCAATTGTATGAATCCTGTGAGTGTCATAATCAAACCACGAAGTCTCTTCTGGTATTTGTAGTAATTTCGCTCATCCAGCTTCATTCGCTTGATCATTGCATCACGTTTTTTTTGATTTTTATAGATTGCATCACCTTGATCTGAAATCTTGATATACATATCAGTTTTCACATCATTTGTATTATTTTTATAATTTGCAATTTCAATTGGAATTGCCCAATTAACGAGTGACCATAAAATCATCTCGAACTTATGGTAATTCGAGTAATCAAAATTATGACCGATTTCATGTAAAATTACTGCCAAGAGTTCTCTGGCAGTAAGACCAGTTTCAAAAAGCCCTGTACTCACATATACAGTTAATAACACAGTATGAGAGGTATCATAGAAGCCCTTATCCGGTCTTTTTTCAATCATCTTTTTCTTATCAGTAAACACAAGAAATGCGTTGAGAGAAACTGTATATGCATTTGCAACTGCAAATGGTTCCCAATATAAGAATGATTTTTTAAATCCAAAGAGCTTCGTGAATATCTTTTGGATTTTTGCATTTTCCGGATACTTATTTGGGTTACATTTATTATACCCATCTGATTTCGCTTTCTTGATTATAGAATCAAATAACTTTTCCAGTTCAGCAAACTCTGGGAGTTGACCGTAATATGCTTCTGAGACATATGTTTCAATTTCGTTCATTCTGTCACCTCCTATAAATTAAATGAATTGTAAAAGTCCTGGACCTCAGATACTGTCTCCGGAGACATCTTTACAAACATCTTGTTGTTACCGTCAGTGATGATTGCTCTCTGACGCTTTGCATCAAATCCAACAATGTCATCATTAGAAAGATCAAAGCTTTCCATAATGAGATTTACACTAGGATCTTTTTCTCCAACATTTTCAAGAATTTCTTTCAGTGGAAGAATAATATCTTTGGAAAATGCTTTTACTCTATCTGTAACAGATTCAGTAACTGTTTCGATTGCTTTCAGCACACCTGTTGCAGGGCATGTTGCATGAGCCTCTTTATGAGATGGATAAAGTACCCAGTCATAAGTGATTACTTTACGAACAACAACTGTCGGCTTTCCATTGATGTACTTTAATACTGCGATTGCTCGACAACTAAAAGCAGGGATCAATCCCTGAATAATTTCCTTTGCAAACCCTGAACCAGCTTCCGTACCAGAAGCTGTCTGAATATGAGCATACAACAGGTTTGATTTGAATGTCGGTTTCATGATCTTGTGAGAACGATTCGGCATCCAAATAGTCTGTAATCTCTGAGGTGTTAATTTCCCATTCTCTGTAATTTGAAGAGGATGATCCATTTCACCGTACCACGCATTATCAGCAAGTAATGCCAAGATTCGTTCTGTCTTTAAGCACTCTTCAAGATTTGCCATCTGATAACATCTATGATTTCTATTGATTACATCGAAAGAATGTAAGATAGAATCAAATTCTACGAAAAAAACACCGTTCTTATCTACGACGTTCAAGTTCTTTAATTCTGATTCGTTAGGAGATGTCTGCTCGGAGATATATACCAAAGCATCAACATTATCCTTTGCTCCTTTCTGCATTTATATCACCTATCTTTCTTTTTATAGTCTGTTAAGGTAATGTTTTCTAGGAAAAAAATAGGGGAATTGCTTCCCCTATTTTTATTTTCGAATTACACGCTTTGTCTTAACAACCTTTTGGTTGTTTCCAAGCGTGAATAAGTACTCTCCCTTGTTAAATACGATGTAAAACATGATGTTTCCATCTGCATTACCAAGGAAGTCTTTTAATGTTGATGGTGCAAGTAAACACGGAGAAATCTCCGCAGACTTACACCAGATTTTTCGGTAAGCATCCACGATTGCTAATGGGAGTCGAACTCCATTATTATCTTCGACGTTTACCTCACATAGACTTTTAAAAAGTCCGGAGATTGGTGCAGGTATTTCTGCATTAGGATCAACTTGCGGAACTTCTTCAGAATCATCAGGGGCAGTTTCACATGCCCCTGCGTCTGATTCCTCAATCTCGACAGAATCTTCCTCCTGATTACCAGACCCCACATCTTCTTGATCATGCCGATCTACACAGACTCCTCGTCGTCGTCATCTGATTTGATGACTCCGCATTTCTGCATTTCATCAACGAGATATTCGTTGTTCTCGATGATGCATTTCTTTACAGAACGCATGCTCAACAGTGCTGAGATTGAGAGTATATTACTCAGCAAGCAACCTCCTGCTGTTGCATAGCAGATCTTTTTGTTCATATCTGCCTCTTCTTTCAGTGTTTCGATTTCCTGCATCATTTTCTTTTTACTTGTGAACATAGTTCTCACCAATCCTTTCAAATCATTTTGTTGTTTTCTGTTCTTCGAGTTTCTTGAGACGCCGATTGATATCGGTGTACTCAAGGTAACATGAAATCGCGGTCCCAACGATGCACCCTGCGATGATGCACAAGACATCTTTGGTTGTAACCTCAGTTGGATTATAAGCCCGGACCGCTTTTTCGACTGCCTGATCAACGAGTTCTTTCTTCCTAGCATCAGTCATAATCAACCCCCTCACCAGATTCTTTTTCAGACTTTTCTTTTTCCCAATCTGATAAAGTCTTCTGTACTTCTGGGTCTCCGATGTCCTCAGGTTTCACTGGTTCAACATCGGGAAGATCGAGATTCTCATATTCCTTAAGAATCTCTTCCGGATTTCTTTCCAGGTTATGCTTTTTGTATTCCCCATAAGCATATGCTGTAAGTCCTCCTATGATGATACCTCCGATTGCTGCTGTACAAGTTTTCATAATTTCTGCTCCTTTCGTATAAGAATTGATTTTATCACATTGATTATATATAAGTAATTCCTTGGGTTTAAAATGAATTTTAAGCAATTTTCTATATTACTTTCTTTTAATATTCATGAAAGGAAGATATCATTATGAATGTATCTGATAGTCAATTTCTAACGATATATAGAGACAAAGTAAAGTCTTCTATAATGTCGATGCATCCCGAATGGGATGAAAAAAAAGTAAAGAAAAAGATTGAGCAAATGATGCTCAAAAACTTAAAAAATCCTAACGTAATTTGTGATAATAATTATACCCATCAAAGTTCACAGTCAACTTTATTATCTGTGATAGAATGGGTAATGGATAAGAAACCTATAATTGCTGGAAACGGCACTTTTTATAAACAACATGCTGAGTCAGAGAATCCAAATGCAGACATGGTTGATGGATTCTTAACTGACAGAAAAAAATATAAGAAACAGATGTTTGCGGTTGAAGATGAGGAGTCACCAATTTATAAATCTTTTGATCTTCAACAGCAAAATACAAAGAAACTCGCAAACTCATATTATGGAGCGTCTGGAGCAAAGACATCTCCATTTTATTCCGAGTATTCTGCAATTGCTACAACGTCTTCTGCCCAGTCAGTCATATCAACAACAGAGACGACATTTGAATCATTCTTAGCAGATAACTTTGCGTTTATCACATTCAATGAATGTATAGAATGGATGGATACAATTTTAAAAGAGGATTGTGTATTAGATAAGTGGGTAAAGCGAGTTTCAAAAAAAGATTTGTTAGAACGATTGAAAGATCATATTCTTGGTGTAAATGCAGATGAGGTGGAGTTCCTTGATAAGTATTTATCAACTCTCTCAGAAGAACAGATCACCAGAATTTATTGGAAGAATAACTTAATCAAGTTTACAGAAGTTCATGATAATATCAAAAAGATTCATGATAAAATCTTCAGAGAAGTTGTCAACTTCGAAGAGATTGATGAAGAAACTGGAACCATTGACGACATTCCAAAAGAGTATCGAGAGGAATTTTCTACAAAGAAAAAACCAATAAAAGAATGGAATAAGTTTGCTTCTGTACAAAAGTTCTATGATCCGAATAATGCTCCGGATACAATAAAGGAATATCTGGAACAGTTAAAAGAAATCTATATGAAATACGTGTATGTGCGATATGCACATCTTGATCGTATTTATCGTCTGAAAAACTTTAGACGAAAAGTGGTAACGGTTATTGATACCGATTCAAACATCTTATCACTTGATACTTGGATGAAATATGCTCTTGGTAACTTACTTAAAGATAGTTATGGTAGAAGTAAATGGGATAATGTCTATATTGCAATCAATACAATCACATATATTATCACCGCTGCAGTAACGGATATCTTATTATACTATGGAGAGTGTAGTAATGTTGAAGAGAGTATTCGTCCTAGATTCAATATGAAGAACGAGTTCTTTTTTGCTCGTTTAATTATTGCAAAGACAAAGAAGAGGTATTTGAGTAAAATCATGCTTCGTGAAGGAAACAGGTTAAAGAAACCAAAGTATGATGTAAAAGGATTTGACTTCAAGAAAGCAACCACATCTGAAGCGGCTGAAAAAGTGTATATGAATTTGGTAAAGAATGATTTGTTGAACTCAGAAAAGATTGATCTAAACCTTATTATGAATAAGCTGAATGATTTCAAGAAAGAAATCGAAAGATCTATTCGAAATTCAGAGATTATTTATTTGCCAAATGCGAACGCAAAAGAACTTGGCGCATACAAAGACCCGAGCACTTCTCAAGGTGTTCGAGGGGTACTTGCTTGGAACATTTGTGAACCAGATAAGATGATCGAGTTCCCTGCAAAAGTAACGATCGTTAAGATGACAATCGAGAAAGAAGAAGATATTCTTCCTTTGAAGGCAAAGAATCCTGAATTATATAATAGAATTTTGAATGGTATTTTTAGAGATACTACTGGAATATTCATTAAGTTGAAAAAAAATAATAAAGGGCAAAGAGTTCCTACCTGCACTGGAATGACAATTCTTGCAATTCCAACAAATGAGAAGATTCCAGAATGGGCGATGGAATTTATTGACTACCGGACAATCGTAAATACGGTATTATCACCGTTCAAATCAGTAAACGAAATTTTTAATCTCCCTGGAATTGAAGAGGGCAAAACAGGAAGAAAAACAACCGGAATTAGTAATTTAATTCGTTTGTAATAAAAGGAGTGGATCGTGTTGAAAAAAAATGAAGAGAAATATATTGGGATTGATTCCGTTGGAGTAACTAGATATCATTATAGCAATGATACGATCGAAATCAATTTTAGTTCACTTGAAGAAAGTATTATTTTTGAAAAGATCTTTACGAAAGGTCCTTTATATCAAGAAACAAAGACTGTGTTTGATATCATGGTGCATGAATGGTTTGATCGATTTGAAATAAATCTTCCAAACATAGTGCATGATACAGAAATTATAACACTTCTACTTGATGTGTTTAATAGATTCTCTGTGCAAACATCTTGCAACTATGTTAATGATTGCCAATCAAATTTTTGGTTGCATTTGGGGAATTATATTGGGAAGTTTTCATATAACCCAAAACATAAGAAGTGGAAGTTCGAGATTGGTGAAATGATAATATTCAATGCAATGAGCAAGTATATGAGTATAGACGCTATAAAGTATTGGTATTATGTTGGAGATTCTGATTACAAACTAAAACCATTGGAAATATGGTTTTTAGGGATGTTTTCATTTCAGAAAATTCAAGCCCTGATCCATTTGCATGAGGATGAGAAAAAGAATCCTGATGTATTACATTTATATCACCAAGTAATGTCAGATCCGGTGTTAAAATTTGCAGTGGATTTTGATTTTGTTGAGTGGATGAAATAAAAAAAAGAGGGAAGCGAAATCGCTTCCCTCAATACTCTCTGTTTTGCTAAATGTTAGCGTCTTAATTTAACACCGGCATTATTCAAATGTGTATATACTGTACTTTTTCCAATGCCATACGCATTTGATATTTCATCAATATTAGCACCCTCGAGATAGAGTGATATTACTTCTTCCCATTCAGATTCGGAAAGACGTTTGTGCCGAACGGCACTCTTAGATTTTTTGAGATATTTAGATTCCCTGGTTTCTGCAGGTTCTCTCATTAGTTTTCTCCGAAGATCTTTCACTTCAGAAACTGACAGGCAAAATTTGTCCATCAACTCTTCATTGTTCAAGGAATCAACTTCTTTTGCAATGTTAATCCCTTTCTTGGTTAATCCCCAGATAACTCTTTCTTTGTGAAGAGTTGATACTTTGAACCCTAATGCACCGAGAGTTCTCTCAAAAGTATCTTCACTTACAGGGGCATATCGGTCCTCGTGCACCTTGTTGAACGCCTCACAAATTTCAGATACTCGAACTCTATATAAGTAATCCTTATTTCTCTGATAATGGTTATATATATAGGAGTTCAATGAACTTTTCAATTCAGGAATCTCTGGCTTTGATTCTTCTTCCTGAATCAAATCGTCTTTTTCAATAGTGACTTTTGATGGAACTGATCCATTTTGACGTCCCATCATAATATCAATATATCGAAAGACCTCACTCAGTGTAGTCTCTCTGAACTCACCGAACTCAGTTGGATCAATCGCGCATAATGGTATTGCTGACATCTGATCAATACAGAGTAGTGATGGATGCCCATCATTGATACAGCATTCCATCATTGTTTCATATGCATTGATGTTTCCGCGATTTGTTTTAATCGGGATAACCATTGCAGTTTCCACATTAGTGCATGTGGTTGAAACAATTAAACCATAGTGGTCATTACACATCACATGATCAGCCGCAACCCACTCAGTTGAGTCAATACCCTGAAACAATCTGTTCCAATTGATCCTATGTATCGTTCCTCGACGATACTTGTTTCTAGGTTTCAAAAAATCACTCGCTTTTAGCATAGTTTTGTCCTTTCCGCCCATGTCTATCTGCATGAGCTTGTAACAATTTATTTTTACCACGAAAATAATATATCACTTTAATTCCTGATTAAAGTGATAAAAAAGAAGGTGTCAATTAAGACACCTTCTTCGAACTAAATTGTCGCCTGAAGTACATCAAGATATTCTCTGTAATCTTCAATATCCATAACAAAGACAATTGGCGCAAGTCTTTTCCCTGTTTCAACAGCCTCGTCAATGGTTTGGTCAATCATTTTGTTGATCTTTTCAATATCATCCAATTCAGCATCATTTGTGGCTTTTGACGCCAAAACGATGCCATGAGAGTCTTCTCTGATCCGACGGAGTCTTGTAAAAGCATGATCGATATCTTTAACAAGACTCGCTTCAGTAATCATATGTAACTCGAATGTAGCCTCATCAAGTAACTTCTTAATAGACATGTAATTTGTCATAATAATCTCCATTTCTATCAAGCTTTATTGTCTTGATTAATATATGTTTTATCATTACCATAGCTATGATATATCAGTGATTTTATTACCATGGAACAATCATTTAACAAATTTAAGAAGAAAGATGGTGATAACATGGAGGGTGACAGGATATTTACAGAAGCGAGTCTTTCTGATTCTTTTGTCTTTAAGGCATTAAATCAGTCATCTCGTGTTACTGCAACAATCTCATCAGCAATCAAAACAGGTGTTCCAGTTGAATCTGCATTCATTGAGGAACAGCTTCTTCAAATGAAGAAATCCAGACTTTCTCCTTTGATGGAAAAAGTTCTTGCAAGTTATGAAAAAGGCGAGATCGTCTTAATATACAACAAAAATGTGAGAGTAGGAACAAGTCTTCCGTTTGTCGTGATTCAGGTAAATGGAAAACCAAAGTCCTACATCTTTGTCTCTGATTTTTGCTCTTTAAATAAAGATCAAACAGAATTAAATATCGAGATGAAGAAACTCTATGTATTAATGGAAGCTGCATTTGTTGGAAAAGTTTTTTACACAAAACCACAGATGTTTCAAAGAAGCATGGCTTTAATGAAAATCATGGCAAGCATTTATGCTGAAATGAGCATGCGACTATACAATAAGGAGTTTACTTTATCATTGAATAAGGATTTATATGATAAGGTAAATTATGCTGTTGCACGTTTTGAAATGGAACGTATGGCAGAGATGACAAATGACGAGGTTATCAAATCTTATGCAAAAGGAGTTTGCAATAACCCTAGTCGAATTTCGATTGATATGGTCGAGCAGGAGTATACCGCGGCATCCATCACAAACTTTAAAGAATTAATTTCTTTTATTTCCAGTCTTGGAGCATCCTTAACAAAGTTGAATTCAAGATATTACTTGGAAAGATGGATTACTACTTATGGCACTGGTGGAACTCTCGGAATTGATGCTTTCCCATATTTGTATTTTATGGTAATCAACGGATTCCTTGGATGTTTCTTAGTAAACACAACCAAGATCAGTGATATCATTAAAAACACAAAAGGAATGAATGTATTTTATTCAGAGATTCTGAAAATTTGCATTTAAGCGAGGTGAAAAATATATGAAATGTTTCAGAGGGTTTTTATTGGAAAAAGATAAAGACACAAAAAAAGAAGCTCCATTTTTTCTAAAGGTTCGAAACGAAGATATCGTGATCAGTCAGAAAATGGATATTAATAAGATACTGGCAAAATGCTCCAACACATGGGAATTGATTTCAGCAAATTCCTATTATGACAGATCCGTTTATATGTTCCATCTGTCTAAAAAGGGGATCGAGGATGACCCTTACTGGACAGTACCTGTTTCTGATTTAACATCAGATGAGCATTTTCCAACGGTGACATATACCATTTACCATATTGATGGGGAACCTTCGATGATTGATGTGGACTTTAACTGGCTCAGAAAGTTTTCGGATGCAAAACCATTTCAAGAAAGTGGGCAACAAGCATTAACTTTCCCAACAACTGTTATCAGACTTCCGTATGCACTCCCATCAACTTTTCCAAATCCAAGTGGGGATCGTGTCACATGGAATGAACAGCACGGGTTAACTCCATATACTATGATGACCTCTCAAGGGTTCGGTGATGGATTAGTTCCGATATATTCCATCTATCTTGGATATATTACTAATACATCAAATGTAGAGGACCCAAGTATTAAAGAGAACTTTAACAAAAAAACAGGAATCACACTATATCCAGGAAAAGCATATCCTGCAATTGACCTGACTCTTGCAACAAACTTTAAAAGGATGTCTAATGCATATAGTGGGTCAATCATGTCAACATATTCGTCTCATCAGGAGATAAGTGCAAACATGAGATTTTTCTTAAGGGATAATAACCCTTATCCTATTATGAAATAAAAAAAAGAAAGTGAAGTGTTCCCCTCCACGGATGCTTCACTTTCTTTTTATCGTGCTAATTACCAGTCAGTTATCTTGCACTAACGATAACAGACTGGTAATTCTTCCTATCTACACGCACGGAAGAATTACCTTTGATGAAGGTTCTTCCGTACTCCTTGTACCCCAAATCTCTGAGGTACTGTTCTGCGTCGTAGGTGGTACTGAAGGTGATTCCCACGACGCTATCTGTTGATGAAGGTGTGCGAGAGTCCTCCACGATCTGCTTCACCTCCATTTCTGCCAGCTTCTTCTCGTAATGCATACGAAGAAGCTGGGCTTCGTTTTCAGCAACAATCAGATTCACAATTTTTGTGAAATCTGAGTATGCTTTTTCGATCGTACTGCCACCAGCCCGATCGTATGTCTTCGATGCGTCATTCAGAAGCTGTAAAGCTTCTTCACAACACCCCATGTTTGTGGCATGAGTGCCAGCTCTGGCGATCATGTTTCTCACCGATGCTCTGTGCTGCTCACGGAAGGTCTCGCCCTCCTTCGCATCCTGGTATGAGACTGCCCCGGCAACTCCTACCAGTCCAAGGATTGCTGCTCCTCCAAGAATACCACCAAGAATATCGCTTTTGTTACTCATAATTTTGTCCTTTCTGCCTAGTTCTATCTGACTAGGACTTAAAACGTATTTTGTTTTTTACACAAAAATAATGTATCAATATATATATATAGGAAATTCAGAATTATTATCTCTATTACATTTTTTTAGAATTGAAAAGGAGGAAAATATCATGAAAATTAGTCCACTCAAGCTTACTATTAACGGTTGCACTATGAAGGTAATGTTAAAGGATGTTACTAAATTCGAATTATTTACTATCGAAGAGGGAGGTACTCGTAGTCGAGGTTACGCGATGAGCAATGTTGTTGAGAACAGTCAACATCTGGAAGAAATAAGTGATCCTATTTTCCGGATAGTTGTTAGCACTCTTGCAATGCTGCGGAATAACAACTCCGTTGGGGGACTTAGTATTGAAATTAATAAATACGAGTCTCCAATACCATTTGAGGAGATGTTGCCGACTTTGATCATTAAGGCATACGAGAAATTTTATGAGTTTGAGATGTAACTTACATGCGGGGAAGGAGCAATCCTTCCCCTATTTTATATATGATATATTTGGAGGTGATAAGATGAATTCTTTATTTGAAGAAGTTCAATCGAAAAAAGACATATTTTCAAAATTAACGTATATGTACGAAAATCTGAATGAGGACAATATGCAGGAATGTTGCGATGTATTCAAAACCCTTGAGTTTCAAAATCTCGTATCATATGCAAAACGAAAGAAAGTGGAGGGAGCTACTTTTAGTCAACAGGATTACATGAATATCGCATTATTTGTAGATACCTTACAAGCGATTTACAATTACAGTGGATGTGACACAGGGGTAAGTGATTCTGACTATGATGTGTTGTACGAGATTCTGGAAGATCAGAATCTCGATTTTGTATCTACTGCGATTCGATCTTCCAGAGAAATCGGGCATCATAAGTATAAAAGACTTCGGGGTACTCTTCGGAAAATTTATGTATTAGGTGATGAAAAGAAGGTAAACAAGTCAAGAAAGAGTTTGAAACAGTGGGTTTCCCATAAAGAGAGGTTTTTAAAAGATCAGGGAATGACCGTCGACTTGATGAACCAAGATGTGTTTATGTTTCCAAAATGGAACGGAATTTCTGTGATCCACGAGTTCGATGAGAATAATAATTTGGTAAGATCACTTACTAGAGGATTTACCGAGTTGAATGAGGCGGAGATTGTAACAGATGTTTTCCATCCTATTGTGAATCGAGTAAGATTGGATCTGAACAGAAACCCAGAGGTTAGAGGAGTTGCTTATGGTTTGAAAACCGAAGTAATTATTCGAGACGAGGATTTTGAGGAATATAATAAAAAGACTGGGGCTGATTTTAAGTCAGCAAGATCTTTGTGCAACTCTATTATTCTCGGTGGTGCAGATGGACGAGAATCTATTCTGGAGATAAAAAAATTAAGATACTCCATTATCAGGGATGGTGAAGAAAGTCTTGAAAGAAACTGCACTGAAGTATTTGATTCCCCGTATTCAGTAACTGCACTAAAATTTACAAAGGAGATTTCAAAATTTGCAAAGCATCAAAAGAAGAGTGAGGGGTGTGATTGTGATGGAGTTGTCATCCAGTTCATTGATGAAGCTATAAAAGAAGCCCTTGGACGAGATAATGATATCAATCGATTTGAGGTTGCTTACAAGTTCAATGAAGAGATTATGCATACCAAAATATTAAAGGTTCAATTCCAGATGGGACCACTTGGTAGACTTACTCCTGTTGCAATATTTGAACCTGTGAAGATGAAAGGAAATACGATTTGTGCAGCATCATTAGGTTCCTATCAAAGATTCTTGGATCTTGGTTTGCACAAAGGAGATACCGTAAAGATTCTCTACGAGATTATTCCTTATTTAACATTTGATGAGGATGATCCTAAATGTAAGAGAAGCAATGGACCATTATTCACAGCACCAAAAACATGCCCAGAATGTGGTCAACCCTTTGACCTCACAGATTCTTCTCCGAGGTGTATTAATCCAGATTGTCCATCCTCTCAAAAAGGAAAGATTCTAAACTATGTGCGAAAGATGAAGATTGATGGAATTGACTATAGTACGATAGATATTCTCTTTGATTGTGGATTATTGAAGAGTATCAAGGATTTGTATTTGCTGGAAAAATATGAGCAAGAAATTCTCTCAATACCATCATTTGGTCAGCGAAAATTTGATTCAATGATTAATGAGATCAATTTTCACAAAGATGTTCGAGGGAGCCAATTACTAGGTTCCTTGGGAATTTCAGGTGCTAGTAAATTAGTTTTCAAGACAGTTCTATCAGTATATACTATGGATGAAGTTATTGAGTTTGCTGAAGAAAATAATTTGGAACCATTTATGTGTATCAAAGGGATTAAAGATCGGAAAGCAATCGCAATCGTAAATGGTTTAAATGATAATCGGTCATTGATCAAATTCCTAAAGAAAGAGCTGAAAATTATTCCAGAAGATTCTGGTAGTGTAAGATTCATTGCATGCTTCCATAAGATTCGAAGTAATGAAGTTGCGAAAATGATTGAAAAGAAAGGTGGTCGTGTTGCAGAGAATTTTACAAAACAAGTTGATTTCTTAATTATTCCAGATGGTGATATTGAAAGTGGAAAGATTGAGAAAGCAAAAAAATATGGAATTGATATTGTGCATATTTCAGATGTGAAAGAATATCTGAATAACAATTATCGTTAGAGACAAAAAATAAAAGTCAAGTGTTCCCCTCCACGGATGCTTGACTTTTATTTTTTTTTACATTTCGGCCTCGATCCGGTTCACCAGATCTCTGAGGAAGAATACGGCTTCCTCATCATCTCGGTTCGCCAAACACACACCTTCGGCAAAGCCGATTACCTGGTGTATCTTGTCTAAAGCCTCATTGGCTTTTTCAATATCAGATCTTGTAATCATAGTTACCTCCATTCTCCCAGGCTCTATTTGTCCTGGGTATAAAATATTTATTTTATCACAAAAATAATGTATCACTATAAAAAAGGAAATCCAGATTCTCTAATAATATCCTCAAAAAACAAATAGTTAATATTATTAACGACTAGAAAGGGGAATTAAAAATGGCTGATTTTGAAGAATTTAGCATTGGTAATATGCATCCCGTGGTACAGCCCGATCAAATCCTCTCTAAAAATGAAGACGTTGAAGATGATTCTGTTAAGAAAGGAATTGCAGAAGAATTCGATGCTCTTGATATGATGGTACCAGGAGGTTCTACATACACTGATGTGGAATCCGGGGAGGATGTTGAAGTCGAGGAATCTGTATTTGGATTCGGTAATTCATATGAGCGTGCTGTTAAAAAAGTAAATAAGAAAACGATTGATACCATTGAACGTATTATGGGAATGGTGAAAACGACAGTTCCAACGATTGTTACGAAATACGGATCAACTGAATTTACAACATCAAAAAGACAGAAAAGAACTGCTAAGAGATATTTTATGGTGAACGTGAAAATGCGAAAGCCAGAGTACAATAAAAACAAAGCTGGAAAAGTAACTTCAATCAGATTTGTTGAAGATTTGTACTCCTATGATATCAAATCTGTTCTTTCTGATGAAAATGTGAAGCAGGTTGTTATTAAAGCCAATATTACAATTCAGAAAGATTTGAAGAAGAGAGTAAAGACTTTGAAATACAATCCAACAATCAAGACTGAAAATGCTGGTGGAAAGTATATCGTATTCATGGAGATTGTCACAAATGATGTAATCCAGCCGGATGACAATACTGTCGAAGAATCTGCGGTTGTTGCATTTGGAGAAGAAGAACCTTTGGAGATGTTTTCAGAGACCTCAAAAGAGATTGATGATGACATTAAAGATGTCATTGATACTTTGAACGAGAAGGGTTATAAGACCAAGTACTCTTGTTCCGGGCATCCTTCCGCTAGATTTAAGAAAGATCGTTATCGAGATGGTATCTTAAACGATAAGCTTTACTCGACTGCACGAATTGTGTTTGATGGAATTTACGAGATTACTCCACCAAGACATTGGAAAAAGAAAACTCTGAATGATGGAAAAGACACTTCTCTATATGTAGTCGCACCTAGATTCAAGATCGTGGATGGTCTTCCAAAAGAATCCTTTGGAAAATGGAAAGATCGTTACATGGACTCTATTCGTAATTGGGTAGAGAAGTTACCGAATGCGGGTGAGCCATCTGATGAGAAAGGTGAATCCATTGATGATCAGGCAAAAGAAAAAGAAAAGGATGCTGTAAAAGAAATTGAAGAATCAGTAATCTACGATCTTTTTACAGATATCTAATTATGAGAAGAGAGGTTCTTCCTCTCTTCTTTTTTACCCCTAAAAATACGACCTTGGAACAATAAGATAAGCAAAATCTTAAAAGAAAGGGGAGAATTCAAGTGGAAGTAAAAGCGTCAGAAAGCTTTCTTACAGAGGCATTAACGAATGGAACCTTCAGTATTGGGGATACCGAGAATGCCCTCCGTAGAAGTTTAGACCATTCCTTTTCGTATTTATATCGTTTACAACGAAACATGATACAGTATGAAGAGTATCATTATACGACAAGAAATGTCGTGGACCAACCTGATCTCGGTGACATGTGGCTGGATAAGAAATATAGGATCTGCATCAACTTACCAGGTTCATTAGTTCCAGAATATAATCGAGAGAAGTATAAAAGATCGGATTATTTCCAGAAAGAGATTCCTTTTATCTCAGAAGGAAGTATTACAAATAATGGATTAGAGTTTGTTTCAAATAAAACTCTTTTCACAAGAATGCCGGTTATCTTAATTGATAACAAGGTACTTAAAAATTTCTTTTTGATTGTGTATGATAGTTATTTCACAGTCATTTTACCTTTCACAAAGAAGTTTCTCTATCATTATGATTCCGAGAAAAAGAAATATCCTTGGAATACAGAGGTGCCAAATGAGAATGGCAGTTTTGGAAATAATGAGTACGAAGACCATACGATAGATCTTCAGATCATTAATCACACTGATGTGTTTGATTATAGTACAAATTCTCCAATGTTACAACTTCAATCATATGATGGGGGAAGTTTCGATCGAATCAGAACTTCTTCTGTTTCAAATCTACCATCTGTTCGAGAAGATGGTTGTTATTTTGCGGTCATTTATGACCAAGATGAAGAAAACGAGGAATACCTCGGAACAACCCTTCAGGATGTTGATGTAATCCATGAAGAGTATTTGGGATTCCCTGTTACCAATTTTATTGTAAACTGGGATAACAACACATTAGATCGGTTGAGAAAAGAATCAGCTGGATTCAAAATCAGATTCTTTTTTTATCGTTATTTGAGAAAGCATAAATCTTATCATGGGAATGATATTCTTGTGAGAACTCTGTCAGAACGAAGTGGAGATCGTTCTGAGTTTTTCCTGATTCAGAAAGAAGAGTATGATACTTATGAGATGCCTATTCCGACAGAGAATCTTATGTTAATGAAAATTGACAAAGATGACTACAAGACAGAAACGGATCATAATAATTGGCACTTATTTGATCAGGAAAATTGCAAGATCAATTACGCAAATATCTATTATGTGGATGGTGGAGTAGTAAATGGAGATAAGCTCCGTGCATACTTCTTCTATCAACCTGGATATGAATTAAGTTACACCTACGCATACAGATTCTTTTACAGGTATTTGTATCATAAATGGGGTGCAAAATATAACTTAGCATTAGAGGCTCTCGTTAATAAAATTTATTTCGGAGATCTTGATCTTTCAAATGAGTTTGATGAGAGTATGCTTGAGATTACGACATATCGATACAGTGAGCTGTTGTTTAAAGATGGTAAGATCAAGAAAGACCAGATTTCACAAGCAACTGCTTTCATTCTTTCAAATATCTCGAAAATATCTGACCCATCAACATATGACTGGGCAAATGACTTGGTTGTGAAGAATGCTAACTTGTATATGACACAACCGATGCCAATCGTGATAGAAAACTTTATGAAAGTTTTCAAAGGTATTATCGAGGCACCAGTAGTCGATTACCGATATGATGACATTGACTACATGAAAGGAATGTACGACGATGAAAAGACGTATAAAGAAGCAATGTCACCATTTGAGTACAAGATTCGAAAACTGAAAGAATTTATCAAAGATGATTTGAAATGCTTCCATGAGTACCTGCTTCAGCAAGACAAAACTTCTATCAAGTATGATTTCATCGTAGATTCTGAAAATATGAAAGACAAAGTTCGAACTGTGTCCGAAGTAAATAAATATGACTTCGAAGAACCTATGTATGTTTTCACATTTGAGAAAAAGAATTCTGGTGAAGCAGTCAGTTGCAGATTTTTTATCGACGGATTTTTCTTTGGAAATTTCACACATGAAAACAACGGGTTTGTAGACTTTATCTATATTCCTGTAAGCAAGATGCCAGATGGGGTGTTAGTTGAGGTTGAATACTTTCCAACATATCTTCATGACACTGACATTACATTTGAAAATGAAGATGATGTAAAAGAAATTATCTTTACAAAAGATGATGATATTTGGCCGACGATTTCAGATCTTGTAATCAGTGATAAGGACAATATTTATCAGGTATACCCACATTCTGATTTTCAGTTTGATCTCATTGATGACAGATACAACTATTTCGAAGATGATAAGAAGATTTCGGCTTACCAAGTTCAAGATGCATATACCTTAACAGGATCTAATTGGTATGATAATGCGACTGGTGATACCTACTATGGAGTTGTTAATACTTTCATGGGGTATAAAGATACTATGAGTACTGATACAGTCATTTCCAGATTGATGAATCATTGGAAAGAGTTCTTAAAAACATATTCTCAAGATATGTACGAAGAGTTCTTTACCATTATTCAGAAGATTGATGCTGGAACAGTGAGTATTCATGAAACTCAAGACATGATTCTGCATTTACTGGATGAGATTTTGGTATTTGCTACAGAATTACAATCCACTGAGAATATGGATCTTGCAAAAGAGGATATCATTTTCTATTCTGATTGTGAAAATATCAAAAATAAGAGTTTAACTTCTTATTGGGCATTGGATGATGAAATCCTTGGTGACCTTGAGAATATCGGCAAAGTGAAACTTTACTACTATCATTACGATGGGGATGGAGAAAAAATTTCTTTTAACCCATTAGTATATGAAGAAGTTGAAGCTAAAAGGAAATCGGGTTCATTAGAGTTGAGACCTATTATGATTGAAAGATATGCCCATTCTCTTAAAGATGGAGGGATTGAGTATGTTAAATCGAGTGAGATTCCATCGACTGCATCAAACTCTCGAATATCAGTGGTAAAGACAAAAGGGTCTGTTAAAAAAACTAAGTATGGAGATTACTACTATCGTACGGATGGTTACTATAATCAGCAGGGAAAATATTTTTCACCATACGGTCAACCTGATCCAGAATCGGATTTACCAAAAGATCTTTTAACGATCTTATTAGAATCAGGAATTCTGTCACCAACGACAATTTATCAGACCAATAATGAATTTACTATCGAAGAAGACACGAATTATATTGACTATACACAAGTTGCGGATTACCAGAAGTCAATTCTGGATCCTGATAACAAAGGGATGAACTCAACAAGGTTGTATAAACTTAGAATTCGCTTGAAAAACGAAGATCTTCTGAGAAAAGAACTTACAGTTCATCTGAATAAGCATTCCATCTACAACTATCTTACGATGGAATATAGCAATTACCCTTGTTGTGACATGAATATCATCAACCCTGAAAAAGGAGATGAGTATGTTCGTGTATTCAAAGAGGGTCGACTTATGTCTAAAAATAGATATGCTTTTCTTACGAATTTGAACAACCCTAGAATTCAGTTATTAGAGCGTATCAAACGAGGAACCTCCGTCTGTATTGATGGAACTCCTTATCGAAACAGATTAGTGTATTTTGTCCCAGAGATCGATACGAATGATTCTGGAGAGATTTATATCGATCTTAGAGAATACATTAATAAACCTTTTGATCTCAGATACTATGAGATTTATTTGAATGGAAGACGTCTTAACCGAACAAATGTGTTCCCAATATCTCAATGGGAAATCCGGCTTGCTGGAGTTCATTCCATCTATAATTTGGAAATTTATGAGAAAGATCGTGATTGGGAATACTACGGATGCGATTTTGGAAATTATTACACCGTGTCAGATCTCTTTGAAGAAAACTTCATGGAAGAAGAAGTAAAGGATAAGATCATTGAAGAGATGTTCGGAGAACTTCCAAAGAATGATAACACCGAAGACCATCAACCATGGGATCGTGATTTTGATATCGATACGGTTTGGTTTGAAGTATTCTACTATAACCGTTTGATTCCGCTGGGTCTTGCATCAGGTGATGAAGTTCAATTTAACATTGACGATATCCGAGAGAACTTCAAAATCATCTATGATAACTTCTATAGAAAAAATGCTCTCGGAGAAAATGTATTACTCTTGGATCCAGACGTTTATTATGCTGGTCAAGATAGTGATCGTTGGATCGTATATCTAACTGGTAATGATGACGAATTTGTCGAAAATGGATGTGTGAGTGATGATTAATGAAAGGAGTGTGAAATAATATGGCTGATACCGTATCATCAAGAACCCCCAATCTTAGATTTGGGGCGTCCTTTTTAAATACAAAATATCGTGATAGAGCGGTCGGCGATGAAGCCTTGATGGATAAAAGCACGGGTGAAATCGCATTGAAAAGAAAGAGCGATGGTCAGTTCATTTACTTCAATCGAGAAGAAATCAATATTGAGAACTGGCTTCTTTACATGAGATCTGTATATGAGTCAAATCTCAGAACGGTTCGTCCGACAGAGGAGAACTGTATAGAATATGACAAAACGTATCTGATTGGAACTCAATTCGATCTCGAAGAGTTTAAATCAACTCTTCGAGATAAAGATGGAAATTACATCAATGATTTCTCTAAGGGTGCATTATTAATGAATCCTGACACAAGAGTCTATAATATCTCTCATGAGATGACTGGTTTGTTCATTGATGTGAAAGCAAATACAAGAGGAGTTCAGTTAGTAAACCTGATCTCATCTATATATGACAGATATTTCAAGAATTATTCTGGGAGTGTTCCATCGCACCTCACAGAAAAAAATAAGTTTATCAAAGCTTCTTATGAAACATCGACTGTGGAAGTAAATTACACACTCACATATACTCACAAAGATGGGTCAACTTCAACATCTACGTTTAGTGGGTATTGTGGACTGAATAAGCCGTCTTACATTATGTTTGAAGACTATGCTATTCGTTCAAGAAAAGATGTTTCATATATTACATTAAATATCAATTATGTTACTTTACCAAAAATCAAGGCTGGACTTGAGATTAAGGACACAGTTTTTTCAGACGATGAGAAAGCATTATATGACAGACTGCTTGATGAGAACACGATTGAATTAAAGTGTATGGATATTTTTACGTACACGACAACTTCAGATAAGACATATGCTCTCCCATCTGATGCGACAAAGATGGTGTTCTTAATGACAGCACCAAATGTTGAAGAAACTTTCAGCAGACTCTCAACTATTTCAAATGGACATGGTGTAACAACAAAGCTTGTATCACCAACAGATGATGAGTGGTATCGTCTTGGTGTATGGAATGAAAAAATCCGAATGGCATTAAAGAAAGGTGAAACTGAAGACCTTGGTGCGAAAACATCCATTGACGATCTGGAAGCATTCTTTGGCAAGATCGAAGAAATTGAAGCTCCATTCACTACAGATGTTAATGAGTTTGGTTTCTATCTTAAGGAAGTATCAAGAACAAAGATGTCAATGCCTTGGTAAGGGGGAATAAAATATGGCTTTAGATGTAAAAGATTATCATATGACTAATGTAGCATTTGGTCAGAAAGAGAATACAAAAGAAAATAAGGACAAGATTCTTGTGGTAGAGAAATCTACAAGAAGCAAGATCAAGATTCCTTATCGTAGTACAACAAAAAATATTTATCTTGAACGATAAGAAAGGGTGATAATATGAAAGATAATGGTTTTTTAGATTATGTTCAGCATCTGAAAGATGACGACGCTGACGAACCAACACAAGTAATTGGATTTCCATTCACTCGATACGACAATATTTTAAATAGACCAAAAGTTGTTACAGACCCAGCAGCATCAAACAACCCAGATTTTGCTTTGCTTCAGACTGAAGAAGTTGAAGTTAAAGACGAGGATGTATTCGATCTGCTTGGAGTAAGATGGTAGAAAGGAAGGGAAATATTATGGCTGAAGTAGTAGTAAACGGAAGATATTATATGCCTCCAGAAGATGAGAGTAAACCAACTGAAAGAAATGTAATGCATCCAGAAACTAATATCGAGCAGGTATTGGTTCCACAGAAAGACGGTACAACGAAGAACTTGAAAGAATTTATCGGAAAGAATGTGATGATTCTTGATCCTTCTAAGCCAACCAGTCAGTATGCAGGAAAGACAAATTCTATTGTAATTTACAAGAAGCAGGTGGTATAATGTCCATACGACAATCACTTTCTTGGATTGTGAGAGAACTTGTCCTGTTTCTGATTGGTGGAGCTGCTTATTGTGGAATTGAGATACTATTTCGAGGATATACTCATTGGAGTATGTACATTCTTGGTGGTTTATGTTTCGTGATAATTGGTTTAATCAATGAGTTATTAACTTGGAAAATTCCTCTGATTTCACAGATGTTTATTTCATCTATTGTGATTACAGTTTTGGAGTTTATCACAGGTTGTATTGTAAACTTATGGTTAGGAATCGGAGTATGGGATTACTCCGACCAACCATATAACCTATTAGGACAAATATGTCTATTATTTACAAATCTATGGTTCTTACTTTCTCTAGTTGGAATATTCCTTGACGATATTATTCGTTGGAAATTATTTGGAGAAGGAAAACCTAGATATCGGATTTTTATGTAAAAAAAAAGAGAGGATAAGCATTGTTGCTTATCCTCTCTCCATATTAGTTTGGCAGTTTTACTACTGTCATCACATCCCCATTAAAATCAGAATATGGGTCGTCACCGGCAGCGGCTAAAATTGCTTCACACGCATATTTTATAGCATCTTCTCTTGTCTCAAATGCAGTTAAAAATCCTGATGCATGACAAAATGTCACTCCGTCTGGAAGTTCATCTGCATGTTTCCCTCTCCATTCTACAGGGAAATCAGCATAAGCTTCCTTAGGATTATCATGCTTCTGCATTCTTTCAACATTCCAACCTCCTCGCATAGATGGGTAAATACCGAATTTCACTTCTCCATCATTTTCTGCGTTGAGGCTATCTGCGTAATCTTTCCATGGAATATATGCATCCATCATCATGATGCCATTCATAATTGCTACACGATCAGGAATTAGCTCTTCCAGATCTGCTTTATCTACAGCAGTCTTCACGAATCGGAAAAGAATTTCATATGCAACACCAACTGCTTTTTCAAAAGCTCTGTCACGAATTTCTGTTTCTAACTCATCGTGATCTTTTCCGAATTCAATTTCCAGAAAATCTGGATTGAATGCTGCGATTGTAGAATTTAATGTGTTTGGATGTTCAATGTTTCCAACATTGTCAGTCCAATCCACCTCACTCACCAGGTTCTTTTCTACTGAAAATGCCGCTGATTCATGACCAGCACAGACATCAACTCCTAATGATCTCCAAAGTTTTCCGAATGCTGCATATGGACACTCTGGATTCCACTCACGAAACTCCTTTTCTCCATGATGATCATACTCTCCGCCTCCAACATCAAACACAATAGTTGCATCTGCTGGTGGATTAAAGGTCCGGACAATCTTAATATCCGGATTAATCATCCTCAGTAATGCAGATGAAAAAACATCATCTGCATGAAACTGACCTGCATGTGTATACGCTACGTCATTTGCCAGTACATCTGCTGTTGTAATCATAATTACCTCTTTCTACCTGCAACTATCTGTACAGGATTTATATATTTTTTTAGTTTATGTTTATATTAAAAAAGGGCTTTAGGTTTATCATCGCCCTTTACGGAACGAATTGTGGTTACTTGTAAGTTATTACTAGGAGTTTATTGAATAAGGTTAAGTACTGGATGAGTTTTCCTTCTCATCCAGTTAATTATTCTTCATCTTCCTCATCAAGGTCTTCGTCCATATCCACAAAATTCTGGATGGACAATTCCTTCATGATTTTTGTCTCCAAGCGTTTTGTATACATATGATACACACTTGGAATTGCGTTAATTGTGATCAATGCTGCTCCGCCATACTCGAAGCACTTTCTACCATCAATACTTCTTTTTGGCTCTACTTTTTTCTTTCCAAACATTATCTCCTGCCTCTCTTTCCATATTTTTTGTAATCATGGCATGCCTTCAGATACTCTGCATCTGAAGCAATTGCTCGTGTTCCAATCAAGGACAATTCAAAGATAACTGCCCCAGTTAATACTGTCATACCAAGAGCCGCTGCTCTTTTTACTTGTAAAAATTTCATAATAATCCTCCATTCTGCCTAGTTATCTAGGTCTTAAGTTTATTTTATCACGTATATTATATATCAATTTACCATAAGAATGAATCCATTTTCTTCTTCTTTTTCTTATGTTTCTTCTTATATTCCTTTTCTTTTTGTTGCTCAGTCAACCCCATCCCAAGGCGTTTTCTTTGATCTATAGTTGCAATGTGCCGATGCTCATATGGGATGAACCCAATATCATCATTGATATCAAGTTCATCCATTGTCGACATTCCTTTTGAATAAGAACCATATTTCTTATCAAGTTCCTTCATCTTTGTGCTTGCCATTTCGATATCCATATCGTTTAATTTCAACCGAGCCTCCAGTAAACTTAAGAAATCGGCAACATCTTCTAAATGAATATCATTATATGATAACATCGTCTGAAGCCGATTTCTCAGGTTTTGATTCAACCTTTTTTCTAAGATTGATTGTGCACCATTATCCAATCTTTCAATTGGAAAGAATCCCTCGTGTTTCTTTTCAAGAGTCTTCTTCGCTTTATTTCGAAGAAGAATATTGCGAGCTATTTTCATTTTGAATATCCTCCTGTTCGTACTATTGCATCAATTTGAAAAACTTTATTAGTTTTTGTTGCTAATAATTCCTGAAATACATCATAGTCGATACCATAATAATTAAGAGCATAAGTGATGTCACCATGATCATGGACCACATTTTCCAGTAACTCTTTTGTCGTCGGTAAATACTCTGCAATGTTTATATTTTCCACTCCTACTGCATTGTCTAACCATTTATACCAGTTGAGCAATACTGTAAAATAAGAGATCAGTCCTGCTGGTTTGTGTAGTTCCTGCCAGCACCAATATATGAATGCTCGTGGCGTGTTATATCCAAGTTTTGGGAAATTGTCAATATCATGAGGGTCCACTTTAGTACCAGGAATATAAATTCGGTTCATATCACCATCCAGAATAATACTGACACAATTAGGGATTCGTGATACTATTATGTTTGGGGATGATGGCTCGAATATTGGTGAACTGTCATCAACCTTGATTGAATCTCGACTATGCAAAGTAGCACGAACGTCATCAGATAGTATCTCTACCTCTTTTGGAAGCATACGTCCTTTAAATGTGGTAAATTCATCCTCACGATCAAATAGTGTTTCTATCCCTTTCATATAACAATGAATGCTACAAAAGTGCTGGTCCTTTTCTCCACATTCACGCTCCACTGTATAGAATGTGATTGAACCAGTCTCTTCGGTCGCGACGATCTCCTTGTTGCAGTAATCACAAGTAATCTCATCTACGCCAGTTGAAATTGTACGGATCATAATTCTGGTGTCAGTAGTTATTTTTGTTCTCATAATAATACCATCCTTCCTTTTATATAAATACACATCGTCTATTCAATGCCTTGTGAGCAAAACCTCGAAAGATTTTCTATGAAATAATTTGTAAATATTGTTACTGTAAATATCAAGATTATCCTGAAACTTTTTATCCATTCTGTAACCATATTTAAACGCAGTTATTCTATTGATCGTGTATAACTCAATCAGAATCAATGGTGGTAATTTGTCTGGAGATTTCCAATCCTCCATGCATAAATGAGTTTTATATACAGTCTTATACTCCAAGAATGAATGTAATATCCACTCACATTCTTTCTTAATTAGTAATTTATTTTCAGTGTAAATAATTTCTGCTTCAAGCCACACAACTGATTTCAGAAATGTTTCCAGTTTTTCATCCCCAACAATGAGAATTTGATATACTGAAAAAATCGGAAATGCTGGTCCACTGATAAATGGATCATACCCTGAATACTTTTCCTTAAAATACTTCGATATGAAATCTACATATCTTTCTGCACCGTTTTTAATTATGTCTGGGCCATAATATCGCCCATTCCTATTTAGTATAGTATTTGTATTCATTATAATACCATCCTTTCTATTGTGTATGTAGTTAATTTTATCAGTAAAATAATATATCAATAGTTGATAAAACTAAAAAAAAGAAAGGCGGGAATAAATCCCGCCAATCTATTATAAAGTTGCAAAATGATACAGGTCTATTAGCTGACCCTTAGTAAGTGCAAAATAATTGTTAAGAAGTCCTGTTGCTCTATCAATCAACATACGCTCAGTAGGATTGAACTTACGGAACATGTGCTTAAACTCTTCCTGAGCAATAGCAAACATATTGAGAATATCCCCATCAAAATCTGCATTAAGACCTGGTAACACTGAAAGACCTACTGATAACGTACGATCTTCAGAATCCTCCTTTACCTTTCTTACTCGTAATAATAAAATAGAATAGAAATTTAAAGTAGGATTTCTATTCATTAAAATCATTGGTCTATCTTTCTTAATAATAAACTTCATGATCTCATATATGTATGGATCAAAAATATAACTCTTTTTCCATCTATCAGCCGCTTTTCGTAGCGGGATATGATCCTGTTGCATTAAACAGGTTATGATTTGCTGAGCAAAGATAATTCTAAATGTCTGATAAGATAAATCAACCTCATCATCTTTTAACTCAGGATTTGGAATAATAACATTTCGAGAGGAGTAATTCATATCTCCCCCAAGTAACTTATTTCGGATAAACCCTTCTTTTCCGTTAATAAGCTGGAAGTTATATTCCCACATTGCATTCACACGAAATTGAATTCTTGAGAGTATCAGAGGAATTTCAATTTCTTCTGCATCATCCAAATCAAATGATAATTGAACTAAAGGATTGATTTGACGGTCAATTCCTGTATAGTAGAATGTATCTGATGTTGCAGATTGTGGTCTAAGCAATGTTGTATATACAGGGATGTTCGATGTAAAGACCGAAGATTTTAACTTCTTCAATTCTTCAAATTCATCATACTTATCCTTTTTCTTTGCTTGAAAATAATTCAAGACATCTTCATAGTTCTCCATAAATCTCTGGATTCCCATTCCCGAAAATGGGGAAAGGGCTTCTTTTGCTTCTTCTGGAGGAACGTCATGAATATGTCCATCTCGATCAACTCGCTGTCTTGTGTCAATAATATCTTGAAAAACTTTCTTTCCGATATGCTTTTTAAGCAACAAAAAATACAACGGATTGATGACTTTGTGATATCTGAGGTTGACCCATGCTGTCTGTTTTACGTCTACGTCACGGAACTCTACTTTTGTCCCACAGATTGGGCAGATTTCTCCCTCAAACATTCTTCCTTTTATATGTCCTTCTCGACATCTCCATCGTTCTACAAACTCCTGTTCATCACCATATGTAGTACCAAATCTTGGAGATTGAGGACCAAATTCCGGTTTCTTTTTCTGTCCATCAAGATCGATAACACCTTTTTCTGAAATAATAAATCCATTTCCAGTTAAGATGTCATGTGTCATTTCAACATCCCAATTTATTCTTCGGATGTGAACGGTTTGTTTTCCCATTTTGAAATCCCCTTTCTAATTTTAGGTTAGGAAATAGTTACAAAGAATATAAAAAGGGAAGCCGAAGCTTCCCCGTTTTTTAAGAAAGTGAGCTATGCTTGGATATCCTGTTAAGATATTTTTGGAGCTCATTTATTTTCATATTGATCTGGCATAATATTTTCCTCCTTATATAAAATATTTGATAGTATCATAAAGATAATGTATATATCACCATATGGTATAATCTGTAAAATATTTACGAATCTCCCGGAATAATCTCTCAAGCAATCTCTTAGAAAATACGTCAATAGTATGGCTCGTGTCTGACAATATATTAGTTGTCGTGACTATAGGAATTTGCAGTTTTCTAATAATTTCACATATCGTATTAGCATCCAAATTGGCACTAACTGTCATTACTGAAATAAGAACTCGATATGCGTTCGTATAGTCTTGCTTAGAAAGTGCACGAATCATATCATTTAACCAATAATCAAAACATGTGTCAGGAACCCCTCTGCTTAACAACATTTCAAGCAATAAAAGTGCCTGTCTAGTTTCGTAATAATGTGTCATAAACTTACCACACAACCCAATTGGACGTGTTTCAACCATTTTGTCAAAATCTTTCATATTTAAAGGAAATTCTTTATTTGGAATTAATTCCGGTTCATCCACAAATTGGTCTAATATAATCGCATCAATGACTGGTAGCTTGAGAAATGTTTCAAATGTAAAAGTTCCTCCGATCAAGTATGTCTTAAAGGATCCGATAGTATTCGCATGGAGACATAGTAACACTTTGAATAAATCAGTTGGTTCAACATACACCAATTTATAATCGTCTTTCATTTCACAGCTCTTACCATCTATTCTCATTGATGGAAGACGTAATTTATCCAGGTATGTGCAAATTTCTGCCATACGCTTGCCAATAAATCTACCGCTATTTTTAAACCTCGTTTGATTGAGAAGTCTCGTATCTGTCGTAATTACAATATTCAACCGATTTTTTAATGGATGCCCGATTGACTCATATGTGCTTCTTCCCATCACGACAACCTGATATTCTGTATATTTCTTGAAAATCTCCATATCAAGCTTATCGTGATATAAAAGTGAATTATCTTTCCCTATCCATAATTTACCATCCATTTCTGGTGTAACTGCTGCTATAATATTCATAAAATCCCTCCTAATCCAACCATCTCTTAACTCTCATTCCTAATGTCAACTTGCTCATCAATGCCTCTTTCTCATTAATAAAGACCTGTGGTCTCGTTTTTGGTATATATTTACTCACATCCGTAATAATTTTATCCCATGCATCTTTCTGAGATAATTTGTATTTTTGCATATATCGTTCCATAGTAAATGGTGTAATATCAGCCAGAACATCAGCATCGCATAATACTGCGAAGAATAAGTTTGGTTTTATTACCATATCTTTATTACTGTGAAATAACAACGCTTCCTTCATCTGTAATGCAATTCCTGACATATCAACACCTGCAGTTTTACAATACAATGCGAACTGTTTTGATGCGATTTTCCCATGATTCACTTTGGATGTTTCTGCATATTTATACATATCATGCAGTAATCCTAGCATACTAAACATCCAAAGGTTGTTGGTATTAAATATATCAAATGCAAGAAGTTGCTCACTGCTCTGTATCAAAGGAGACTCTTTTTTACTCATTCCAAATGCTAAATTCTCACTAATTTGAGCAACTGCCATAGAATGCTTGTATCTATATTCAGCAGAAGATTCCGTTGAAGATGCTTTTAATACAGATCGTAGAGTGTCTTTAAGTAATTGCATGTCATTCTTTCGATACATCTCCATCTTATTACTAAAATCATAGATCTCGGACATATATATGCCCTGCCCTTCTTGTATCCCATATAATACGTTTTTGTATAATTTCTCCGTGGTCATTTTATTTCCTCCATTTTAAAATAAAATGCGTGATGATGCACTAAACATCATCACGCTGTGTGTCAGACTGCAACTGGTATTTTATGATTGAAATCGAGGTATTTGTAATTAGAAACTTTGAAATCCTCAATTCGGGCATCATAGAAATCATTGAGATATGGATTCAATTCCACATCTTTTCCGATAATCGGAACTTCTGTCAATGCTTCTTTAGAGATCATCTCTTCTACCAATTCCAAATGTTTGTCATAGATATGACAATCCCCGATCACATGAATCAGTTCGCCTGGAATCATACCGCAATCTCTCGCAAATAACATCAGCAAGAAAGAATATTGCACAACATTCCAGTTTGATGCAGTAAGCATATCCTGTGATCTCTGATTCAAAATTGCACTTAATACCTTCTCTCCATCATCTCTCTCTGACACATTAAATGTCAGAGAATATGCACATGGCTGTAGATTCATTTCCTGCAAATCTTTCACATTCCACATAGAAATGATGATTCGCCGACTGAATGGGTCATGCACCAAGTCCCATCTTGCACGATCTACCTGATTCATCATTGTATCAAGATCCTTTTGATAATAAAGTCTCCCTAATTGCCAACCATATGCTTTTCCAATAAATCCATCTTCATCTGCCCAAGCATCCCAAATATGAGATTTAAGTTCATGGATGTTATTGCTTTGCTTCTGATAAATCCATAAAATCTCATCAAGAGCATTCTCCCAATTTGTTTTTCTCAATGTCATAATTGGGAATTCATTTCCTGCTCCCAAAGGATACCGATCCATTACTCCAAAGATATGCTTTGTATACGCCGGTACCAACTCACCTGTCTTCTCATCTTTCCATTTTGCTCTAGTTTTGATGAGATCCTTTGATGCTAAAATCCTTCTACATTTTCCCTTGAAAATTTCGTCTGCGTAACCCATTTTATTGTCCCCCTTTTAATATTCCCGGTATAAACCGAATGATTTTAAAACAAAGATAACTTGATCCAAATTTTCTACTTCAATATAAGAATCAGGTACCTTTGAAAATACATTTCGAAATGACATATAAAATTCAATTTTTGCTGCCGTAATATGTAACACGAAAAGAACTCCTTGATCCGTTTTCCAAGTCATCTGAAGCTTCCTGTTATATGGAACTACAATCATAATCGGAATCTGTAAAAATCCGTCGACCATATCATCTAAGAACTTATTAACCTGAGATGACCTCGATTTACTCCACTTTCCAACAGAATGTCCTGTGCAGTATCTCTCCACATCCTCTCTTATTCTTGAAATTTTTGATTCATTTTCAGCCCCAATTGTTTTCACATGTTTTATAGCAAATGCGATATCATTCTCACTCACATCACCACTATAATAATCCGTAATCTGTTCCTTTTCAACAGGATTATCATCCACGTCAACAAACTTCAGATTCCTTGATGAAATATCTGAAATAAGTCGGTTTAATGAATTTCTTTTGCTCACACACTCATTCATTAAATATCGAAGTGTTTCCACTAAATTTGCTCCATATGAACCTGCCGAGTTCACACTAATATCCTCTTTTAAATATAATTCATGAGATTGGTATTTCCCTTTCCCATCATTGAAGTACTGTAACGTAGCCATAAGTTCACGCCCTTTCCTTGTTTTTTATTTATTTGTGGAATTAAAAATGAAAAGGGATACAGGATTTCCTGTATCCCTTTTACCTAGATTGATCTCATAAAAGTAATTACCTCTCGTGAAATCAAATCATCATCATACTCAATCTCTTTCCCAAGAAGATCTTTGTCTTCATAGCATACATATGTAAACGAAGAATTGATGAAAGATGATAGAATAACTTTCAACTCATCTGGCTTTAATTCTTTCAAATATCTATATTGATGTGACATCATCCACTGAAAATCGGAATTTTCATTTACTTTCGTATTATATCTCACATTACGAATGATTCGGTTATTAAGCTTATTTTCAAGGTTTCCTGAAATAACATAAGCTAATCCACATTTTCCGGGATGTGCTTTATCAATACTATACCCAGCTTCTGTAATCAACTGTTTCTTGATTGCAATAATCAGTTTATAAAAATTGCGACGACTGATTAGCTGAGTATCTGGGAAATTTCCAAAGAATGATGCAACATAATTTCGTACTAACCAGACATGGAGAGGGGATAATGTCTGATGTTCAATCTGATAATCAATCTCTTCCTCAGAGATTGGAATATTCAGATTATCAAAGATTCTTTCAAGGGTCATTTCTGCATTTACTTCAGATAATACCACGGAACCCTCGTTGATCTTGGACATATTCATCTCCATCTTGTCTGCACCAGAGAGACCTTCGGAGTTTTTCTCGTTTGTCATCTCGGTGATATTCTTTTTATACTGCTCTTTAATGAAATAGATGAGCTGGTACTTTATGATCGTTTTATTGAATCCGATCACGTTCTCTTTGTACTTTCTCTGCTTAATATCATAATTCTCATTAAATTTATACTTGACAGCATTTTCAGATAGAATCCATTTTCGAATAAATTCTTTAATCACATTATAGTGATCTTTTCCCATAATCTCTCTTTGTTGATAAATCAACGAGTTATGTGCCTTACTATCAAGGATTTTTGTTTTAATATATACGAACAACTTGTTGAAGATATTAACATTTCCTTCGAATAAAGGAAGTAACCCTTTATAGAATCTCCAAAGGATATCACTGTCTTTTTCGAACTTGATGACATTGATATATGCCCAATGAAAAATCACTGGAGACATTAACTTCATACCGAAGGAAATTTTCAAGAGAATCTTAACATGCTCGTTTGTAAATTCCAAACTTTCCAAATACTGCTTCGACTCTTTCTTATATTTTCCGTTGGTATCGTTATTCTCGATATCATCAAGATAGTTATCTTCAACCATCTGACTAATCTTTTGAACCATTCGATCATGAAACATCAGTTCGTAAATCAGATCAATCAGTTCCTGCATATTCTCTGCATCAAAACTTTTATATTTATCAAGTTCAACTTTCAGCTTTAAATATGCCATAGCTAGATCGTTCTCCGGATCATACTTATTTGCAAAATAATTCGCATACTTTGTGATCACATCTAGCTGGTTTGAATAGCTAGTTTTATCAATAATAAATTGATTATACTGCTTTAAATTTGGGGAATTGAAGATTTCATCAAAATGTACGACAAATATCTTCTCATCCTGTTCAATTAGCATCTCTCCTTTCTTTTTATTCGGTTTCCAAATTGCAATATCCGGTTTTCGCTTTGCTTTTTTCTCTTGCTCCAACCGTCTTGCTTCCTTTTGTTCAGCCGTTAAACGTGCCATGAGCTTTCAAACCCCCTTTAAAATTTTTACCAAAAATATAATATATCAGTTTCCTCGTCGTTTTGAAATTGGGCGTTTTCCAGTCACTTTCTTTACCCGTTTTATTTTTTTTGCCATCGTGACAGACTTCTTTACTGTTGGAGCGAGAGTATCTTTTTTGGCATTTTTTCGGTGTTTATCCAAGGAGCGATGCCTATTCCTTGCATCTTTTCGAATTTTCTTATTTTCTTCCAGTTCTTTATCAATCTTCTTATCCAGAGTATTTAATTCCCCAGTAAGTTTTACATCTTCAAATGTTTTGATATCTTTAAAGAACCTTTCTTTTGTTTTTTTCTTTCTCGTAATCAATCCTAGTTTACTGAGAGCCGCTGTTGTCCCGGTTAGAAGATATTGACAAGCAGCATAAATCGACTTATCATACATTAACTTCTTTGGTTTTTGAGGCTCTTTATCAATATATGCCTGATCCATCTTATCATATAAGAAGTCGATCAAAAACCCATTGACCTTATATAATACAGCATATTGGTAAATAAAACTTGGGGAGTTCGAAAAAAACTTTACATAGTAATTTGACAATGTCAGTTCTCTTTCTACTTTCGAACTATCTGTAAAAAAGAGAATGACGACATCATATGACTGGTTCTTATTAGAACTTGATGGGATAGAAACGTGAACGAAGTAATCCCCATCTACAATCGTATACCCATTAATCTTGATTCCCGATTTAATCTCTTGGTATTTCCCCTCCAAGCGTTTTTGCTCAGAGGGGTTTCCATTACCAAAAGGATCATTTAGGAAATCAGCAATTGTCTGAAATCCTTCCATAATTCATTCCTCACTGCTGAAAATTGCTCTTTGATGTAATTACCAACTGATTTCCGCTGATTAGCAGACTGATCAGATCAATTGATGCGATCAGAACCTGAATATCAGTATCTGCACTGTTAATAATCTTATCAGAGAATTTTCTGGTTGTCAGATCAAATACCTGTGAAGTTTCAACGCAGTATATTGGAATCAGATTATTGAGCATAATCGGAGCTCCCTGCATCTTTTCTTCACGTTCAATTTCTGGAGTCTCATCATAAATTCTGAGATAATTCTCAAAACTAATTGGCATAACTGAATCCAAAATAGAATCAAGAGTATCTTTATCAATCCCAGTATCATGGTTAATTGGACTTAGTGAATCATTGAGACTTGCAATGATATAATTACATACACGCTCACGATCCTTAATTAACATAAGATCATTTGGAATAACAATTGCGCAATTCTTCCATCCATTATTTAAAACCTCACCATAAACGCTCATAAAGCCTGTCATGAAGATTTTTAGAATGACTGAATCCAAAATCTGATCAATCGTGGCCGGATTCTCCTCTGTTACAGATGATGCGATTTCCTCGATCAAATCAAAAATGATCTGCATTGTCGTTACATTACAACCAAGAATGTATCCATGATTGTAAGCAGACTCCGCTGCCATAATAGAATCGTCAAAAGCATCTTTCATCATTTTCTGAGAAAGATCAGAATCGCCACCAACCTCGATCTCAGCAAGCTTCAAACGAAGTGCGTTGTATCTTTTCTGTGCGCGGACAACATCAAAACTGAAATGACCAAGATTTGCATACTTCTCTGTGAGAGTCTCGTAATCATCCTTTGCATCATTCAAACAAGCTTCATAAAGACCTTCGTTGTAATGGAATCCATCAAAGAATGTATTTCCAAAACCTGCCTCTAAATGATCAATGAATCCAACACGAACTGCATTTTCTTCAACAACTGTTTTATACTCAGTCTTACCATCATCTTTAACAAGAGTCAAGTTATTCTCGTCATCCCCATCAAGAATTACCGGAATATTAATTCCCTCAATATGTCGATTTGCAATATCGAATAAATTATAGATTCGCTTATTCTCTTTCAGAATTTGATCAGAGATTTCCAGTTCAAGCCCCTGATCAATGATGGTTGTGTTTAACAACATTGCGAGATCAGAAAGTGCTTTTACCTCTGCATCAGAATTTGCACGAACTACAGTAAGAATCAGGTTGACAGATTTTCTGACATCAAACTCTTTCATCAAGTCACGACGAATCGTGGTCTCAAGAGTGATTTTGTCATAATAAGGTGCCATAACCAACAACTTTCTACCACACTGAGAACAGATGGAATTCAGCGGTTTGATAATCTGCTCATAAGTATCTGCTGTTACTTTATGATTGAAAATGATAGCATCCACATTCTTCTCGATAGCTTTTCCTTCATCTGAGTTCACGTAGATCTTATCCATCAAAACAGCATTTGCACGATAACCCTCAATAATATTGAGTTTAGTGAGACCATCTTTCGATGGAACACAATTGATATATGGTGCACCGATCTCTTTGTACGCATCGGTGATCAATTTTGTGATTGTTTCATCATTGTTGCTTGAGATTCTAACAACCTGCTCAATCTTTTCCAGGGTATTTTCTTCATTGATAGGGATTGCTCTTTTCTCAATCTCCTCAATGATTTTCTCTTGATTGCGTTTCATAGCCTGTATGACATCTCTCGGGAGAATAGATCCGTTCTCTAAAAGAGATTTGATTGTTTCATCATTCATGAACGCATCATAAATAGAAGTTGCCGCAATGATTGCGGTCGTCGTACCATCTCCAACCTTGTAGTTAAGACGGGCACAAATATCAGAAGCCATATTGTAAATAATATGGTCCACCGGGCTTCCTTCCTTTGTATCGAAGATCAAATTCTTCATGATAGTAAAGCCGTCTTTTGTCACGGTTGTACCGGCAAGATTTGAAATAAAGGTTGGTGCTCCGAATGCACCAAATGACTTAGACAGAATTCTTCGAAGCTCTAAAAATACTTCCTGAACTCTTTTCTGGAACTCATCCTGATCCACTGCATTGGAACGTGGTGTTCCAGTAATAACATAGCCAGGTGTTGAACTGGCGTCGTCATTTTTAAATCTAGCATCTTCCATATTTTTTTCCTCCTAATATTTAAAGTTATTTTTTTGTTACAATAGCAATTATTCTCTAATAATTGACGATGCAAAAAAATCCAATTTAAACAAAACCTCTTTCTGATATTCTTCCACATCAATTTTTAATTCCCCATCCTCCGTGTAATTATAACGGTAGTCAGATGGAATTAATACAGAATTTAGATACAGTTTCTTTCTTTCATACAGCAAATCAACATTTGTGATATCTGAAAATACATAGGTCGCATCTCTTGGAACCTCATCAATAAAATCAATAAGGTCACCCGTAACAAATCGCACTCTTTCTCCAAAAGTATCTTTAACATCATTCTCGACTGCAGTATTCTCCACAGGATACCAAATGATGATATTTTTTGTCACTTCTTCAGGAATTCCTGTAATAACTTTTGAAAAATTAAGCAATGGGCTCTGTGACAAAAAGTCTTGCTTTTCTAATATATCATTCATAAAATCCTCAAGATCTTTCAAACTCATTCGCTCTAAAAATTCAGGCTTTACTAAATCAACAAATGGGTTTTGATGATTCCTTTCCAGGTACCATTCCCCAAGTGCATCTGGTCCAAATCCAGAAATTCTTGTAACATCAAACATCTTCTCAAAACTTTCTGGATTATTTGCCATCATAAGTAAAAACATAAAATACGGAGAGCGAATAATATCATAATATTCTATAAATAAGCATGATGAATTCACAAATATAGAATTTGGAGTTCTGAAATACATTCGTTCTCCATTTTGTTCCATATAAGGTATCGAGGTATCCGTGTAATGCATGTTCACTAAATCTACTTTATGTCCATCCATATTTTCACCAAAAAAAGATGGTTGAGATAATCTCAACCATCTTCCCTTTCAAAAAACTTTTCTTTTTACTGGAACGGAAGCTCTTCCATTCCACCGCTCATGAAGTTACCAAAGTCTGAAGCTGAGCTTGAACCCCCTGCACTCTGATTTCCATACCGGCTGCTATACATCTTTGAAATTGCCTTCGAGTGCTTCTCAGAATGATACTCCATCGGGAGTAATTTGATAACATTTCTGATCATCTCGACAAATACAGAGAACTGACCATACTGCATACTCTTTGTATCACCACTACCTGTCATGAAATCGTAATTTGTCATGTACTCCACATCTTTGCACTCATATGAGACAATCTTTGTTGCATCTCCACCTTTTCCATCTGGATTTAATCCCTTTAAGAATGTGATGAAGATAGACAACTTGTCTTCAGAGTTCTTCTTACGCTCAATCACAAGAGCATTCGGAGCTTCTGAAGTTCCCATAGAAACCATCACGTTAACCTCCTCAGAATCTCCTGCAACTATATGAGGCATAATAACCTCTTCAATTGCACGATAAAGAGTAAGCGCTTTTTCCGGAGTCAATGATGTAACAATCTCTTTCTCTCGATCAAAGATGTTGAGACCGTCTGGCGTCTTTCCAGTACAAGGAGTGAACTTTAAAGAAAGTTTCTCATTCCATGCACCGATAACCAACTTTGCTTCATTAGAATACCAGCTCACAAGCGTTGTGTTTGTGTTTACCTGGTTCTGTTTGTTGTTGTTTTCAAACATATTTTTTTCCTCCTAATATTTATATTCAAAATAATGATATATAACCTTACTCGTCGATATACTTTTTCAGCAATTTGTTTTTCACTTTGCACTGAATATCAACGAGTAGGTCATTGTCAAGCATCTCAACATAATACTCAACGAAGTTACCGTTGATAGTCCCTTTATTATACTGATGAGTGATAAAATCAATCTCAAGATTTGAACCGCCGTCAGATCTTGTATGTTCCAAGAATGTGAAGATATCAACATCCTGCGAAAAGATCGTTTCAATAACTGCTGAAATATTTGAGATGATTGTAAGATCAAACTCATCATTGATGTAATCTTTGTAAGAAAGGTATGCGATATCTTTCTTTGGTTCAATCATTGTAGAAAGTTCTTCTTTGTTTGCCCGAATATAGTTCAGACAAAACCGAACGAAATTCTTCTTGATATTGATAATAAAATACCGATATAAGTAATGAACGATTTCTTCTTGAATCTCGTCATTTTTCTCTTCAATGTCCGGAAGACCAATTCCCAAAAACTCTTTAAAGAGATCTTCCATGTATGAAATGAATTCATCATGTAAATCCTCAAGATTCTCGCTTTCTTCCTCCAGCTCAATTTTCTTGCTGTAAGCGTACTTATTTAAGAATGTCTGGATAAAGTCGTTCTTATGATTCTCTCCAGGGTTTTCAAACTGTGATCGAATATTCTCTTTCATCAGTGAAAGAGGCGCCTCTGATAAAAAAATTTCATCATCAATGTCATTTGGTTCATAATCAAATCCTTCGAATGTCGTAACATCCATAACTTAAATTTCCCCCTTATAAAAATCTATTGTTTTCTGGGCGTGGTGTTTCTACCTTTATTGGTTCACCTGACTTTGTTTCAATGATACTGTCCATTGAATGAAACTCCACTCTCTCTGGCGGAGGTGGTGGACACCAAGCTCTTTTTCCACCTGGTCTAGGTGGCTTTGGTTTTTCTCGATATGACGGGTGGTATACTGATCGTGGTGGAGTATCACCTGGACGTGGATTTATTGGTCGTCTACAAGAATTCCACCACTTGCATTTTTTGTTTGGGCAAAAAGCATGCTTTGAACCACAACATACTTCACCAACAGAAATATTCCCTTGAATAATAGAACGAATTGAATTATCGTCGATGAGATTATTCTCTAATGGTTTTGCATATTTTTGCATATGCCCACAATTGCAACATATTGTTTCAAATCCGAGCATGCTGCGTGTAATCGTATCAAAAATCGGGGCAATTCTTTTTTGTTTTGACCCACATGATATACACCGCAATTTAGAAATTCGGTCTTTTGTTAATTTCATCATATTATCACTCCTTTCATTCTTATTTTAATGTCTTACATCAATGTCTAATGGGTTCTAAAAATAAAAAAAGGAGGTGCATATACACCTCCCCATAGACACGTTATTTATTAAACGTGTCACAGAAGACCATTTTCATTCCGACTGGGCACTGCTCAGATATTTCTTCTCTTAATTTTTGTTTCAACGCCTCTAACTCAAGCTCAATTTTTTTAGCCTTGATCTCTAATTCTTTTTTAGCGTTATCAATATCACCAGGGTTTCTATTATCTGCATCGCATAAATAGTACCACAATGTAGAATTTGTAGTCATAGATACCTTGGCAAATCTAATAATGTCTAACCTCTTTTCACACTTTTTAATCTGATGTTTTATACGGTTAATCCGAATATTAGAATTATTACTCTCCATAATCAATCATCCTCCTCATCGTCATCATCATCAATCCCCATTATTGCAGAATGATTCCCTGCTTCTGAATGTGGTTTCATAGCATCTGGTAATTGGCTTCTTGTAAATAATCCACGTTCAATCCCATATTCAAAATCTTCCAATGTTGGATTTGTTTGAATATAAAGTTTGATCACTTGAGCTGCAAACTCTCGTTTATGATTTGCGAACCAATCCTCCAAAAGATTTTTTTCATCAAGCAACACCTGTTTCACTGCAGCAGATGGTACCCTGTGAACATGAGAGGAATCATTGACTTCCTCGATTGTAATTCCATAATGAGGAAATACATCGTCAATACCTCTAATATCGTCTTCGCAGATAGAGATATTTTCACTTAGATCACTAATTCTTGATCTTAACTCAGTTAATTGTGTCAATGTTTTAAACTCACTATTCATGTTAATCATAAATAAACTCCTTTCTATTCTTCAATAACATCTGCTGATAAATCTACCCAACTTTCATATACCTTGAGTATCTCAGCTTCTTTAGTTTTTCCAACCTCTCTATGTGGTATTAAATTACCGCAAGCGAGGCAGATTATGTCTCCATTTTCCATGAGTATTCCACCATGAATTAAATTTTCGTCATGATGACTAATCATACACTGTCGCAGCATTATTCATCATCCTTTCCATTTGGGAACATCATTGCTTCGTCCTCCTGTTCTTCTTTCCAATCATAAATATCCAGAAGAGTTGGGGCTTCTTCATCCTCAGAGGTTTCCCCATTTTCATCAATATATGCACTGTAAATATTGTACACATCCTCTTCATTGTTTTGAGCGAACTCAAAGACTGCTTCTTGTCTTTCATCGTCGGTCATGAACAGGATTTCATCTGAGTCTACATCCATATGCCTCTGCATAAACCGTTTCAGTTCATAGCCTACCATGTTTTCTGTCAGACAGTATAGTACTTTTTCTTTATTCATATAATTCCTTCCTTTCTACTTACTTTAGTAAGCTGTAAATTAAATTATTTTTTATCACATCAATAATATATAACTAATGGAAAGCATTAAAAAAGAGAGATTGACATATTGTCAATCTCTCTCTCATAATTACAGCTTGAGAATCTTTCTCCAAAATTCTGCATTCACAGTTGGAGTATAGCTTTCAAACTCATGGGATTTCTTATATCTTTTCAAAGCATTTGATAAATCAGTATCATACTTGTCATTGATATTTGTGATTGTATATCCCTTTTTCTTCAGGATTTTCTTCAGAGGTTTGATTACTTCATTCGTCTGATTCTTCTTTGTACTAATGCTCGGAAGAACTCGAAGAAGTGACCTCGTTGGAATTCCAGTCTGTTTCATATTCTCGATCTTCTGCAAATCCTTTACGAATTTACTGAATGTGTAGACACTGGCTTTCTTCTGTACTGGACGAAGAAAAAGCTTCCTTTCTTCCTTTCTTCTTCTGGTTAATCCAGCCAACACTCTTCCACCACCCTTATTCCATTTCAGGAATTCATCTGCAGCAGCATCAAATCTCTTTGCATTTACATACTTTAATAATGTAGACTGTCGAAGATTTCCTCCTCCACAATTGAATGCAAAAGATACTAATGCATCAAACTGATTCTGATTGATTTTAACTTTCACCAGTTCTTTTACACAATTTTCAAAAGTAACCATGTCTCCTTTTAATAACTGAGTTGCTTTTGCATTTGTAATTTTCATACCAGCGTGAATAGATTTTCCATCCACTTTTCCAGTATGACCATAGCCGATTGTCCAAACTCCTGCTGGGCATTTGTAAGCAGTTAAGTAAAGTCCCTCAAATGACTTTACCAAATCCAAACCTGTTGAACTCATTTTCATAGCAGTTTCCTCCTTGATCGTGGTGTGTTCCACGCTGTTGA